>Ga0182735_1000226_pt1 | contig 57193 bp, 52 predicted proteins | sample eDN5th30CKraftMG_FD_128524 | JGI IMG/M metagenome (GOLD analysis project Ga0182735, IMG submission 128524) | Enriched Miracle-Growth compost microbial communities from Emeryville, California, USA - eDNA 5th pass 30_C Kraft MG (version 2) (version 2) ... | reverse complement strand
CGATCTTGCCGCCATCGTCACCTACACCTCTTCGGGCTCGACCGGCATCAGGGCGGCGCGCGAGCGGCCGAGTAAGCCCATCATCGCCTTGTCGCCGAACCGGCGGACGAGCCGGCGGCTCTCCGTCGTGTGGGGCATTCACTGCGTGCAGACCGACGATGCGGTGAGCCTTGAGGACATGGTGGACCGGGCCTGCGTCATTGCCTATCAGGAGGGCTTCGCCCGCCCCGGCGATCGCATCGCCATCACCGCCGGCGTCCCCCTCGGCACGCCGGGCGCAACCAATATGCTCAGGATTGCCTTTGTCCGCCAGGACGGCGCCGGCTCGAGCTGAGCCGCGTGCCGCCGGCGCGGCCTCTCCGGTAGCCAGACAGCAAAAAGCCCGCTTGCGCGGGCTTTTTCATAGCACAGCTGGCGGGAGCTCAGCCCTGGCGGGCCTTGTAGCGCTTGTCCACCTTGTTGATGATGTAAACCCGGCCGCGACGGCGGACGAGCTTGTTCGCGCGGTGGCGAGTCATCAACGCCTTCAGCGAGTTGCGGATCTTCATCTCTTTATCCTCGGTCAAACAAAAGGGGCGCCAAGGCGCCCGAAAACTTGGCCGGAACATAGGCAAGTCAGACCCATCTGTCAACGCGGCAAACAGAGTGTTTTCCGCCAGTTTCCGACAAAAAGTTCCGTTAACGGGACGAGCGTAAAATGATGGCGCGAACCACTGAGATATCAAGGCGCCCATCATGACATACGATAAGTCGCCTATCCTGATTTGCGACCCGAGCCCGCATATGGCGAACATCATCGCCGGCATGGCGCGCACGCTCGGCCTGCGCAATATTTTCGAAGCCTACGACATGCGCGCCGCACGAAGCGCACTCTCGCTGCGCCGCTTCGGCCTCGTCCTGCTCAACGACTATCTGGGCAAGGACGACACTATAGCCTTGCTGCGCGCGCTGCGCGCCGATCCCGACCATATCAATCGCACCGTGTCGGTCATCATGATGTCCTCGGCACCGGACAAGGACCTTATCGCCGCCGCCCGCGATGCCGGCGTCAACGAGTTCCTGCGCAAGCCCTTCGCCGTCAATCACCTGCAATCGCGGCTGACGGCGCTCGAGGCCCATCCGCGAACCTTCATCGTATCGGAGAGCTATTGCGGCCCCGATCGACGGCGCCGCACCGAGGCATTCGACGGAGAAGACCGCCGCCACGCGAACCCCGGCTGAAGCGAAGGCTCCTCCCTGAGGGAGGAGCCTCGTGTTCAGCGGCTTTCGGCGATCCGGACATCGTCCGGCAGTTCGATCTCGCGCCAACGATGGCAGGCGACGAGCCGGCCGCCTTCCAGCGTTTCGAGCGCGGGGCGCTTTTCGGCACAGAATGGCCGCGCGTGGCGGCAACGCGTGCGGAAAGTGCAGCCCGAGGGCGGATTGATCGGCGAGGGAATTTCCCCCTTGAGCGCATCGATGCTGCGCTGTCGCGCCAGCTTCGGATCGGGGATCGGCACCGCCGTCAGCAGCGCCCGCGTATAGGGGTGCTTGGGATCGTCATAGATCTCGTCGCCGGTCGCGAGTTCGACGATGCGCCCGAGATAGAGCACGAGGATGCGGTCCGACACATGCCGCACCACCGAAAGATTGTGCGAGATGAAGATCAGCGTCAGCCCGAACTCGTCCTTGAGCTCGGCCAGCAGGTTGAGAATCTGCGCCTGGATCGACACGTCGAGCGCCGAAACCGGCTCGTCGCAGACGATGAGCTTGGGTTCGGTGATCAGCGCGCGGGCAATGCCGATGCGCTGCGCCTGTCCGCCCGAGAATTCATGCGGGTAGCGATTGATCATCTCGGGCAGGAGCCCGACGGCCTCCATGGTCTTGAGCACGCGCGCGCGCCGCTCGTCGCGGTTCAGTTCCGGCCGCAGCGTCCGCAGCGGATCGGCGATGATATCGCCCACAGTCATGCGCGGATTGAGCGAGGCCAGCGGGTCCTGGAAGATGATCTGCAGGTCCTGCCGGCGCTTGCGCATCTCTTCGGCCGGCAGCCGGGTCAGATCCTGGCCGAGCCAGAGCACCTGGCCTTCATCGGGCGACAATAATTGCAGGATGCAGCGCCCGAGCGTCGACTTGCCGCAACCGCTCTCGCCGACAATGCCGAGGGTTTCGCCCTTGCGGATGGTGAAGTTGATGTTTTCGAGCGCCGTCAGCGTCAGCGGCCGCGCGAACAGCCCGCCGGAGACCGAGAAGGTTTTCTTGAGATCCTTGATCTCGAGGAGATTGATGGGAGCTTGCTCCATTATGCCACCTGCCCGTATTTCATCGGGCCTTCATAAAAACAGGCCTTTTCACGGCCATTGCCGATATGGGCGAGCGGCGGACGCTCGCCGAGGCAACGGTCGAACGCGAAGGCGCAACGCGGATTGAACGAACAGCCCTTGGGCAGGCGTTCGAGGCTCGGCGGCAGGCCCTGGATCGGATCGAGCCGCTCGGCGCGCTTGGCGATATGCGGCGTCGAATGCAAAAGCCCCAGCGTATAGGGATGGCGCGGATCGTAGAACAGATCGTCGACACTCCCCTTCTCCACCGCCCTGCCGCCATACATCACCATCATGCGGTCGGCGACGCCCGCCACCACGCCGAGATCATGGGTGATGAGGACGAGCGAGGTGCCGAAATCGTTGATGAGCGAACGGAAGAGATCGAGCATCTGCGCCTGCACCGTCACATCGAGCGCCGTGGTCGGTTCGTCCGCGATCAGGATCTTGGGCTGGCACAGCAGCGCCATGGCGATCATGACGCGCTGGCGCATGCCGCCCGACAATTCATGCGGGAAGGCATTGGCGCGCTTGACGGGTTCGGGGATGCCGACCCGTTCCAGCATCTCGATCGCCGATTTGATCGCCGCTTCTTTGGCGAAGCCGCGATGCTTCATCAGCACTTCGGCAAGCTGGGTGCGGACGCGAAGGCTCGGATTGAGCGAGGTCATCGGATCCTGGAAGATCATGGCGATGTCCTTGCCGCGCAGGCGGTCGAGCTTGCCCGTCTCCAGCCCCACGAGATTGACATCGCCCAGCATGGCCCTGCCGCTGGCGCGGCCGTTCTGCGCCAGAAGCCCCATGATCGACAGGAAAGCCTGGCTCTTGCCCGAGCCGCTTTCGCCGACCACGGCCAGGGTCTCGCCGGCCTTGAGGTTGAAGTTCATGTCGCGCACCGCATGCACTTCACTGTCGTGAAGCTGGAAGGTGACCGACAGGTTTTCGATTTTGAGGACGTGTTCTGTCATATCAACGGTCCTTGGGGTCGAGCGCATCGCGCAGGCCGTCCCCGATATAGGTGAGGCACAAGAGCATGGTGACGAGCACCACGGCGGGCGTCAGAAGCAGCCACGGCATGGTTTCGGCCACCGGCGCCCCGAACGAGATCAGCGTGCCGAGCGAGGTCTGCGGCTCCTGCACGCCGAGCCCGAGATAGCTGAGGAAGCTCTCGGTGATGATGATTTCGGGAATGGTGAGCGTCGCATAGATCACCACCGGCCCGGTGAGATTGGGCACGATGTGCCTGAGGATGATGGTGAAGGGCTTGGCGCCGCCGGCGCGAGCCGCCTCGACGAATTCCTTCTCCTTGATGGACAGTGTCTGCCCGCGCACGATGCGCGCCATGGTCAGCCATTCGAGGCACCCGATGCCGACGAACAGCAGCACCGGATTGCGCCCGAAAATCACCACCAGGATGATGACGAAGAGGATATAGGGCAGCGCATACATGATATCGACGAAGCGCATCATGATGGCATCGACCTTGCCGCCGAAATAGCCGGCGACAGCGCCATAGACGACGCCGATGCACACCGACACGACGGTCGCGACCAGGGCCACGATCAGCGACATCTGCGTGCCGAGCATGGTGCGCGCCAACAGGTCGCGCCCATTCTGGTCGGTGCCGAGATAATGCCCCGCCTCGAAATTCGGCGGCTTGCGGAAAGCGCTCCAATCGACCTCCTCATAGCGCCAGGGCAGGAAATACGGCCCGACGAAAGCGAAGAGGACGATGAAGACGACAAGCCCGATCGAGACCACCGCCGCCTTGTTGCGGGTGAGACGCCGAATGGCGTCCTGCGTCAGCGAGCGGCCCTTGGGCGCATCGAGCTTGCCGAGCTGGTCGGCATAAGCGGTCAGGACCGTGTCCTTGCCTGTGATCCCGGCCATCAGCGGTACCTCACCTTGGGATCGAGCCAGGCATAGACCACGTCGACGACGAGGTTCAGCGCCAGGATGATGAACATGTAGAGAATGGTCGTGCCCAGCACCAAGCCATAGTCGCGGTTGAGCGCCGCGCTGATGAAATATTTGCCGATGCCCGGCAGCGCGAAGATCTGCTCGACGACGAGCGAGCCGGTCAAGAGATAGCTGAGGCCCGGCCCAAGATAGGACACGACCGGGATCAGCGCCGGCTTGATGGCGTGGCGCGCGAGGATCAGGCGGGTGCCGAGCCCTTTGGAGCGGGCGGTGCGGATGTAATTGGTGCCCAGCACTTCGATCATCGAGCCGCGCATCAGCCGCGCGATACGCCCGGCATGCGGCAGCGCCAGAACCGTGATCGGCAGCACCAGATTGATATAGGAACCGGGCGTATAGCCGCCGGCCGGCAGCCAGCGCAGATAAACGGCAAAGCCGAGCTGCAACAGGCTCGCCATGAGGAAATTGGGAATGACGAGGCCGACCATCGAGATCATCACCAGCACGTAATCGGGCCAGCGATTGTGGTTGACGGCGGCAAGCGAGCCGACGATGAGGCCGACAATGGTGGCGACGACGAAGGCGGCGAAACCCAGCATCAGCGTGAAGGGCAGGCCGATGGCCAGCATTTCCGACACGGTGAAATCGTTGAACACCATGGACGGGCCGAGATCGCCCTGCAGCAATCGCCAGATATAGATGAAATACTGCACGACCAGCGGCTGATCGAGATTGTAATGGGCGCGCAGATTGGCCAGCGTCTGCGGCGGCAAAGCACGGTCACCGTCGAACGGGCCGCCGGGCGCGAGGCGCAGGATAAAAAAACAGACTGTAACGGCGATCAGTGCAATCGGGATGGCCGAAAGCACACGCCGCAGGGCGTAACCCAACATGGATGCGTAACCTTTTGCTTTTCCGCGTCACCGGGCGCAAGGCGCATCAGGCGGCGGAATGACCGAGGCCGGAAAGCTTGGCTTTCCGGCCCCTTGTCATCGGATTATTCCGACTTGGAGAGCCACCGAGTGCGGTGAATATCCTTACCGTTGTCGACGAAGCCGGTGATGGTCGGCTTCACCACGTTGGCCGCGAGGTAATAGGCCAGCGGCAGGGCCGCGGTCTCGTCCATGGCCAGCTTTTCGGCATCGCCCAGCAGCTTGGCGCGCGCGGCGAGGTCTTCCTCATTGGCGGCTTCGGCGGTCAGGCGGTCGAACTCGGGATTGGAGTAGCGGCCGTAATTATTGCCCCAGTTGATCGAGCCATCGGCCTGGTTGGTGCCGGTGCGCAAAAGATCGAGCATGTTGCTGGGATCGGAATAATCGAGCAGCCAGCCGGCGCGGCCGATATCGAAGTCACCGGCGCGCAGGGCGTCGTAGTGAACGGCGGTTTCGGCGTTGAACAGCTCGGTATTGACGCCGATCTGCTGCCACATGGCGGCAATGGCAACCGCCAGGCGCTGGTGGTTGTCATTGGTGTTGTAGCGGATGGTCAGGTTCAGCGGATTGTCGCGCGTATAGCCGAGCCCCGACAGGATTTCGGCGGCCTGGGCGACACGCTGGTCGTAGGGCAGTTCGGCCCATTCGGGCATATAGGGCTCGACGCCTTCATAATTGGCGGTGCCCGGCGGCACCCAGCCATAGGCCGGCAATTCGCCCGAACCCCAGACATCGGGGCCGATCACGTCGCGATTGATGGCCATCGACAGCGCCTTGCGCACGTCGGGATTATCGAAGGGCTCTTTTTCCTGGTTGATCACATAATAGTGGATGCCGAGGAACGGGGTGAAATGGCCTTCGTCGGGCATGTTGTCCTTGACGAACTGCATCTGGTCGAAGGGCAGATCGGTCAGGATATCGTATTCGCCGGCGCGGTAGCGGTTGAAGGCCGCAGCCAGATCGTCCTGCACGAAATAGTTCACCTCGTCGATCTGCACATTGGCAGCGTCGTAATAGGTGTCGTTCTTGACGGCCTTGATGTAGTTGCCCGGCACCCATTCGGTGATCTTGTAGGGGCCGTTGCCGACGATATTGCCGACATTGGTCCAGTCGTCACCGAATTCCTCGACCACATGCTGGGGCAGCGGATAGGCGGTGTAGTGGGTCAGCGCCTGGAGGAAGAACGGGGTCGGACCTTCAAGGGTGATGACGACGGTCTTGTCGTCGGGCGCCTGCACGCCGAAATCGGCATCGGCAACGTCCTGGCCCTCGGCGATCTCGGAGCCGCCCTTGATCGGGTATTGCAGATAGGCATATTCCGAGGCGGTGGCCGGATCGAACAGGCGGCGGAAGGCGAAGACGAAATCGCTGGCCTTCACCGGCTCGCCATCGGTCCACTGGATGCCATCGCGCAGATGGAAGGTATAGGTGAGGCCATCGTCCGAAATGTCCCAGGACTCGGCCTGGCCGGGAATGGCATCGGCATTGGCGTCTTCAGCGACGAGACCCTCGATATAGTCGCCGAGAATGCGGTTTTCCCAGTCGCCGGAAGCCTTGTGCGGATCGAGCGAGCCGGGCTCCGAGCCGTTCATCATGTTGAGCGTCACGGCCGAAGCGGCAGTGCTGGTCAGGAGCGCCATAACGCCGGCGATCGCGACCGCCTTGAAGCTTTCCCTGAAATTCATTTTACGTCCCATCTCCTCGTGGAGTTTCCTGATGCTTTTGTCGTTAGCCGAAATCGTTATCGTTTCGGAATTGCCGTCTTTGCCTATGGTTTGACCCATTGGTCAAGATCAGTGGACGGTATTCCGGAAATTCGTCCACTGACAAGCAAAAGATTAACGTAAGCGTCAAGCTATCCTTGGATTCCAAGGATATTGCTGTTTCCGACGGTTAACGGGAACGTCATCGAGCGGATTGGCAACAAGGCGGGAGGCAATCACAAGATCGGGAACGACCGCGCTCAAGGGGCATGGGAACGCACTAGCCGCCGAAAACGCCCATCCGCTGAATCAGGTAGATGACGACGGCGATGGCGATGAGGGCAGCCCATGGCAGCCAGCCTGGCATGCCCGGCTTTTTCTGCGGCGGCTTTTCCGGCTTCTTCTCGATACGGCGGAACTTGATAACATTATCGCTCATGGCTCGCTCTTATGCCGCGCTTTCGACCAGGGCCGCAACACCCATGCCGGCGGTCGTACATATAATAGCTGCCGTGCCATCTACACAGTCTAGCGCTGTTGACGCATACGTCAATCAACTAACGAATGCGGTATTCAGGCATAAAAACGACCATTTTTTCAACGCAATACCGTTTCAATGCTTCCGGCATCCGTTTGACGCTAACGTAAAGCCGTGGAATAGTTTCCATCGCAGAACGAACCGCTCGTGAAGGCGGCAGGAGGACAGCAATGGAAACCGCCAATGGCGCCGATGCACCCATCGCGCTGAGGCCCTGGATCAACGCCTATCCCGACGGCATACGCTGGGATTCGCCGATAGACACGCGCCCGGTCCATGAGCAGGTGCTGGCCGCCTGTGCCCGGACCCCTTTTGCCACCGCACTCGATTTCCTCGGCGGCACCGTCAGCTTCGGCGAACTGGCGAAGAAGATCATCGCGCTGGCGGGCGCGCTGCAGAGCCAGTTCGGCGTCGGCAAGGGCACGCGCGTCGCGCTGATGATGCCCAATACGCCCTTCTATCCCATCGCCTATTATGCGGTGCTGCGCGCCGGCGGCACGGTGGTCAACTGCAATCCGCTCTACACGGTGCGCGAGCTCGGCCATATCGTTGCCAATTCCGGCGCCGAACTGATGATCACGCTCGACCTCAAAATGGTCTTCGAAAAGGCGGAATCGCTGGTCGAGGCAGGGCATGTGCGCAATCTCGTCGTCTGCCACTTTCCCGAGGCGCTGCCGCTCAGCAAGCGGGTGCTGTTCTCGCTCGCCAAGCGCAAGGATCTGGCGCGGCCCCGCGCCTCGCGCGTCGCCCACCGCATTACCCGTTTCCACGATCTGCTGGCGCGCAACGATATGCCGAGTGCCGTGGTCATCGATCCGAAGAAGGATATCGCCGTCCAGCAATATACGGGCGGCACGACGGGCCTGCCGAAAGGCGCCCTTCTCACCCATGCCAATATCGCCGCCAATATGAGCCAGATCGATGCCTGGGGTTGCGGATTGTTCTATCCGCCTTCCAAGATCGTCGCCGTGCTGCCCTTCTTTCATATCTTCGCCATGACCGCCTGCATGAACGCGCCGCTCTGCAACGGCACGCAGGTGGTCATGCTGCCGCGTTTCGAAATGAAGGCGCTGCTCGATCTGCTGGTGCGCACCAAGGCCAATGTGCTGCTGGCCGTGCCCACCCTGCTCTCGGCGCTCGCGCGCGCCGACAGCGCCACGCGCGAAAAGCTCGCCAGCATCGAAGTCGCCGTTTCCGGCGGCGCGCCGCTCACCGACGAGGTGCGGGCGCAATTCCAGAAGAAGTCCGACGCGCTGCTCGCCGAGGGCTACGGCCTCACCGAAGCTTCGCCGGTCGTCTGCTGCGCGGCCCTGCGTGTGCCCTCGAAGCCCATGTCCATCGGCCTGCCCCTGCCCGCTACCGATATACGCCTTGTCGATCTCGAAACCGGCCGGCCCGTGCGCATTGGCGAAAACGGCGAGTTGCAGGTCCGTGGCCCGCAGGTGATGGCCGGTTATTATGACGACCCGGAAGCCACCGCGGCCGCCTTCCAGGATGGCTGGCTCAGGACCGGCGATGTCGGCCATATGGACGAGGACGGCTATGTGTTCCTTGTCGACCGCATCAAGGACCTCATCATCTGCTCGGGCTTCAATGTCTATCCACGGGTCATCGAGGAGGCGCTTTACGAGCATCCCGCGGTCGAGGAAACCAATGTCATCGGCGTGCCGGATCAGTATCGCGGCGAAGCGCCGGTCGCCTTCATCAAGCTCAAGGCGGGGCAGAGCGTCACCGAAGGCGAACTCAAGGAATTCCTGGCGAGCCGGCTCAACAAGATCGAAATGCCGCGCGATTTCGTCTTCAAGGAGAGCCTGCCCAAGACGCTGATCGGCAAGCTGAGCAAGAAGGAACTGCGCGAGGAATATGCCCAGATGAAAGCCGGCAAGCCATGAACCGTCCGGAAGCCGAAAGCCGCGACCTGTTCGCCATTGCCGACCTCGCCCGCGAATTCGGCATCTCCACCCGCGCCATCCGCTTCTACGAGGCCAAGGGTCTGCTTGCCCCCGAGCGCGTCGGCGCCACCCGCGTCTTTCGCCGCCGCGACCGCGCCCGGCTGATCCTGATTCTCAGGGGCAAGCGCCTCGGCTTTTCCCTGCGCGACATCGCCGAATATCTGAGCCTTTACGATGCCGACCGCGACCAGCAGGTGCATCTGCTCGCCGGCAAGGTGGATGCGCGCCTCGCTTCGCTCGAACGCCAGCGCGCCGATCTCGAAACCACCATCGCCGAACTGCGCGAAATCAAGAAGCTCGCCGACGAAAGGCTGGCGCGAGCGTCCTAGGTCGCCGCGAGGAACACCGCCATATCCTCGATGGTCGCCGCTTCCTTCGCCGGCTTGTCCCAGCGGATGCGGTTGATGCGCGGGAAGCGCAGCGCCACGCCGGATTTGTGACGGGTGCTTTCCTGGGCGCTGTCGAAGGCGACTTCGAAGACGAGCTCCTTGCTGACCTCGCGCACCGGCCCGAAGGACTGGATGGTATGGGTGCGCACCCATTTGTCGAGCTGGCGCAGTTCCTCATCGGTGAAACCGAAATAGGCCTTGCCGATGGGCACGATCTCATTGCCCTTCCAGACACCGAATGTGTAGTCGGAATAAAAGGATGAGCGCCGGCCATGTCCGCGCTGGGCATACATCAGCACGGCATCGACAATATTGGGATCGCGCTTCCATTTGAACCAGTAGCCCTTGGGGCGGCCGGGCACATAGGGCGAGGTGCGGAGCTTCACCATCACGCCCTCATGCCCGTGCTCGGCAGCGCCGCGCCGGCGCATTTCGGCAAGCTCGGCCCAATCCGTGAAAGACAGCACTTCCGAAAGATCGAGCCGGCTTTGCGGATTGGCCGCCATCCAGGCTTCGAGCCGGGCCCGCCGCTCGGTCCAGCCGAGGGCGCGGATATCCTCGCGCCCATCGAACAGCATGTCATAGACGCGGATGAAGGCCGGGCTCTCCTTGAGGTGCCTGGGCGCGGCCAGCTTGCGGTTGAGCCGCTGCTGCAGATCGTTGAACGAAGCCGCCTCGAAATCGCGCCCGACCAGCAATTCGCCATCCAGAACGCCGATGCCCAAAACATTGTCGACGATATCGGGAAAAGCCGGCGCGATATCGTCGCCGGTGCGGGAAAACAGCGATACGGTGCCGCCCCCGAGAATGAGCTGCACGCGGATGCCGTCCCATTTCCACTCGGCGGAGAAATCGGCCGGAACGAGCCGTTCGAGATCCTTCGCTTCATCGATGGGATTGGAGAGCATCAGCGGATGAAAGCGCGCCGACTGATCGATATCCGGCCGCTCGGTCCTGCCGTCGAGCCAGGCGAAAAGTTCGGTATAGGGCACTTTGAGCCCGTGCCAGACCTCCTCGATTTCCTGCAGCGGCCGGCCGCTCATCTCGCTCAGGGCGGTCTTGGCGAGCCGCGCGGAGACGCCGATGCGCAACGCCCCGGTCGCGAGCTTCACCAAGGCCCAGCGCTCATTGATCCCGGCCCGCGTTAGCAGCGCCGCGATGAGCTTGGGCAATTCGCTTTTCGACGTGGTATTGAACAGCTCGATGAGATCGGTGAGCGAGGGCAGGTCTTCCTCGCCGCCATGATGCGGCCAGATCAGCGCGATGGTTTCGCCGAGATCGCCGACATAATCATAGCTCATGGCGAACAGCACCGGATCGACCTCGCGCAACACCGTCTCCTTGAGCAGCGCCGGCTTGACATTGCGGAAGGTCAAAGCGCCGGTGAGCACGGCGAGCGCAAAGCCGCGATCGGAGTCGGGCGTATCGCGGAAATACTGCACGAGCGCGGCAAGCTTACGGTTGCGCGAGGGCGTCAGCGCCAGCAATTCCAGCAATTGGGCGAAGCGCTTCATTCCTCGACGCCCTCCCCGCCATCATCCTCGAAGCCCTGGATGTTGAGCGGTTCGGCGGCGAGGCCCTGCTGCCGGCACCAATAGACCAGCGCATCCTCGCGCCCATGCGTCACCCACACCGTCTCGGCGCCGGTTTCCTTTATGGTCTGGCCGAGTTCGCCCCAGTCGCAATGATCGGAAATAACGAGCGGCAGTTCCACCCCGCTCTGGCGCGCCCGCTGCTTGACGCTCATCCAGCCCGAGGCCACCGCCAGCACCGGATCGGGAAAGCGCCGGCTCCAGCGATCCTTGATCGCCGAGGGTGGCGCGATGACGATCCTGCCGGCAAGCTCCGCCTTCGGCACATCGAGTGCGGGCAGCAGCTGACCGAGCGGCACGCCGAGTTCCTCATAGAGCGCACAGAGCCGGATCATCGCGCCATGAAGATAGATCGGCGCGTCATAGCCGGCCTCGCGCAAGAGAGCGATCACCCGCTGCGCCTTGCCGAGCGCATAGCAGCCGATGAGATGCGCCCGCTCGGGATTGGCTTTGACCGAATTGAGCAGCCGGCCGATCTCGACGCTCGGATGCGGATGCTGGAACACCGGCAGCCCGAACGTCGCCTCGGTGACGAGAAGATCGCATTCCACCAGTTCGAAAGCCTGGGAGGTCCTGTCCGGCAGGCGCTTATAGTCGCCGGTGACGACGACGCGCTCTCCCCGCTGCTCGATCAGCACCTGGGCGCTGCCGAGGATATGGCCGGCGGGATGCAAGGTGATGGTCACGTCGTCGATGACATAAGGCACGCCGAAGCCGACCGGCTCGAAACTGCCGGCGCAATCCTCGCCATAGCGCGTCTTCATGATGGCGATGGTTTCGGGCGTCGCCAATACCGCGCCATGGCCGGCACGGGCATGGTCGGCATGCCCATGGGTGATGATCGCCCGCGCCTGCGGCTGGACCGGATCGATATAGGCGTCGATGGCGCGGATATGGAGATTGCGGTCGAGGATCGGGCTCATGGCCGCATCCTAACGCATTTGAGGCAGGAGTCGTTCAGGCTGGAACGCACGAGCGCGCCATGCTTTTCTGGTGTGGTTCACGAGGATCACGCCCATGCCCGCCATTCCCACTACGCTCCTGCCCGATGGGACGCCCATGCCCGTTTTCGGCCTCGGCACCTGGAAGATGGGCGAATATGGCGACCACGCAAGCGAAGTCGGGACGCTGCGCACGGGGCTCGATCAGGGCATCACCCTCATCGACACGGCCGAAATGTACGGCTCGGGCGGCTCCGAGCGCGTCGTCGGCGAAGCCATTGCCGGACGGCGCGACGAGACCTTTCTCGTCTCCAAGGTATTGCCCTCCAATGCGAGCCATGCCCGCGCCATCGCCGCCTGCGAAGCGAGCCTCGGGCGCCTCGGCACCGACCGGCTCGATCTTTATCTGCTGCATTGGCGCGGCCCCACGCCGCTTGCCGAAACCATCCGCGCCTTTGAAGACCTTAAGACCGCCGGCAAGATTCTGCGCTGGGGCGTTTCCAATTTCGATGCCGACGACATGGCCGAACTCGACGCCATCTCCCTGGACTGCGCCGCCAATCAGGTGCTCTATAATCTGTCCCGCCGCGGCATCGAATATGATCTGCTGCCGCTGGCGCAGCAGCGCTCCATGCCGATCATGGCCTATTCGCCCATCGAACAGGGCGAACTCGCCGATCACGAAACCGTCGCCGGCATTGCCCGCGAGCATGGCGCGACGCCGGCGCAGATCGCCCTGGCCTGGGTGTTGCGCCAACAGGGCGTCGTCGCCATTCCGAAGACATCGCGGCCCGAGCGTGTGACCGAAAATCTCGGCGCCCTCGAGATCACCCTGAGCGAAGACGACCTCGCCCGGCTCGACAAAGCCTTCCCGCCCCCGAAGCGGCGGATGTCGCTGGAGATGATCTAAGTTGGGCGTCTGGACCACTTGCGTTGGGTTAGCCACTGCGTGTCATCCCGGCGAAAAGCCGGGACCCAGCTTGAACGATGCCGCTGAGGAAACTGGATTCCGGCTTTCGCCGGAATGACATCGCGTATGTGACAGATACAGCAGGCCCTTACAGCACCTTGCTGATCTCCATCAGCCCCGGCCGCTGCGCATTGGCGGCGGTGATAGCGGCTTCCCCGCCCAGCACCACGACATGCCCCTCGCACGCCACGGCCTCAACCGCATCGGCCAGCGCCTTGAAATCGGCACCGCTCGCCCCCAACACTTCCTCGCGCCGCTGCTGACGCAGCGCATCGGTAGTGCCGGTCAATTGCCGCCACATCGACGAATAGCCCTTGGCATCGGGAAATTCGTAGCCGTCGATATCGCCGATCACGCCGATGATGGAGCGGGTGAGATCGGTCTCGCCGATCCCCGCACGCAGCGCCTTGGCGGCGCCGTCATAAGCATCGAGGGTCTTCAACAGGTTCGGGTCGCGATAGCTGAAGAACAGGAAATTGCCCGAGGTCAGGTCGAAGCGGCTGGAGCCGCCATAGGCGCCGCCCTGCACGCGCACCTTGTCCCACAGATAGGTGGTGTTGAGGAATTTGAGCACGACACTGGAGGCGCCAGTCAGCTCGAACCCGAGCGCCTTGAGATTGGCACCCTTGCCGACATAATTCACCTGCGCCGGAATGATGAGCCCTTCCGAGCGGCGCGCCAGCGCCTCACTCCAATCGGCCAGCGGCTTTTCGGCATTGGGCAGACGGGTGAGGAAAGCGCCGAGTTCGGCACGGGCGCGATCCCAGATCGAGCCTTCCGCCGTGACGTTGACGACCATGCGCGTGCGGTTGAAGAGCGTGTCGCGAATGGCCTCCAGCGCCGCCTGGACGCTCGGCCAATCGCTGTCGATCCGCTCGATCAGCCCCCTGAGGAACTGAAGATAGCTGACGCCGCCGAGCTGTTCCGAAAGCCAGCCGGCCTCGGTCATCGACGACTGCAGGCGCGTTGCGACGATGGCATTGCCTGCCGGCACCAGCCGCGCCTCGAACCCGGCCTTTTCCTCAAGCGCCATCTGCTTGAAGCGCTCGCGATTGTCGAGCCGCGCTTCGAGCAGCACATCGCCCATAATGGCCAGCATTTCCTCGACCTTGTCGGGCACGGCCTTGCCGGAAAGGAAGAACCACGCCGCGCTTTGCGGCGAATTCTGCTTTGCCGACAGGCCCCGATGCTGGTTGATGCCCCCGGTCGACCGGCCGATACGCTGGGTCAGCGAGACGAAATCTTCCTTGCTCGTGCCGGTCTGCAACAGCGCCCGGCCGAAGAGCGGCAGATAGGGCAGAAGCGGCTTGTCGATGACATGGAGGTCGAAGCCGAGATCGAGATAGACGATGCCGAGCGTCGGCAGGTCGTGATAGAACAGCTTCGCCCCTTCGAGCGTGCCGATCTCGATCGGCACGGTGCGGCTCTGGCGTGGCAGATCGTCGAGCGTCAGCGTCGGAATCCTGGCAAGCTGTGCCGGATCGTCGACCGCCTCCTGCATGGCCCGGAGTTTTTCAGTTTCGGCGATGGTGGCCTTGATCGCCGCTTCATCGAACCCGTCGCGCACCGCCTTGAGCCGGGCGGCTTCCTCTTCGGCCTCGCGCGCGCCCTGCGTCTCATCGGCGCTGAGCGTTACCGTGGTCCGATGGGTGTTCTCGAGGAACAGCCGGCGGATTTCGGCCTCGAAATGCCCCTCCGCCGCCTTGGCCTTGAGCGTGGTCAAGGTCTCCTCGAAGGCCAGCGGTTCGAGCGGATCGCCGCCATGGAGCCACTGGCCCAGCGCCGTCATCATCATCGCAATGCCGCGCGGATAGGAGCCGGTATTGTTCTCCCTCAGCGAAAATTCGAAGGTGTTGAGCGCCGCTTCCACCGTATTCTTGTCGATGCCCTCGCCGGCGATCCGCTTGAGCGTATCGAGGATCAGCGCTTCGACCTTGCCGGCATCGGCGGGGTCGATCCCCTTGAGGCCGAAAGTCGCCATGGGCTGGCGCAGCCCGCCGGAAATGCCGCCGCCGATCAGCCCTTCGCCAAGCCCGCTATCGGTCAAGGCCTTGCGCAAGGGCGCAGCCGATGTGCCCGCCAGCATATAGGACAAAAGCGCGTTGGAGAGCGCTTCGGTGCGATCCGCGGGCGGATCGATCATCCAGTTGACGGTGACCATGCCGTCGCGCGCCTTGCCCGGCGTCTTGCTGCCGGCATAGGTCGCCTCGATCGTGCGCGGCTGGTTGAAGCGCGGCTGCAACCCCACTTCCGCATCGACCGGCGCCGGCTCGAATTCCGAGAAATAGGCGTCGAGAATGTCGAGGCGCTTATCGGCATCGTCATCGCCCGAAAAGAAGGCCCGCGCATTGGAGGGGTGATAGAACTTCTCGTGGAAGCGCTTGAATTTCTGATAGGTCAGTTCGGGAATGACCTTGGGATCGCCGCCCGAGGATTTGCCATAGGTGGTGTCGGGATAAAGCGAGCGCTGGGCAACGTCGCGCATCACCGCGTCGGGCGAGGAATAGACGCCCTTCATTTCGTTGAAGACGACGCCCTTGTAGACGAGCGGTGCGCCGGCATCGTCGAGTTCGTAATGCCAGCCTTCCTGCCGGAACGTGTCCTCGGTGATCAGCGGGAAGAAGACGGCGTCGAGATAGACGTCGACGAGATTGTAGAAATCCTTGAGGTTCTGGCTCGCGACCGGATAGGCGGTCTTGTCCGGAAAGGTCATGGCATTGAGGAAGGTATGCATGGAGCCCTTCAGCAGCTCCACGAAGGGCTTCTTCACCGGATATTTCCGGCTGCCGCACAGCACGGAATGTTCGAGAATATGGGCGACGCCGGTGGAATCATCCGGCGGCGTCTTGAAGGTGATGCCGAAGACCTTGTTCTCGTCATCATTGACGAGGCTCAATACCTCCGCCCCGGTTTTTTTGTGCCGGTAAAGCCTGGCCTGCGAGTTGATCTCGGCGATCTTTTCGTCACGGACAAGCTCGAAGGCGGGATGGGACGAAACCATGGACAAATCTCTGAATTCACTGCAATTGGCCTATAACCTAGGCATGACGAAGCGATTGCGCCACCCCGGTCGCGCCGGCGTGAGGCTGTTCGGCGCCGCGATGGGCCTCGTTCTCGTCGTAACCGCCGCCACGGCGCAGGACACGCCGGCCTATCGGGACGACCGCTCCACTGCGACCTCCGTGATCGAATCGCTCTACAACGCCATCAACCGGCACGAATATCTGCGCGCCTGGTCCTATTTCGAAACCGAGGCCGGGGGCGACGACGCCACAGCCGATTACGAGGCCTTTAAAGAAGGCTATGCCGATACCGTTTCGGTCACGATCGTCACCGGCACCGAAACCGCGGAAGGCGCCGCCGGCAGCACCTATTACACCATTCCCGCCGCCATTGAGGCGGTGGATGGCGAGGGCAAGCATCGGCGCTTTGCCGGCTGCTATACGCTGCGCCTCGCCCAGCCGGCCATTCAGGACACTCCGCCCTTCTCCCCGCTCCACATCATCGAAGGCGCACTCAAACCGGTCAAAAGCGGCGATCTCGACGCTATCCTGCCGGAAAGCTGCGAAAGCTGAACGGCCCTGCCCCGAGCCTCAGACGCCGCCGCGGATTTCCGGCTTCACCGTCTTTTCATACCACTCCCCGAGCTGCATCATCAGCGCCGGGAACAGGCTCGGCCGCTCGCTGGCCGCGACATTCTCGGCCAGTTGTTCGGGCTTGCTGACGCCGGCGATGATGGTCGACACCTCCGGGTGATCGAGAATCCATCTCAGGGCCACCTGGGCCAGCGGTACGCCTTGCGGGGCCAGCCCCTTCAATTCCTGCACCAGTTCGATACCGCGCGGGAAGGGAATGCCGCCAAAGGTCTCGCCCACCGAAAAGGCGGCGCCATCACGATTGTAATTGCGATGATCGGTCTGGTCGAACTGCGTATCCTTGTCGAACTTGCCGCTCAACAGGCCGCTGGCGAGCGGCAGCCGGACGATGATGCCGACATCCTGCTCCTTCGCTCTCGGCAGCAATTCCTTCGTCGCGTCCTGCCGCAGGATGTTGAAGATGATTTGCAGCGTCGCGCAGCCCGGCTGTTCGAGGCACAAAAGTCCCTCTTCGATGGTCTCGACGCTCGCGCCCCAGAACCGCACCAGCCCTTCCGCCTGGAATTCGTTCATCCAGCCGAAGATATCGCCCTGGCGCAACACTTCCGGCGGCACGCAATGGAGCTGCGCGAGGTCGAGCGTTTCGACCCCTAGCCGGCGGGCGGAACCCACGAGGCTTTCATGCACGGCTTCGCGGCTGTATTTATCGGGATAGAGCGTGCCGGAACGGCCGACCTTGGTTGCAACATGAAGGCCCGGGGCTTTCGCATGGCTGCCGATGCGGCTTTCGCTCAAGCCGTCGCCATAGACATCCGCCGTATCCCAGAAACTGACGCCCTGGTCATTGGCGGCATCGAGAATGGCATTGGCGGTTTCATCGCCAACCGGCCCGAAATCGCCCCCGAGCTGCCAGCATCCAAGGCCGATCTCGCTGACCATGTAACCGGTCCTGCCCAGTCGCCGCTCTTTCATAGTTCCGTCTCCAATTGCCGTTTCGGCGCCGATCCGCCAAGGATGGAAATCACCTGATCCTCTGGCGCGATGACGCTCTTGCGATGGGTGATGGCGAGGATCGTCACACGATCCTTGAGCGCCCGCAACTCGGCCATGATTTCGCTTTCCGTCGCTTCATCGAGAGCCGAGCTCGCCTCATCGAGAAACAGCATCTCGGGGGCGCCGTAAAGAGCCCGCGCAATGGCGACGCGCTGCCGCTCGCCGCCCGAAAGTTTCAGGCCACGTTCGCCAACGACCGTGTCGAACCCCTCCGGCAGCCCCGCAACGAAGCCTGCGACCGACGCAAGCTCCACCGCCCGCCACAGCCGCGCCTCGTCATAGGGCCGTCCGAGCACGATATTGGCGCCGATCGTATCGTGCAGCAGCATGACTTCCTGCGGCACCACGCCGACCCGCCCATACCAGCTTTCGCGCCCGATGCTTTCGAGATCGATGCCGTCAACCGTGATCCGCCCGCCTGTCGGCACCAGCCCCTTGAGCGCCAGCTTCAGCAGCGTCGATTTCCCTGCTCCCGTCTCGCCGACGAGAAAGGTGAGCCGGCCGCGCCGGGCAACGAAGCTCACGTCGCGGGCTACCTTTTTGTCGCCATAGGCGAAATCGACATGCTCGAACGCCAATTCCCCGTGTTCGAGCACCAATCCCGCTCCGGCCTCGCGCGGCGGGTCCTCCGCCGCCGCCCACATGCGCGAAAACGGCAGCAGCCGCGAATAGGCCCGCATCAGTTCATCGATCGCCGTGCCGATCATTTCGAAAGGCTGGTTGAGCTGGATGAGCAGCATGTTGATGAGGACGATATCACCGACGCTCAATTCTCCGGCGGCAAAACGCGGCAGCAATACAGCAAAAGTGATACCCAATTGCAGCGCGAGAGCCCCTCCGAACAGCAGCGCGAGCATCACCCGTCGCCGCGCCCAGGCCACCCAGGAGGCGCGCGTCTCGTTGGCCTTGCCGGAAAACCGCTCGGTGATCCAGCGGTCGCCATTGAAATATCGCAGCGTTTCCATGGCATTGACGGCATTGCCGACGAATTTGGAATTCTCCTGCCCGGCCTTGATCGCCGCATCGAGCAACGGCCGCGTCCAGCTATTCGCATAAAACGTCAACGCCACAAAAGCGCAGCCATAGACCACGACGATCAGGACGATCTCGGGGCTGATGACGGCGCCGAGAAGCACGATGCTGAAGACGATCTGGGCGATGCCGGGCAGGAAAACCATCAGCATCAGCTGCACCAGCGCATAGATGGCGTTCTGCCCGTCATTGCGCGCGGTCTGGATCTCGACCGGGTTATGCTCAATGAAAAAGCCCACCGGCTTGCGCAAAAGCCGCTCGAAAAAGGCGGTGGCGGCGATGAAATTGAGATTTTCCGCCGCCATGATCGACAGGTAATTGACGCTATAGGCCAGCGCCGTCGACAGCCCCCTCAACAGGGCATAGAGCGCGAAAGCCGAGACAAGGACGGTCGCCACATCGACTATGGGCAGCGCGTCGACCAGCCGGGAAAACAGGAAAGGCGTCGCCACATTGCCAGCCGCCGAGGCGAGAACGATGAGAGCGATGCCCAAAAGCATCCACCGGGCCTCCCGCCAATAACGACCATAGATGGCCTTGACCGGTGCCAAAACGGTCTTCCACTCGGCCGGCTGCATGGCAAACCCCGTGATCGCGCAACGATGATGAAGAAGGCCACAACCTGACCGTGGCAGGCCGCCGCGTCAACCCTTTCGGGCTCAAGGAAACGCGGATGGCGATAAGTCGTCGCGCCTATTCGAAGAATTCAGGATGCGCCGACATCATGCGGATGAGACGCAGTTCGGCCCGCTGCAGATGCTGGCGCATCCGCGCCTCCGCCCCCGCGGCGTCGCCGGCGACGATGCGGTCGATGATCGCCTTGTGGTCGGCCACCGCCGTTTCCTTCGCGAGCTTGTCGAGCGTCAGCACGCGCACGCGGTCGAGCTGCATCTTGTGCTCGTCGACGAGCTGCCAGGCATATTCGACCTCGGCGAGCCGCGCCAAGGCATGGTGGAAACCATCGTCTCGCTCATAGAAGGCGAGCGTATCGTCACGCTCCATCGCCTCTTCCTGGGCGGCGATGATCCCGGCCAGAACCGGCCCGGCCTCGGCCCCGACGCTGCCCGCTACCCGCCGAACGATCTCGACCTCGATCGATTCGCGGATGAAGCGCGCCTGCCGGACGCTGTCGGGCGAAATCTTCTTGACCACGGTCGCCCGCTTCGGCCGGATCAGCAGCAGCCCCTGCTGGGCGAGGCGGATAAAGGCTTCGCGCACCGGCTGGCGCGACACGCCGTGGCGCGCCGCCATATCGCTTTCGGAAATGATGTCGCCAGGCTTCAGGACCAGCGTCACGATATCGGTGCGCAGCGCACGCATCATGCGCATAGCGATGGTCTGTTCGCTCACCTCGTCCACGTCGGCTCCAATCCCCCAGGCTCCACGATCTCCACCGTTAGCGCAGGATGAGGACTGCGTCGATGCGCTCGCTCTTCTGTGGGTTGTCCTAAGCCTTCAGCCCTTTTATGCCGGAGTGGTGGTATCGTTGAGTTGAGTCCAGTTCTGGAGAGGCAATGAAGGTCGGCATCGATATGGGCAGTTCGGGCGGCGCGCAGGGCGCGGCCATGCTCGATCTCGAGGAGCTTCTGGCCACCCGCCTCCTGGTGCAGGGCAATTCTGGCTCCGGCAAATCCCATCTGCTGCGACGCCTGCTCGAACAAAGCGCACCCTGGGTGCAGCAATGCATCATCGATCCCGAAGGCGATTTCGTCACCCTCGCCGACAAATTCGGCCATGTGGTCGTCGATGCCGCCCGCACCGAGGCCGAACTGACCCGCATTGCCGGCCGCATCCGCCAGCATCGCGTCTCCGTCGTGGTCAATCTCGAAGGCCTCGATGTCGAGCAGCAGATGCGCGCCGCCGCCGCCTTTCTCGGCGGCATGTTCGATGCCGATCGCGACCACTGGTATCCGGTTCTCGTCGTCGTCGACGAGGCCCAGCTTTTCGCCCCGGCCGTGGCCGGCGAGGTCTCCGACGAAGCGCGCAAGCTCTCGCTCGGGGCCATGACTAACCTCATGTGCCGCGGCCGCAAGCGCGGCCTTGCCGGCGTCATCGCCACGCAGCGCCTCGCCAAGCTCGCCAAGAACGTTGCGGCGGAAGCCTCGAACTTCCTCATGGGCCGCACCTTTCTCGATATCGACATGGCTCGCGCCGCTGACCTCCTCGGCATGGAAAAGCGCCAGGCCGAACAGTTCCGCGACCTGGCGCGCGGCCATTTCATCGCCCTCGGCCCGGCGCTGAGCCGCAGGCCGCTGCCCGTCACCATCGGCGCGGTCGAAACCTCGGCCCGCTCGACCAGCCCCAAACTAACGCCGCTGCCCGACGCGCCGGTCGATGCCGCCGATCTCATTTTCACGCCCGATCCGGAAGAGATGAGCCGGCCGGTGGTGCGCCGCCCGGCGCCACCGCCGCCGCCCTCCACCAATGATCTATTGGCGCAGGTCGCTCGGGCGCGCAGCGAAGCCGAGCCGGCCGAACCGCAAACGCTGTTCCCCGAGATCGACGAAGCCGAGCGCGAGCGTGAGATCGACGCCGTCATGGCGGAATTGCTCGAAGACCCCGACGCCGCCTTCCGCACCGTCGCGGTGCTCTATCAGGATTTTCTCGTGCGCTGCCGCATCCGGCGCATACCGGGCGAAGCACCGAGCCTGCCGGTCTTCAAGCGCAAGCTTGCCGTCGCCCGCGTCGCCCCCGATACCGAAACGGCCTCGAGCGATGCCTGGCAGCAGGCGCTGAGCCTGTCGGAAAGCCTGACCGACGATGTCCAGGGCGTGTTCCTGGTTTTGGCGCAGGCGGCGGTCGCCGGCATGCCCTGCCCCTCGGACGCGACGCTGGCGCGGCTCTATGGTACCCATTCCACCAGCCGCGCCCGGCGGCTTCTGACCTGGTTCGAGGAGCGCGGGCTCTTGGTCGTGCGGCTCGATTTCCGCAACAACCGCATCGTCGCCTTCCCCGATCTCGGCTGCGAAACCGCCCCCGGCGATCCGCACGGGCCCGATACCATGCTGCAACGCCCGGCCGCGGAATAGTCTTCCGCCGCTCGGCCCTTGCAGGCCCGGCACCGATCGGCGAAGAGAGCGCCATGGCCCTGCCTCCGCTTCCCATCGACGATGCCCTGCCGGCCCTCACTGCGGCCCTGATCGAGCATCCGCATGCCGTCCTCGTCGCCCCGCCCGGCGCCGGCAAGACCACGCGCGTGCCGCTGGCATTGCTCGATGCACCCTGGCGCCAGGATGGCCGCATCGTCATGCTGGAGCCGCGCCGTCTCGCCGCCCGCGCCGCCGCCCGCCATATGGCTGGGCTGATCGGCGACGAGATCGGTGGCACGGTGGGCTATCGCGTGCGCATGGATGCGCGCGTCACCGCCAGAACCCGCATCGAAGTTGTCACCGAAGGCGTCTTCACCCGCATGGTGCTCGACGATCCGGAACTGACCGGCATCGCCGCCGTGCTGTTCGACGAATTCCATGAACGCAGCCTCGATGGCGATCTCGGCCTGGCCCTGGCGCTCGACGCGGCAGCGCTCCGGCCGGATCTGCGCATTCTCGTCATGTCCGCCACCATCGATGGTGCCCGCGTCGCAACCCTCCTCGGCGATGCGCCGGTAATTGAAAGCGCCGGCCGCGCCTTTCCGGTCGAAACCTTCTACCGCAAGCCCGACCCGCTCCTCCGCCTCGAAGATCAGGTGGCCGGCGCCGTTCTCACCGCCATGCGCGAGCATGACGGCTCGGCCCTTGTTTTCCTGCCGGGGCAAGGCGAAATCACCCGGACTGCCGAACGGCTCGCCAGCCGCGTGCCGGCCCATGTCGATATCGCTCCGCTCTATGGGCAATTGTCGCCCGCCGAGCAGGACCGCGCCATTCGTCCCGCCGAACCAGGGCGCCGCAAGATCGTGCTCGCCACCTCCATCGCCGAAACCTCGCTGACCATCGATGGCGTCCGCATCGTCGTCGATTCCGGATTCCGCCGCGTGCCCGCTTATGAGCCAGCGACCGGCCTCACCACGCTCGAAACCCGCCGCGTCTCGCGCGCCGGGGCCGATCAGCGCCGGGGTCGCGCCGGCCGCACCCAGCCGGGCGTCTGCATTCGCCTGTGGAACGAGGGCCAGACGGCGGCACTCGAGCCGTTCGATACGCCGGAAATTCTCGCCGCCGACCTCTCCGGCCTCGCACTCGATCTTGCCGCCTGGGGCGTGAGCGATCCGGCGGCGCTGGCCTTCCTCGATCCGCCGCCCGCGCCTGCCTGGGCTGAGGCGGTGACGCTGCTCAAAAGCCTCGATGCGCTGGATGCGGCGGGACGGCTGGCCGCTGCCGGTAAGGCCCTGTCCCGCCTGCCGCTTCACCCGCGCCTCGCCCATATGGTCGTTGCGGCCGCCGCCGAAAACGACGCCCAGACTGCTGCCGAACTTGCCGTTCTTATTGGTGAACGTGGCCTTGGCGGTGACAGCATAGACCTTGCCCATCGCCTATCCCGCTTCCGCGCTGACCGCAGCCCTCGCGCCAAGGAAGCGCAGGCCTTGGCGCGGCGCTGGGTCGGTCTTGCGGGCGGGGGAAAGGCCGGAGATGGCGAGGCCGGGCGGCATCTCGCCCGGGCCTATCCCGACCGTATTGCGCAGGCTGCTGGGGCGCGAGGGCGCTTCCGGCTGGCCAATGGACGGCAGGCGAGCCTCGATGAAACCGATGCTCTAGCAGCAGCGCCTTTTCTTGTCGTCACCGACATAACCGGCACCGCCGCCAATGGTCGCATTCGTGCAGCCACAGCCCTCGGGCGCACAACCATTGAGGAGCTTTTCGGCAGCCAGATCACCGACAATGTCCTTCTTGGCTATGACGAGGCGACGCAAAGCGTCCGCGCCCGTCGCAGCCGCCGTCTCGGCGCCTTGAGGCTGGCCGACGAGCCTGTCGCCGTCACCGATTTCGACAAGGCCGCGACGCTTCTCGCCGAAGCCGTTGCGAGGCGCGGTATCGGTACCCTGCCATGGAGCCGCGAGCAGAAGGCCCTGCGCGCCCGTGCGAGTTTTCTGAAGGAAACCTTGGGCGACCCCTGGCCCGATCTCACCGACGAGGGGCTGGCTGCCGATACGGGCTGGCTCGTTCCTCACATTCTCGGTGAAACGCGTCTCGCGGGGATCACCGCCGATCATCTCGGCCGGGCGCTCGATGCGCTGCTGCCCTGGGCGCAGCGGGCGGAAATGGACCGGCTGCTGCCGAGCCATTTCACGGCCCCATCGGGCTCGCATCTGCCCATCGACTATGCGGCCGAAAACGGTCCGGCGCTCGAAATCCGGGTGCAGGAACTGTTCGGGCTCGACCGGCATCCCGCCATCGCCAATGGCCGCATTCCGCTGCTGCTGGTGCTGCTCTCGCCGGCCCATCGGCCGATCCAGACCACGCGCGACCTGCCCGGCTTCTGGCGCGGCTCGTGGAAGGATGTGCAAAAGGACCTCAAGGGGCGTTACCCGCGCCATCCCTGGCCGGATGATCCTGTTGCGGCGGCTGCGACCAATCGGGCGAAGCCGAGGGGGACGTGAGGGGCACGCCCTCGTGGTTCGAGGCGCCAAGAGGCGCGCCTCACCATGAGGGCTACTGGTAGGTTGAGGTGGAGGACAGACCCAAGAGTGGTCCTCATGGCGAGGCGGGAGCGGAGCGAGCCTCGAACCATGAGGGCGTGGCATTGGCCTTCCGCAAACGCTGATCGTCACCCTCGGGCTTGACCCGAGGGTGTTTCACTTATCGAAACATCGCAAGGAGAAAAGCCCTCGGGTCAAGCCCGAGGGTGACGAGCGGTGGGGCGGGACGACCAGTGGGTTATGCCGAGCGGGCCGTGACGATCGCGCCCCTACTCGGCCGGCGTGAAATTCAGCGCTACGCCATTGATGCAATAACGCAACCCAGTAGGTGGCGGGCCGTCGGGGAAGACGTGGCCGAGATGGCTGCCGCAAGTGGCGCAATGCACTTCGGTGCGGACCATGCCGTAGGAGCGGTCGACGCTGGTTTGGACGGCGCCCGGCAGGGGATCGTTGAAGCTCGGCCAGCCGGTGCCGCTTTCGAATTTCAGGGTCGATTCGAACAAAGGCGTGTCGCAGCCGGCGCAGGAAAAGGCGCCGGAGCGCTTTTCATAGAGCAGGGCGCAACTGCCCGGCCGCTCGGTGCCATGCTCGCGCATCACCTGATATTGCTCAGGCGTCAGCCTTGCCCGCCATTCTTCATCCGTGCGGGTCACCGGATATGTATGGGCGTCCATCGGCTATCCTTTTTCAAAGCATGAAAAGATAGGCTAGATATAGTCATTCCTCCCCGCCGCCGAAACCCCGCCAGCGTTCCCATGACCGTCATCACCACCATCGCCGCGCTCGAAGCCCTCTATATGCCTGCCCCGGTCCTCGCCTCGACCGCCAAGGTCGCAACGCGCATGACCGATGCCTATCGGCGCTATGTCGAAGCCTCGCCCTTCGTCGCCCTCGCGACCGTCGGCCCCGAAGGCGCCGATTGCTCGCCGCGAGGCGACCATCCCGGCTTCGTCCGTATCCATGATGACGAAACGCTGATGATGCCCGACCGGCGCGGCAATAACCGCATCGATTCGCTGCGGAACATCGTGCGCGACCCGCGCTGCGCCTTTCTCTTCCTGCTGCCCGGCTCCGGCACCACCTTCCGCGCCCAGGGCAAGGCGCATATCAGCATCGAGCCGGCTTTGCTCGACAGCTTCGCCACCGACGGCAAGCCGCCGCGTTCGGTGATCGTGCTCAAGATCGATGAACTCTATTTCCAATGCGCCCGCGCCATCGTGCGCTCGGAACTGTGGAATCCCGAGCGCCACATCCCCGCCGGCACGCTGCCGACACCGGGCGACGTGCTTGCCGAAATGACGCAACGCGAAATCGACGGCAAGGCTTACGACAAGGCCTGGCCGGAGCGCGCCAGGCAGACCCTCTGGTAACGAAAGGCCGGTGAACTTTCAGCCATGTTAACCGGCCTTCCCCGATCGGGCGAAAGGCAACGGTTTGTGGCCTCGCGAGTTGATCCCGGTCATTCTAAAAAGGAGGTTATGATGACCCGCATCACTCTGTTGAGCGGCTGTTTTGCTGCTGCCTGTCTTCTCGGCATGTCCCCGGCCTATGCACAGGGAGACAATCTCGAACCGGGCAATGACGGCGCGGAAACGACCTGTCCCGTGTTCATGGCGATGGATGAATCGGCCCAGAACGAGCTTCTCGGGCAGATCAACGGTGCCGCGGCCCCGGCCGGCGATGCTGCCGATGCCCCCGACGCAGCCGCCAATGCTGACGCAGCCGCTGCCGATGCTGCCGATGCTGCCGATGCTGCCGAGGACGAAAGCACGTCCCAGGCGGTGATGGAAGCCTGCATGGACGACGACAAGCTCACCGTGGGACAGGCGCTCGAGCAGCTCGAGACCACGCCCTAAGCGAAAGCCCTGGCGCGTCGCTTTCGGGATCGCTTATCCCTTCTGGCGCGCGTCAGGCCCGAATATCATCGGTCCCGCCCTGGCGAGAAATTTGTCTTTCAGGAAGTGGAATGGTGGGTGTGACAGGGATTGAACCTGTGACCCTTGCCGTGTGAAGGCAATGCTCTCCCGCTGAGCTACACACCCATGCCGGATCACCGGCGGCTCACGGAAGGCCGTGAGGAGAAGAGATGGTGGGCGTGACAAGGATCGAACTTGTGACCCCTACGATGTCAACGTAGTGCTCTCCCGCTGAGCTACACGCCCATCTCTCCGGGCCGGGCCGACGCTATGTTGCCGTTCCAGTGGCGCGGATAGACCATAAAACCCGCGTTGGGGTCAAGAGGGCATTCCGCGATATTCGCATGCGATGGAAAGTCAGGCGGCCAGCAGCCGTTCGACCTCGTTGACGAGATCCTTGAGGTGGAAAGGCTTCGACAGAACCGAAGCATCCTGGGGGGCGTCGCTGTCGGGGTTGAGCGCGACGGCGGCAAAGCCGGTGATGAACATCACCTTGAGATCCGGATCGAGCTCGGTGGCGCGCCGCGCCAGCTCGATCCCGTCCATTTCCGGCATCACGATATCGCTCAGAAGCAGCGCGAAGGGCTCCTCGCGCAGCCGCTCATAGGCGGACAGGCCATTGTCGAACGAGACGACTTCATAGCCCGCGTTCTTCAGTGCGCGCGTCAGGAACTGGCGCATATCGTTGTCGTCTTCCGCGAGCAGAATCCGTTTCATCAAATCTCTCCGGCCATCCGCCATGAGTCGCTTCTTCGTCGGGGATGTTTAAGCGAGTTTCGCCCCAACGCAACCGCTCGCGCTTCGCTGTTCGCAATTTTGCGAGAAACTGGACAAGCGCGACGACGCAGGCCACATTCGTCAAACTGTCACGCGCCAGCCGGCGCCCAGCACCGGAGGAAGAGTGCGGTCCGACTATTGGGATCAGCCTGCATTTGAGACCATAAGGCCGCGGCGCCTGGTGGCTCCCGTCGTGTTCAATTCGGCCCATTCCGGCCGGGTCTATCCCGAACGTTTTCTCGCCATGACGCGGCTCGATCACCTGTCGATCCGCCAATCCGAGGATGCCTGGGTGGATGAATTGTTCGCCCGCGCCCCCCATCTCGGGGCTCCCATGCTGCGCGCCCATTTCCCCCGCGCCTATCTCGACGTCAATCGCGAGCCGTGGGAGCTCGATCCGACCATGTTCGTCGAGCCCCTGTCGGACCGGTTCAATACGTCCTCGCCGCGCGTCGCCGCCGGCCTCGGCACGCTGGCCCGGGTGGTGGCCGAGAACAAGCCGATCTATCGCGACCGGCTGACCCTCGACGATGCGCGCATGCGCATCGAGGGCATCTACCACCCCTATCACGCCGCGCTGCAGAAGCTTCTGGGCGAAGCCGTCAACGCCTTCGGCATCGCCGTGCTCATCGATTGCCATTCCATGCCGCGCATCGCCCGCCATGGCGACCGCGCCGGTCCCGATATCGTGCTCGGCGACCGCTACGGCACCACCTGCGCGCCGGTTCTGGTCGATCTCGTCGAAACCCTCTTTACCGGCGCCGGGCTGAAGGTTGCGCGCAACCGGCCCTATGCCGGCGGCTTCTGCACCAGAAGCTATGGCCGCCCGCAGCATGGCATTCATGCCCTGCAGATCGAAATCAGCCGGCATCTTTATATGAACGAGACGACGCTGGTGAAAAACGACGGCTTCGACGCCATGCGCCAATTGATCGAGCGGCTGATCTTCGCGCTGATCGGGCTCGATGTGGTGGCGCTGGTCGGCACGCCCGCCGCCGACAAGGAAGCGGCCGAATAGGCGGCTGCCGCGGCGCAAAAAGAAGGGCCGCACCGCGGCCCCCCATTTAAGGGTGAGTTCAAGGGAGGAACGATGTCGGCGGCTCGGGCGGCGCTTCTCGTCGCGCATGAGCCGCGCATCCATCATGCAGGAACAAGGCTGGACCCTTTCAGCCTACCATACAAGCCCCAGAGGCGCCGCAGAGGCACGGTTCCGCTGCGGCGTTGCAAAAAAGGCGCATTCGGTCCACACAACAGGCCCCGTGTCCTCACCTTAGATGGCCGCCGATGACCGCCCTTTCCGCCCTGCCCAAATCGCTCGACATCGCCCGGGTCGAGGCGACCCTTCTCGAAGCGGCGGAAGCGGCCGCCGACTATTCGCTGCCGCTGTTCCGCACCCCGCTCGCCATCGACAACAAGCTGACCCTGGGGTTCGACCCGGTCACCGAGGCGGACAGGCAGGCCGAAACCGCCATCCGCGCCGTCATCGCCCGCAATTTTCCCGAGCATGCGGTGATCGGCGAGGAATGGGGCAATGAGGGCGAGCATGAATTCACCTGGATCATCGATCCGGTCGACGGCACCCGCGCCTTTATCAGCGGCGCGCCGGTCTGGGGCACGCTGATCGGGCTGGCCCATGAGGGCGTCGCCATTGCCGGGCTGATGAGCCAGCCCTTTATCGGCGAGACATTCCTCGGCCTGCCCGGCCGTTCGAGCTATCGGCGCGGCGGCATCGACCAGACCATGCGCACGAGCGGCGAAACCGAGCTCGAACGCGCCCGCGTCTTCACCACCACGCCGGCGCTGTTCCGTACGCCGGAGCTGCTGAGCAAATGGCGGGCGGTGGAAAAGGCGACGCGGCTGCAGCGCTTCGGCATGGATTGCTATGGCTATGCGCTGGTCGCCGCCGGCCATGCCGATATGGTCATCGAACCTTTCCTCAACACCTATGACATTGCTGCGCTGGTGCCGCTGATCCGCGAGGCCGGCGGCGCCATTGCCTGCTGGGACGGGAGCGAGCCGACCGGCGGCGGCAATGTGGTTGCGGCAGCAACGCCGGAACTGCTGGAAAAGGCCCTCGAACTGGTCAACGCCAACTAGCTGCTCTGCTCGGTGATGAAGGCGTCGAACGCGGCCAGCACCTGGCCGCGGATCGGGTCGCTTTCCATGAAGAGCTCGTGCCGGGCCGCGGCGATCACCACATGCCGGCCGGTCCGCATCCGGAGGCCCAGCCGCTCGATGGCGGGGGTCGAAACCACCTGATCGCGCGCCGCCGCCAGCATCAGCACCGGCACGCGGATACTGCCGGGAAAAGCGTCGCGCTCGGCCCCCGCCATGGCGCCCATTGCCGCCGCCGCCCAGCGTATGGTCGGCGCGCCGATGCTGAGCTCCGGCCGGGCCGCGAAGATTTCGAGCATGCGGTCATAGCGCCTGCGGTCGCTGGTCAGCGGATTGCGGGCAAAACCGTCATCGTCCGGCGTCCGATCCGCCCGCCGCGCCACCGGCACCTGCCCGAGCCCGATAAAGCTCAGCGCCTCGCACATCATCGCCGTGCCGCCCATGCCGAAGGGCTGCCGATCGAGCCCCAGCATCGGCGCCGACAGGAACAGCCGGTCGAACATCATCCGGTCCTCGGCCGCCACATAGAGCGAGGCGAGCCCGCCCATGGAATGGCCGACGAGATAGAACGGACCAGGGCAATCGGGCAGCAGGATTTCGCCGTGAAAGCTGCTGAGATCGGTCCAGTAATCGGCGAAGCGATCGACATAGCCGAGCCGCTTGTTGTCGATCAGCCGGTCGGAACCACCCTGCCCGCGCCAGTCGAAGATGGCGACGGCAAAGCCGCGGCGGCGGAAATCGGCGATGGTCTCGAAATATTTCTCGATGCATTCGGCCCGCCCCTGGACGAGGCAGATCGTGCCGCGATGTCCGCCATCAGTGGGCTTCGGCCAGATGGCATAGCGCAGCCGCACCTTGTCGCGCGTGGTGAAATACCCCGCACGCACGCCCTCGGGGATCGGGTTGGACGGCAGATCGACGAGATCGGGGCCATTCGGATCGACGATGGCATGCATCTATGGATGGGTCCTCTCGGCACGAAACGACGAAGACTTAGACCGAAGATCGGGCAAAAAGAAACCGGCATCTCGTTCAAGATGCCGGTTTCCTCGAGGGACGGCCCGTGCGGGGGGCGGGGTACGGGCCGCTGTCCGTGACCGGCATTGGAACCGGGGTTCCTCTGCGCAGCACGTGCCCTTTCCTAGCCCCCTTCGACTGAACCGATGCGGACCGGCCCATTCATCTGGCGTTCATCTTTCCGGCCGGTCTTGAAGCGGAAAAATCCGCGCCTACATCAATCGCGTCCGCCGGAAATGCCGGGGACCGGAGCCCTGAAACGACCGCTCGCCTAATGCTGGGAGCGCGCCTTGGGTCAACCGCAATCCACGTTGCTCATGGAGAATGTGATCATGCAGACCATCGATTTTTCCCCCTTCTACCGTTCGACCGTCGGTTTCGACCGGCTGTTCAACCGCCTCGATACCCTGTCGGGCCAGGAAGCCAAGACCTACCCGCCCTATAATATCGAGCGTACCGGCGACGATGCCTACCGCATCTCCATCGCCGTAGCCGGTTTCGCCAATGGCGACATCGCCATCGAAACCAAGGAAAACAGCCTCGTCATCAAGGGTGCCAAGCCCGCCGCCAACGACGAAAAGGCCCGTGAATTCCTCCATCGCGGCATTGCCGAGCGCGCCTTCGAGCTGCGCTTCCAGCTGGCCGACTATGTCGAGGTCCAGGGCGCTTCGCTCGAAAACGGCCTGCTGCATCTGGAACTGAAGCGCGAACTGCCCGAGAGCAAGAAGCCGCGCACCATCCAGATCACCGGCGCCCAGCCGACCATCGAGGACAAGTCGGTCAACTAACCGTCTTTCCTGTCGTAATGGAAAGGGGCGCAGTCCTTCGGGGCTGCGCCTTTTTGTTTTCCGGGAAGCGGGAACTTCCGGCCCATGCTATTGTTCTTCCTCAAATCAGCGTCAGAGGACAATGCCATGAAGACCCCTTCCATCGACCTCAAATCCAATACCAAATCCACGGTCATCGCCCTGCTCAACGCGCGCCTGGCCGATGCCATCGACCTGTCGCTGGCCACCAAGCAGGCGCACTGGAATCTCAAGGGGCCGCAATTCATCGCCGTGCATGAAATGCTAGACGGCTTCCGCGCCGGGCTCGACGTGCATGTCGATACGGTGGCCGAGCGGGTCGCCCAGCTCGACGGCATCGCCCTCGGCACCAGCCAGGCGGTGTCGGGCTCGACGCGCCTTGCCCCCTATCCCACCGAAATCCAGAAGGTCCCCGAGCACCTGGCGGCGCTGGCCGAGCGCTATGCGGTGCTGGCCAACCAGGTCCGCGAGGACATCGCCGCGGCCGACGAAGCGGGCGATGCCGACACCGCCGATATCCTGACCGCCTTCTCGCGCGATCTCGACAAGGATCTTTGGTTCATCAAATCGCATCTCGAATAGGCGGAATCGCTTCTGTCGCCGCGAGGGCTCTCGGATATCCGGGAGCCCTTCGCCATATGAACGATAGGAATTCTCGTCTTTTTGTCCTATAAGGGTCGGGTATCGCTGGATTTTGCGGGCGATGGAGGCCCGTTTCCTCCGATTTCCTATTCTGCTGTTGGATTTTTCCTATTCCGGCTTCCATTGCCGCTTGACCGGCAGATTGGAATTATGACAATGTGCGCCGCGATAGGACAACGCTGTTGTCCTTTATCTGACGCGTCGCCCCGCTCTCCGCGGCCAGCGCGCACGCCGGTCCGGCTGGCCCGCTAGACGATAGCGGAAACGGATAGGCGGGGCTAACATAGCCCGAATTGAGCGGCCATTTGGATGCAGAGCCGCTCCCCACCATGGACAAGCTGCCCTTCGGGCCGTACTAAGCACGGCTCGCGGAAGCGACGTGTCCAAAGAGGAATGAAAACCGCATCCACTGCCGGACGCTTCCGGCTGCACAGGGATGCATACGACATAGCGACCACCGCCCTTCGGGGCGCCATAGAACGAGGTAACGACATGGCACACGCGCGGAACGGACAGACTTCTCCGGCCACCACGAAAGCCACAGCTCGCAAAACCTTGATCGAGAACGGTCGCCGCGTCACCGGCCGCCCCGAAGCGCAGGGCCTTTACGATCCGCTCAACGAGCGCGATTCCTGCGGCATCGGCATGATCGCCAACATCAAGAACGTGCCGAGCCACGAAGTGGTGTTCAAGGGCCTCGAAATTCTCGAAAATCTCGAGCATCGCGGCGCCGTGGGCGCCGACCCGCTGATGGGCGACGGCGCCGGCATTCTGGTGCAGATCCCGCACGGCTTCTTTGCCGAAAGCGTCGATTTCGCGCTGCCGGAAAAGCATCAATATGCCGTGGCGATGGTCTTTTACCCGAACGACGCGGCGCTCAGGGACCGTTGCGCCGAGGCCATGCGCGCCTGCATCGCCAGCGAAGGGCTGGTGCTGATCGGCGAACGCATCGTGCCCACCGACAATTCCCGGCTCTCGGAAGGCGTCATCGCCACCCAGCCGATCATCGAGCAGATGTTCATCGCCCGCCCCGAAGGGCTGACCCTCGACGAGTTCGAGCGCAAGCTCCTGATCGTGCGCAAGGTCATCTCCAACACCGTCTATGCGCGGATTCCGGAGAGCGACACCGATAACGGCTTTTATGTCGTGTCGATGTCGGCGCGCACCATCGTCTACAAGGGCATGTTCCTCGCCTATCAGCTCAAGGCCTTCTATCCCGACCTTTCGGACGAACGGTTCGAATCGGCCATTGCCCTGGTGCACCAGCGCTTTTCGACCAACACCTTCCCCTCGTGGAAGCTGGCGCATCCCTATCGCATGACCACCCATAATGGTGAGATCAACACCATTCGCGGCAACGTCAACTGGATGGCGGCCCGGCAGGCTTCGGTGCATTCGCGCTATTTCGGCGAGGATATCGGCAAAATCTGGCCGATCTCCTATGAAGGCCAGTCGGACACGGCCTGCTTCGACAATGCGCTCGAATTCCTGGTGCGCGGCGGCTATTCGCTGCCGCATGCGGCGATGATGCTGATCCCCGAAGCCTGGTCCGGCAATCCGCTGATGGATGAAAAGCGCCGCGCCTTCTACCAGTACCATGCCTCGCTGATGGAGCCGTGGGACGGCCCGGCCGCCATGTCGCTGTCCGATGGCCGCTATGTGGTGGCGACCCTCGACCGCAACGGCCTGCGGCCGGCGCGCTACCTCGTCACCAAGGAAGATCATGTGGTGCTGGCCTCCGAATCCGGGGTGCTGGACATTCCCGACGAGGACATCGTCGAGCGCTGGCGCCTGCAGCCGGGCAAGATGCTGCTCATCGACCTCGAACAGGGCCGCATCATCTCGGACGACGAGATCAAGTCGACGCTCGCGACCTCCAATCCCTATAGCGACTGGCTGGCGCGCACCCAGATCGTGCTCGAAGACCTGCCGGCGGTGCCGCCCAAGGCGCCCGAGCCGACCGAAGCCCTGCTCGACCGGCTCCAGGCCTTCGCCTATACCCAGGAAGACGTGAAGCTGCTGATGGCCCCGATGGCCACCACCGGCCAGGAGGCTGTCGGCTCCATGGGCACCGACACGCCGCTATCGGCACTGTCGAACAAGCCGAAGCTGCTCTACACCTATTTCAAGCAGAACTTCGCCCAGGTGACGAACCCGCCCATCGACCCGATCCGCGAGGAATCGGTGATGAGTCTCGTCTCCTTCATCGGTCCGCGCCCGAACCTGTTCGATCTCGAAGGCCTGTCGACGGTGAAGCGCCTCGAAGTGCGCCAGCCCATCCTCACCAATGAGGACCTGGAAAAGATCCGCGCCATCGGCGATATCGACACCAACCAGTTCAAGACCAAGACGCTCGACATCACCTATCCCAAGGATATGGGCGCCTCGGGCATGGAAGCGGCCATCGAGGCGCTGTGCCAGGCGGCCGAGGAAGCGGTGCGCGGCGAATACAATATCATCATCCTTTCCGACCGCCTGATCGCGGCGGACCGGCTGGATATTCCGACGCTGCTGGCGCTCGCCGCCGTCCATCATCACCTGATCCGCAAGGGCCTCAGGACCTCGACCGGCCTTGTCGTCGAAACCGGGGAAGCGCGAGAAATCCACCATTTCGCGATGCTGGCCGGCTATGGCGCCGAAGCCATCAACCCCTATCTCGCCTTCGAGGCGCTGGGGGCCCTGCATGCCGAGGGCAATTACCCCGAGGAAGTCTCGGCCGACGAGGTGGTGCACCGCTATATCAAGTCGGTGGGCAAGGGCCTGCTGAAGGTCATGTCCAAGATGGGCATCTCGACCTATCAATCCTATTGCGGCGCGCAGATCTTCGACGCCGTCGGCCTCTCCTCCGAGTTCGTGCGGAAGTATTTCTCCGGCACCGCCACCGCCATCGAGGGTGTCGGGCTCAAGGAGGTCGCCGAAGAAACCCTGCGCCGCCACGACCTCGCCTTCGGCGATGACGCGGTGCTGCGCCGCTCGCTCGATATCGGCGGCGAATATGCCTATCGCATCCGCGGCGAAAAGCATGCCTGGTCGCCCGATATCGTCGCCGACCTGCAGCATGCCGTGCGCACCCATGACGAGAGCCCGGAAACCGCACAGGAGCGCTATGACAGCTTCGCCCGGCGGGTCAATTCGGGCGAGAACGGCTATCGCGCCATCCGCCATCTGTTCGACATCAAGCCGCTCGGCGAGGCCGTGCCGCTCGACGAGGTCGAGGCGGCAACCGATATCGTCAAGCGTTTCGTGACGGGAGCCATGAGCTTCGGCTCGATCAGCCGCGAGGCGCATACGACGCTCGCCATCGCCATGAACCGCATCGGCGGCAAGTCGAACACCGGCGAAGGCGGCGAGGAACCGGACCGCTACAAGCCCCTGCCCGATGGCTCGCGCAATCCCCTGCGCTCGGCCATCAAGCAGGTCGCTTCCGGCCGCTTCGGCGTCACCACCGAATATCTGGTCAATTCCGACCAGATGCAGATCAAGGTCGCCCAGGGCGCCAAGCCCGGCGAGGGCGGCCAGCTGCCCGGCCACAAGGTCGACTGGATCGTCGCCAAGACCCGTCATTCGACGCCGGGCGTCGGCCTCATCAGCCCGCCGCCGCACCACGATATCTATTCGATCGAAGATTTGGCCCAGCTCATTTACGACCTCAAGAACGTCAATGAGCAGGGTGACGTTTCCGTCAAGCTGGTCTCGGAAATGGGCGTTGGCACCGTGGCCGCAGGCGTTGCCAAGGCACGCGCCGACCACATCACCATTTCCGGCTATGACGGCGGCACCGGCGCCTCGCCTTTGACCTCGCTGAAGCATGCCGGCGGTCCGTGGGAAATCGGCCTTGCCGAAACCCACCAGACGCTGGTGCTCAATCGCCTGCGGAGCCGCGTGCGGCTGCAGGTCGATGGTGGCCTCAGGACCGGTCGTGACGTGCTGGTCGGTGCCTTGCTCGGGGCCGACGAATTCGGCTTTTCGACCGCACCGCTGATCGCGGCCGGCTGCATCATGATGCGCAAGTGCCATCTCAACACCTGCCCGGTGGGCGTCGCGACGCAGGATCCGGTGTTGCGCAAGCGCTTCAAGGGCACGCCCGAACACGTCATCAACTATTTCTTCTTCATCGCCGAAGAGCTGCGTGGCCTGATGGCGTCCATGGGTGCCCGCACGCTCAACGAGCTCATCGGCCGTTCGGACCTCTTGGATCAGCGCAAGCTTGCTGACCAGTGGAAGGCCGATGGCGTCGATCTGACCAGGCTGTTCTATAAGCCCGAGCCGATCGGCGGCGATACGCTCTACCACTCGGAGCGCCAGAACCATCACCTCGAAGCCGTGCTGGACAGGAAGCTCGTCGAACTCGCCGCCCCGGCGCTCGAAAACGGCACTCCGGTACAGATCGAGCTGCCGATCCGCAGCCGCGACCGCTCGGCCGGCGCCATGCTGTCGGGCGCGCTCGCCCGGAAATACGGCCATGAAGGGCTCACCGAGGACACCATTGCCATCAAGCTGACCGGCACGGCCGGCCAGGCTTTCGGCGCCTTCCTCGCCAAGGGCATCTCGATCGACCTCGTGGGCGATGCCAATGACTATGTCGGCAAGGGCCTTTCGGGCGGCAGGCTGGTGGTGCGGCCATCCGACAGGATCGGCATCGTGCCGGAAAAGTCGATCATCGTCGGCAACACCGTGCTCTATGGCGCGATTTCCGGTGAGTGCTATTTCCGCGGCGTCGCCGGCGAACGCTTCGCCGTGCGCAATTCCGGCGCCATCGCCGTGGTGGAAGGCACGGGGGACCATGGCTGCGAATACATGACCGGCGGCGTGGTCGTCGTCATCGGCCAGACCGGGCGCAATTTCGCGGCCGGCATGAGTGGCGGCGTCGCCTATGTGCTCGATGAGGACGGCACCTTCCGCGACCGCTGCAACCTCGCAATGGTCGATCTCGAACCGGTGCAGGAGGAAGAAGACCTCATGCGCAAGCTCCATCACCATGGGGGCGACCTCGAATGGCATGGCCGTGTCGACATTTCCGGCGACATGACCCGGCACGACGATGAGCGCCTGCATCAGCTCATCTCCAACCACCTGCATTATACCGGCTCCAGCCGCGCCAAGGATATCCTGGACAACTGGGCCGAGATGCGCCCGAAATTCGTGAAGGTCATGCCGGTTGAATATCGCCGCGCCATTCGCGAGATGGAAAAGAAGCGCGCCCAGGGCGGCGTCGACGTGGCCGCGGAATAAGGAGAGAGCAAATGGGTAAGGTTACGGGCTTTCTCGAGATCGACCGCGAGGAACCGCGCTATGAGCCGGCTTCCGACCGCATCCGCCATTTCGGCGAATTCACCATCCCCTTGAGCGAAAGCCGGGTGGTGGACCAGGCCGCACGCTGCATGGATTGCGGCATCCCGTTCTGCCACGGCGATACGGGCTGCCCCGTCCACAACCAGATTCCGGACTGGAACGACCTCGTCTATCAGAGCGATTGGGAAGAAGCGGCGCGGAACCTGCATTCCACCAACAACTTCCCCGAATTCACCGGCCGCATCTGCCCGGCGCCCTGCGAGGATGCCTGTACGCTCAATCTCGAGGACAACCCGGTCGCCATCAAGACGATCGAGCATGCCATTGCCGACAAGGCCATCCGCTCGGGCTGGGTCAAGCCGCAGGTGAACCCCACCAGGACCGGCAAATCCGTCGCCATTGTCGGCTCGGGCCCGGCCGGCATGGCCGCCGCCCAGCAGTTGGCCCGCGCCGGCCATGACGTGCATGTCTATGAGCGCGAGCCCAAGGCCGGCGGGCTGATGCGCTATGGCATTCCCGACTTCAAGATGGAAAAGGACCATATCGACTTCCGCGTCTCGCAGATGGAAGCCGAGGGCGTCACCTTCCACTATGGCCAGAATATCGGCGTCACCCGCCCCCTCTCCGACCTCCAGGCCCGCCACGATGCCGTGCTGCTCACCGGCGGGGCCGAGCGGCCGCGTCCGGTCGAGGCTGAAGGCATCGAACTCGACGGCGTTCACTTCGCCATGCCGTTCCTCGTCCAGCAGAATCGTCGCCTCGGCGGCGAGGACGTTTCGAACGAGGTGCAGCTTTCGGCCGCCGGCAAGCATGTGGTGGTGGTGGGCGGCGGCGACACCGCTTCCGACTGCGTCGGCACCTCGTTTCGCCAGGGCGCCATCGCCGTCACCCAGCTCGATGTGCGCCCGCAGCCGCCGGAACTCGAGAACAAGCTGACCACCTGGCCCAATTGGGCGGTCAAGATGCGCACCTCGTCCTCGCAGGCCGAAGGCGCCATCCGCGAATTCTCGGCCGGCACCATGCGGATCATCGGCAATGCCAGGGGCGAAGTGACCGGTGTGGAATGCGCCCGCGTCGACCGCAAGCGCCAGCCCATTCCCGGCACCGAATTCGTCATCAAGGCCGAACTGGTGCTGCTCGCCATCGGCTTTGCCGGCCCGGTCCATGAGGGGCTTCTGAGCGAACTCGGGGCCGAACTCGACAAGCGCGGCAATGTGTTCGCCGATACGTTCAGCTACAAGACCAGCGTCGACAAGGTCTATGCCGCCGGCGACATGCGCCGCGGCCAGTCGCTCGTCGTCTGGGCCATTCGCGAGGGCCGGCAGGCGGCGCGGGCCATCGACATGGATTTGATGGGCAGGACCGACCTGCCGCGGTGATGCATTGGGTAGCGGGAATTTTTCCGCTATCCCTCTCCGCCACGATCTTTCCCGCGGGCTCGACCCGCGGGCCGCTCTCCATACGCACTGGCTCTCGAACGGGCCCGCGGATCAGGTCCGCGGGAAGCGGCTGTGATTGGGAACTAAGTCCGTTGCCCCTGCCGCCGCCTCTGGCTAGAAACGCTTGGCCCACCGCAGGACAAGCCATGACCGACCCCAAGCCCTATACTATCGATGTTCTCATTTCGGCCAAGGCCATCGCCGCCCGCGTCGAGGCGCTGGCGAAGGATATTTCCGCTCATTTCGCCGATACCGACAAGCTTGTGGTCGTCGGGCTGTTGCGCGGCTCCTTCATCTTCATCGCCGATCTGGTGCGCGAACTGGACCTGCCGGTCGAGGTCGATTTCATCGAAGCCTCGTCCTATGGCAATTCCACCGAATCGAGCCGCGAAGTGCGCATATTGAAGGATCTGCGCGGGGAGATTGCCGGACGCGACGTGCTGGTGGTCGAGGATATCATCGATACCGGCCACACGCTGAAGCATGTGCTCGAAATCCTCGAAACCCGGCATCCGCGCCGCATCGAGGTCTGTGCGCTGCTCAACAAGCCGAGCCGGCGCGAAACCGATGTCGCCGCCCGCTGGGTCGGCTTCGATATTCCGGATAAATTCGTCGTCGGCTACGGCATCGACTACGCCCAGCGCAACCGCAACCTGCCGCATATCGGCGCCGTGCGCTTTCTCGAATAGGCGCCCTTAGCGCGCCGTCTCCGCCTGCTCCTCCGCCGCCGGGTTCACCCCGACGCCGAAGGCATCGACGCGCCCGACCGGGGCCGTCACCAATTGTTCGAGCGTGAAGGGCGGCGCCGGATCGGGCAGGTTCGACGACACCAGCAGATCGCCGGCCCGATTGGCCGAACGGCTGAGCGGGATCACAGCTCCCGCCACTTCCAGGAGGCGTATCTGCCCCAAGCCCTGGAAGGGCGGGCGCGCCATCGCTCCCGCATCGGTGCCCGCCAGGGGATCGGCGACCTCGATCGTCACCCCGCCGCCGCGATAGAAGGTGCGGATCGGCTGGCTGAGATAGAAGGCGAGCTTGTCGGCGCCCGCCGAGGAGAAATGGATGCCGTCATCCTTGCGCATGCGCGCATTCTGGCCGTTCACATCGGGGCCATAGGTCGAAAAATTGCCGTCCTCGTCGAGGAAACGCTCATAGATATCGAGAAATTCGGCGCCGCCGGAAAAGCTCGCCAGCCGCTGCACGGCGCTGATCTGGCTCATCGCCGCCGAGAACTCCGATTTCGACATGGGGGGCAGGCCGACCCAGATCACCGGCTTCTGCGCAGCCCTGAGCTTGTTGAGGAAGCTGGTGATGCGCTCCTGATATTCGGCCTTCCAGCCATCGGTGAGCGTATCGTATCCCGTTCCGCCGGCCATCATGATCTGCCGGTCGTAAATGCCGATGATGACCACGGCGAGATCGAAACTGTCGGCGGCGATCTCCTCCTCGATCGCCGCGTTCCAGTCATAGGTATCGTCGCGCACGAAGCCGCTTTCGCCCTGGGTCTTGTCGAGAATGACGAGGTTGGGATCTTCCGCGTAGAAGCGGTCCAGCGCCTTGGCGAGATCGACGCCGAGCGAATCCCCGAAGACGGCAAGCCGCGTCGCGCCCTCGGCCTTTTCGACCTTGGGTTCGGTGGCCGGAGGCGGCGGAGCGGCGGCGGCAGGCGCCGGATCGCGGCGACGGGGCTGTTGGCGCTGTTGCTGGCGGGGCTGCTCGACCCGCTGGCGCGACTGCTCCTCGTCGCCGAACAACAGGTCGAACAGGGTGCGGCGGCGCTGCGACTGGGCGATCTGGACGGTCGCATCGTTCTGGGCAAAGACCGGCGCAACGTCGATGAAGACGATACACGCCACAACCATTGCCACAACGATCCGGATCATCCCGAAACCATAGCCAATCGGGCCCTAAAAGGCCATTACCGGGCCGGGGCTTATTGCGTCGCCGCCATCAATTCCTGGTAGGCGGCGCGGGTGATGAAGCCATCGGCCACTTCGCCGCGCGCGGCCTGGAAACGGGCATAGGCCTCCTGGCTCACCGGCCCGATCCGCCCGTCGATGGCGCCGTCATAAAGGCCAAGACGAGCGAGCGCCTGCTGGATCGCCTGCCGCTCGGCGAGGTTCGGAAAGGCGGTGCCGCGCGGCCAATCCTGGGCGAAAGGCCCGCTGCCCTTGAGCCTGTCGGTCATATGGGCGACGCTCATGGCGTAGCTGTCGGAGAAATTATAGCCCTTCAGCACGAGATAATTCTGCGTCATCAGGAATTTCGGCCCGTCCTTGCCGGCCGGCACATAGAGAAAGACCGGCAGGTTCGGATCGGCGAATTGCCGCCCGCCGACCCGGGCGACGCCCTGCCCCGCAAAGAAGGATACCGGCCGCATCTGCGTCCGTCCGGCGAGAAGATAATCGAACCCGGCCGGCACGGTGACTTCGAAGCCCCAATCGACGCCGGGCTGATAGCCGAGCGCCCGGAGATAGACCGCGCTCGTCACCAGCGCATCGGCCAGCGAGTGGTGAAGATCGACCCCGCCGTCGCCATCGCCATCCGTGCCATGCGCCAGAACGTTCGACGGGTTGACCTGCAGATGCCCGATCGCCCCGGCCCATGAGCCGACGAGGCTTTGCGCATCGAGCGGGCCGCGCTCCACCAGTTTCAGCGCGGCGATGAAATCCGCCTCGTCCTCGACGAGCCGCGCGCGCCGCTGATGGACGAGCGTTGCGAGCGAACGCACAACCGGCCGGATCAAGGCCGGATCGTCGAGCACAGAGCCGTAATCGGTCTCCATGCCCCAGATGGCGCCCAGAAGGTATGGATCGACGCCATAGCGCTGCCCGACAGCCGAGAAGAGCTGTGCATTACGCTCTATCGCCGCCTGTCCGCGGGCAATGCGGCGGTCGGTGACGCGGCCCTCGATATAATCCCAGATTGGCGTGGTGAACTCGGGCTGGGTGGAGACGAGGCCGGGCGTCTGGGGATCGGGCGTGAGCCCGGCCGTCGCCGTCCGATAGATGCTCTGGCTGACGCCGGCGGCAACCGCCCTGGCCTCGAAACCGGCGAGGAAACTGTCGAAACTCTCGACCGGCTGGGCTGCGGCGGGCGCGCCCAGAAGCAGGATGGCAATGAGATGGATCAGTCGCATGCGCTTCTCCCTGCCCCCTCATCTGCCCTTCGGGCACCTTCTCCCACAAGGGGAGAAGGTAGCATTGTGCCTGTCCAAAACGCCGAGCCTCCCCTCTCCCCTTGTGGGAGAGGGTGGATGGCGCGGAGCGCCAGACGGGTGAGGGGTCGTCACCCTATCGGTTACGCACCATCAGATGCTGTTCCCATTTATAGGCGGATTCGACGATTTCCTGAAGGTCGTCATGTTTCGGAGTCCAGCCGAGAAGCGAACGCACCTTCTCGCCGGTCGCGGTGATGGAGGCCGGATCGCCGGCGCGGCGCGGGCCTTCGTCCACCCGGAAATCGACGCCCGAGACCGATTTGACCGTGTCGACCACCTGGCGCACCGAATAGCCCTGCCCATAGGCGCAGTTGAGCGTGGTGCTCTCCCCGCCATCGCGCAGATGCCGGAGCAGCAGCGCATGGGCGGCGATCAGATCGGTGACATGGATATAGTCGCGGATGCAGGTGCCGTCCGGCGTCTCGTAATCGGTGCCGAAAATATCCATCTTGGGGCGCTGGCCGAGCGCCGTCTGGCAGGCGACCTTGATGAGATGCGTCGCCATCGGCGTCGACTGGCCGCTGCGCCCGGCCGGGTCGGCGCCGGCAACGTTGAAATAGCGAAGGACGCCATAGGTCATGGGATGCGCGGCGGCGACGTCTGCCAGCATCCATTCCGTCATCAGCTTGGAGCGCCCATAGGGCGACATCGGGCGCAGCGGCGTATCCTCGACCACCGGGGCCAGCCCGGTCATGCCATAGACGGCGGCGGTCGAGGAAAAGATGAAATGCTTCACCCCGCCCTTCACCGCCGCCTCGATGAGATTGCGCGAGGTGGCGGTGTTGTTGCCGTAATATTTGAGCGGATCGACCACCGATTCCGGCACCACGATGGAGCCGGCGAAATGGACGATTTCGGTGATGCCATATTCGGCGATCACCCCGCTCACGAATTCGATGTCCCCTGCCGCGCCTTCGACGAAGCGCGCGCGGCTGTCGATGGCCCAATCGAAGCCGGTGACCAGATTGTCGAGGACAACCACGTCTTCACCGGCGTCGGCGAGGTTCAGCACCATATGGCTGCCGATATAGCCCGCCCCGCCCGTCACCAAAACCGTCATCGTCCTTGACCCTCAGCCCCAGAAATCATGATTTCGCCTGATGTTATGTGTCACTTGCTGCTATAGCCTAGCCAGATTCCAATTTCGGAGCGAAAATTGCACAAACGCGTCAGGACAGCAGTCTTTCCAGTAGCGGGCCTCGGCACGCGGTTCCTGCCCGCCACCAAGGCGATGCCCAAGGAAATGCTGACCGTCGTCGATCGTCCGCTCATTCAATATGCCGTCGATGAAGCCCGTGAGGCAGGCATAGAGCACTTCGTTTTCGTCACGGGGCGGAACAAGGGTGTCATCGAGGACCATTTCGACCGGCAATACGAGCTGGAGCATACGCTTGAAATGCGCGGCAAGAATGAGGCGCTGGCGGAACTGCAAAAGGACCTGCCCTCCGCCGGCCGCACCAGCTTCACCCGCCAGCAGGAGCCGCTGGGGCTCGGCCATGCCGTGTGGTGCGCCCGCGAACTCGTCGGCAACCAGCCCTTCGCCCTGCTGCTGCCCGACATGGTGTTCAAGGCCAATCCGGGCGTCCTCAGGCAGATGATGGACGCCTATGAAAAGACCGGCGGCAATATTGTCGGCGTCGAGGAGGTCAACCCCAGGGACGTGTCGAGCTATGGCATCGTCGCGCGCGGCGAGGGGCCGGACGAGGCCTTTCCCATCACCGGCATGGTGGAAAAGCCCAAGGTCGGCGAAGCCCCGTCCAACCTCTTCATCTCGGGCCGCTATATCCTCCAGCCCGAAATCTTCTCGCTGCTGTCCGAACAGACGCGCGGCGCCGGCGGCGAAATCCAGCTCACCGATGCCATGCAGCGGCTGATGCAGGCCCAGAGTTTCACCGGCGTCAAATATGACGGCAAGGTCTTCGACTGCGGCTCCAAGATCGGCTTCCTCACCGCCAATGTCATCTTCGCGCTGGAGCGTGACGACATTCGCGACGGTTTCATCGACGAATTGAAAAAGCTCGATCTCGGCGATCTCGGGGACCAGATCTCCTAGCGCGCCACGGTAATGCCGAGCGTCACCCGATGGCTGTCCTCGCGGCCGTCGGTGGCGTCTTCGGTACGTTCGAAGCTGTAATCGGCGCTGAGATCGGTATGGGGGCCGAGCCGGTAATCGGCGCCGAGCCCGTAACCGACGCCGCGTTCATCCTCGCGGCCATCATCGATCTGCGACAGCCGCCATTCCGCCAGCGCCCTCAGATCGAGCCAGGAATTGACCGTATAGGCGGCCTCGCCCACGGCGCGATATTGCACGCGCGTCGTGCCGGCCTCGTCCGGATCGGGCGAGCCGAAATCGGTCGACAGCGCCGCCTGAAACCGCCAGGTCGGATCGGGCCGATAGATCACCCGCGCATCGTAAAGCCGCGCGGTGACGTCGCCGAGCCCACCGGCATCGAAATCGCGCAGACCGACGCCGACCGAAGCTTCCGCCTGCAACACCTCGCTCCAGCGTCCGACGACGCCGGCCTTGATGCTGCGATTGGTGGCATCGGGCTTGACCGCCAGGTCCGGCGAGACTTCGTCGAAGATGTCTCGCCCGAGCCCCGCCTCACCGAACACTTCGAAGATCGGCGTCGCCTGGAAACCAACGCGCAGCCCGCCCTCGAGGGTCCATAGATCGCGCGCGCTATTGTCGGTGCTGGTGCCGTCGACGCGCAGCGTTTCCCCATAGACCTCACGGCCGACGGCGCCGGTCACCCCGATATTGAAAAGGCCGAACTGGCGCGTCAGGCCGAGATTCACATCGCCGGAAATCTCGCGCGCGCCCATAGCCACATCGGCATCGAGGCCCGGCGCGCCGGGCAGGTCCTGGCTCAGGGCCAAATTCGCATCGGCATCGAAGACGGTCACGGAATCGAGCGCGTAGCTGCCGCCAAGACCGAGCCGCAGGCCGGTGACGTCGATCTCGCCATCGACCGGGCGCGTCACCTCCGCCTCGCCTGAAATCGCCATATTGGCGCGCCTTCCCTCATGGGTAAGGGCAAAGCCCGGGACCAGCAGAACCTCGAAACTGTCGCGCTCGCCCGACTTGGCATAGGACCCGCGCAGGGAACTGGACCAATCCACATCGAAGAAGGGCGCATCGTCTGTTGGCACAGCCGGATAAAGGCCCGGCGACAGGCGCGAATGATCGGTCTTGATGCCTTCGCCGGCGGTCACGGCGGGATCGGCCAATGCCAAAACCGGCACCAGCCACAAGGACAGCGCCGCAACCGTTCCTGATCCGCCATGCCGGAAAGGCCGGGGCACCATCTGCTCCAATACGAAAAGCCAAATGATCCCAGACGCCAACCCTTTAGGATCAGCGCCGACATTTGCAGCTTATGGTTAACGAAGTCTTTGCGGGCCCCGTCACCTCCGGTTAACCCTGCCATTTAACCCGAGCTTATCCCCCGGCGGCCATTATTCCGGGACGGCTACGCACCCCAGAAGGGGACGCGCAAGGACATAGAAAATGGATATTGCTACTCTCGTCGGCATCATCGGCGGCATGGGCCTGCTTCTCGTGGCCATTCTGCTCGAAGGCTCGAGCCCGCTGATGTTCCTCAATCTTCTCGCGACCGTGGTGGTGGTGTTCGGCAGTTTCGCCGCCGTCCTCGCCCGCTACACCATGAGCGGCTACGTCTCCGCCCTCGCCAACGGCATCAGGAGTTCGCTGTTTTACCGGCATATTTCGCCGGTCCATCTGATCGACCAATTGACCGAGCTTGCCGACCGGATGCGCAAGCAGGGCCCCATCGCGCTCGAACAGGTGCGCATCGAAGACCCCTTCTTCCAGCGCGGCGTGCGCATGATCGCCGACGGCTATTCGGCCGAAGCTCTGCGCGAATCGCTCGAACGCGAACGCGATCTCGATTACGAGCGGCTCGAACAGAGCCACACCATCTACCGGATTCTCGGCGAAGCCGCCCCCTCGATGGGCATGGTCGGCACGCTGATCGGGCTCGTCTCCATGTTCGCCCATATGGACGATCCGCAAAAAATCGGCCCGGCCATGTCGATCGCGCTGATCAACACGCTTTATGGCGCCGTCTTCGCCAATGTTGTGTTCTCGCCCATTTCCGACAAGCTCGCCAACCGCAATGCCGAGGAATCGACCAATCGCAGCCTCATCATCGAGGCGCTGGTGATGGTGCGCGAGGGCAAGAACCCCGCCACCATCAAGGATGATCTCGCGAGTTACCTGCCGCTGCACAACCGCCGGGAACTGCTCGATGAAGCGGCCTGATCCGCGCTGTCCGGGAGCGGCATAATGGCCGGGCGCAGAAAACCGCAGAAAACCAGCGGCGGCCATGGCGGCACCTGGTTCATCTCCTTTGCCGATCTCATGAGCCTGCTGATGGCGTTCTTCGTCATGCTCTTGAGCTTTTCCACCACGGACGATCCGTCTTTCGACGTCGCCATCGGCTCGATTCAGGATGCCTTCGGCATGAACCGGGAACTGGCGCTGACCGGCATGATCGAACGCAACGGCACGCCGCTGCGCGACCATGCCCGTTCGGTTTCGGCCGTGAACACCGATGCCGAAACGGAATTTTCGACCGTCGATTCCGACAATATCAACGCCGTAGGCGAAAACGCCGACACTGCCTCGACACGGCGGCTCGAAACCGCTCGCGACGACCGGTTCTCGCTCGCCGCCGCATCACTGCGCCAGGCTTGGCAGGACCAGCCCGACATCACCGCCATCGACGCCAATCTCGTGGTGGAGGAGACCAAAGAGGGCATCAATATCGTCATTTCCGACCGGGCCGGCGAGCCCATGTTCGCGGAAGGCTCGAAAGACCCTTACGAGCGCACCCGCAAGGCCCTCGCCGCCATGGCGCCGGCGCTCGCGGCCCTGCCCAACCAGATCCGCATTTCCGGCCATACCGCCGCCGGCGGCATCTATACGCGGCCCAATTACGGCGCCTGGGAGCTGTCCTTCGACCGCGCCAATGCGGTGCGGCAATTGCTCGCCGAATTCGGGGTCGCCAATACCCGTTTCGAGGGCATTGCCGGGCTCGGCGAAAGCCAGCCGCTCTTTCCGAACGATCCGTATCAGGCCGGCAATCAGCGCGTGTCGATCCTGCTGCTGTTCGAGGCCCCGCCGGTGCCCGCAGCCATGTCCTTCTGACTCAGACCGGCTCGACCCTGAGCACGGCGCCGTCATTGGCCACCACCCGCACCCGGCGGCCGGACGGCAGGTCCGGGCCGGCAATGCGCCAGACCGTATCCCCGAGCGCCAGCCGGCCGTATCCGCCCTCGATGGGGTAATCCAGCACCGCTTCATGGCCGATGAACCGCTCGGCGCGGCGGTTGAGGAAAGGCTGGTCGCCCACCGCCTGCCGGCCGCGATTCCAGCGCACCCAGATGAGGATGGCGATCAGCGACAAGGCGCCGAACAGCACCCATTGCACCGGCCACTCCATTGGCACCAGCATGGTGGCGATGCCGGTAATGATGCCGGCGACACCCATCCACACGAGGAAACCGCCCGGCACCACCAGTTCGAGCGCCAGGAGGATAAGGCCGGCGACGATCCACGACCAGGCGCCATAGGCGGCGAGGAAATCGATGACCTGCATCCTCGGCTCCTATTGTTGCGGACCGGATGACGGCGGGCGGCTCGGACGAACGGGGGCCGGCGCCGCGCCGCCAAAGGTCTCCTTGGCGATTTCGGCGATACCGCCGATCGCCCCGATGACGCTGGCGGCCTCGACCGGCAGCATCAGCAATTTCTGATTGGGCGAGGCGGCGATGGTTTCGAGCGCCTTGATGTAATTATTGGCGACGAAATAGTTGATCGCCTGCACATTGCCGCCGGCAATGGCATCGCTCACCACCTGCGTCGCCTTGGCTTCGGCTTCGGCGGAACGCTCACGCGCCTCGGCATCGCGGAACGCCGCTTCCCGGCGGCCTTCGGCTTCCAGCACCTGGGCCTGCTTGGCGCCCTCCGCCTGCAGGATGGCCGATTGCCGGCGCCCTTCCGCTTCGAGGATCGCCGCGCGCTTCTCACGCTCGGCCTTCATCTGCCGGCCCATGGAATCGACCAGATCCTTGGGCGGATCGATATCCTTGATCTCGATGCGGGTGATCTTGACGCCCCAGGGCGACACCGCCGTATCGACGACGCGCAGCAGCCGCTCATTGATCTCGTCGCGATGGCTGAGGAGTTCATCGAGATCCATCGAGCCCATCACCGTGCGGATATTGGTCATGGTGAGATTGAGGATGGCGTTTTCGAGGTTCGACACCTCGTAGGCGGCCGCGGCCGCATCGAGAATCTGGTAGAAGGTCACGCCATTGGCCGTGATTGAGGCATTGTCGCGGGTGATGACCTCCTGATGGGGCACGTCGAGCACCTGCTCCATGACGTTGATCTTCTTGCCAATGGTATCGATGAACGGCACGATGAGATTGAGCCCCGGCTTGAGGGTGCGCGTATATCGGCCGAAACGCTCGACCGTGTAATTATATCCCTGCGGCACAGTCTTGGCGCCGGCGAACAACGCCAGCAGCGCCAGGATGCCCAGCACGATCAGCGTGACGCTGAGGCCGTCGAGGCCAAATCCGTTAAAGTCCACGATGATTCTCCCACAACCCGATCCGGCCCAACTCTATGGCCGACGGACATGACGCGCAATTGTCCGCAGCGGAACGAAGCCGGGCGGGCCGGCGTTGAGCCGCCGAAGGTTTGAACCAGATCGGGCTGCCGCATGCCTGCCTCATCGCCCCAGCTTCTCAAGGAATATCGGGCCAAGCGCGATTTCACCAAGACGGAGGAACCGTCCGGTGCACGCGCGAAGCGCCCCGGCAAGGCGTTGCGTTTCGTGGTCCAGAAGCATGATGCCAGCCGCCTCCACTACGATTTCCGCATCGAACTCGATGGCGTGCTCAAAAGCTGGGCGGTCACCAAAGGCCCTTCGGACAATCCCGCCGACAAGCGCCTCGCCGTGCGCGTCGAGGACCATCCGCTCGATTATGGCGGCTTCGAGGGCACCATTCCCGAGGGCCAATATGGCGGCGGCACAGTGATGCTGTGGGACCAGGGCACATGGGAGCCCATAGGCGATCCGCATGAGGGTCTCGAAGACGGCGACCTCAAAATGCGTCTTCACGGCGAGCGCATGCAGGGCGAATGGGTGCTGGTCCATATGAAGGCCGCGACACCAGCCGTCGCTCCGGCCCGCCGCGCGAAAACTGGCTCCTCATCAAGCACAGGGACGACTATGCTCGTAGCGGCCAGCCGCTTACCGAGCGCTTTACCCGCTCGGTTTCGACCGGCCGTGATTTCGACGGCATCGCCAAGGGGCTGAAGCCCAAGAAGAGCCACGCCACCAGTTAGGGACATTGCCATGGCCGGAACCGCCAGCCTCAGCGCTGAAACCGGCGTCGCCGCCGCCGAGGCCGCCGGCATCCATCTGACTCATCCCGATCGCATCGTCTATGCCGGCCAGGGCGTCACCAAGGCGGATCTTGCCGCCTATTACGCCGCCGTCCACGAACGCATGCTGCCCCATATCGAGAACCGGCCATTGAGCCTTTTGCGTTGCCCGCAGGGCCCGGCCAAATATTGCTTCTTCCAGAAGCACGATACCGGCGGCTTCCCCGAAGCGATGCAGTCCATCGAGATCACCGAAAAGGACGGGCAGAAGGAGAATTATTTCTACATAGACAGCCTTGCGGGCCTTCTCGCGGGCACGCAGATGAACGTGCTCGAATGGCATATCTGGGGGAGCCGTACCAAGAATATCGAAAAGCCCGAGCGCATCGTCTTCGATATCGACCCGGATGAAGGCCTCGGCTTCGATGCCGTGCGGGACGCCGCCCGCGATATCCGCACGCTGCTCCAAGGCTTCGAGCTCGAGAGCTATCCGCTGGTCACCGGCGGCAAGGGCATTCATGTCATCGCGCCGATTACCCCGAAGCTCGAATGGCCCGAGGTCAAGGAATTCTGCAAGGCCGTCGCCCAACGCCTCGCCGACGATGAGCCGGAACGGTTCGTCGCCACCATGTCGAAGGCCAAGCGCAAGGGGCGGCTCTTCGTCGATTATCTGCGCAATGAGCGCGGCTCCACCGCCATCGCCCCCTGGTCCAGCCGTTCGCGCGAGGGGGCTCCAGTTGCGGTGCCGCTGGGATGGGATGAATTGGATAATGTGAAAGCTGCCAATCAGTTCACCCTTGCCATGGCTGCGGAGCGGGCCAGGGGGGCTGATCCGTGGAAGGGGTATTTCGATGCCAAGCAGACGTTGAAGGCTTCGGTGCTGAAGGCAGCGGGGAGTCAATAGGGGCACGCCCTCGTGGTTCGAGGGTCGCTACGCTCCCGCCTCACCATGAGGGCTACTGGGAGATAATGTTTTATACTGGCGTTTTGGATAGCTGAGAGCCCCACCTCCCCTGAGACCTCATGGTGAGGTGCGCCTCTTGGCGCCTCGAACCACGAGGTCGGGCACTCAGGACCTGCTAACCCAACACCGCATCCACCTCCGCCCGCCTTGGCGGCACGCAGCCCTTGTGGGCGCAGTTGAGGCCGGCAACTACAGCGCCAAAACGCAACACTTCGGCAAGTTGCTCATCATCGAGCTGGCCCAGCACACCGGGCTTCAGCGCCCCCATTTCGGAAAGCCGCGTCAGAATCCCCGCCATCAGGCTGTCCCCCGCCCCGACCGTGTCTCCGAAGACCGGCGGCGCATAAATGCCCGCCGTCGCCCTTCCGTTTCTGGTGAAAGCGCGGGAGCCGTTTTCGCCGAGCGTCACCACCACTAATTCGCAATTGGGCCGCTCCAACAGCGCTTCGGCATGCGCCTCGATGCTCATCGTCGCATCGAGCGCCGCCAAATCCTCCTCTGACACCTTCACCAAGTGAGCGAGATCGAGGAACACCGAAAGCCGGCTCTTATAGCCCTCGAAATCGTCGATCAGTGACGGCCGCACATTGGGGTCCATGGAGATGGTCGCGCCCTTGGTGATGGCCGCCTTCACTACCTCGGTCCAGACTTCCGCGTCCTCGGGCAGAATCGGGGCAAAACCACCGAACTGGAAGACCTCCAGATCGGCCGGCAGCGAGGCGATCATGCCTTCGGCGGTGAAAGCGCGATCCGCGCCGCGATAGAATTCATATTGCGCCTTGCCCGCGTGATCGAGCGTGACTACGGCGAGCGTGGTCGGCGCGGTGACGCGCGCTTCGAGCAGCGGTTTCACGCCGTCCTCGGTCAGCGGCTCGAGGAGATAGGCGCCGAAACCATCTTTCGAGATCGGGCACAGAAAACCGGTCTCGTTGCCGAGCTTCGACAGCGCCCGGGCGCAATTATAGGGCGAGCCGCCCTGATGGGCATGCATATGGATGACGCCGTCAGCCCCGCGCGGTTCGGAGACGAGATCGATCAGGCTTTCGCCACCCACAACAAACATGAAGACCTCCAGCAATGCCGGCAGTCCCTTAGCAGTTTGGCTCGGGACTGGGCAGATAGGTTTTTTCGCGCCTTGGGGATTAAACCCGCCCCGGCGGTGTTGATGAATGTGCAGGCGGCTATGGCCGGCCTGCGCCAACACGGAGGATGATTCCATGACGATCCGCATGCTTCTGGCCGGCGCCACCGCGCTTGCCCTCTTCGCCGCGCCCGCCTTTGCCGAGGACTATGTCGGCGGCGCCGTCAAATCGACGGATATCGGCGGCGCTATGGTGCTGACCAATGCCGAAGGCATGACGCTCTACACCTTCGACAACGACACTGCCGGCGTCACCAATTGCTACGATCAGTGCGCCACCAACTGGCCGCCGCTGATCGCCGAGGAAGGCGCCACCGCCGAGGGCGATTTCACCCTGGTCGAGCGCACCGACGGTACCCAGATGTGGGCCTATAAGGGCATGCCGCTTTATCTGTGGAAGAACGATGCCGCCCCCGGCGACATCACTGGCGACGGCGTCGGCGACGTCTGGCATACTGCCGTCGAATAAGCCTTTTCCCGGCAGCGACATTGAGCGATTTCCTCGACCAGATCGAAGCCTGCGTCCCCGCTCTCAGGCGCTATGCGCGGGCTTTGACCCGCGATGCCGATCTGGCCGACGATCTGGTTCAGGATTGCCTCGAACGCGCCATTTCCCGGCGGGGCCTGTTCCGTCCCGCCGGGCCCATGCGGGCCTGGCTCTTCACCATATTGCTCAATCTCTATCGCAACGGACTGCGCAATACTCGGCGGCGCGGCACGACCGTGGCGCTCGATGCCATGCCCGTCGAGCCGGCAACGCCCGCCCCGCAGCCCGGCCATATCGCGCTCGCCGAAATGGCCCGCGCCATCGAAACCCTGCCCACAGAACAGAAGGAAGCCTTGCTCTTGATCGCGCTTGAAGGCCTCGGCTATGCCGAAGCCGCCGCTATTCTCGGCATTCCCCAAGGCACGCTGATGTCGCGTCTCGGCCGCGCCCGCGCGGCGCTGCGCGCCATGACCGGCGGCACCGGCGGGCCGCATCTGAGGACCGTCAAGTGAGCGCGCCCGATAAGGGCATGCTGATGGCCTATGCCGATGGGCGGCTCACGCCGGATGAGGCATTGCGGGTCGAAACCTGGCTCAAGAGCCATCCCGAGGACGCCGCCGAAGTGACGCTGTGGATGCGCCAGAACGATGCCATCCGCACGCTGTTCGCCCCCGTCGCCTCCGAACCGGTGCCGGCACGGCTGCGCCCTGCCCGTATCGCCGCCGAGATCGGCGCCCGCCAGGCGCGAAGCTGGCGCTGGGCGGCCGCCGCCGTTCTGCTGCTCGGCATCGGCCTCGGCGCCGGCTGGGCCGTGCGGCCGCTGTTGGAGACGGCGCCGCCGGCAAGCCAGATGCTGATTGCCGACGCGGTCAATGCCCATCGGGTGTTTGCCGCCGAAAGCCGCCATGCCGTCGAGGTCGTCGCGGCCGAAGAGGACCATCTGGTGACCTGGCTGTCCAACCGTCTCGCCACCCCGGTCGGCACGCCCGATCTCAGCGGCGAAGGCTTCTTCCTCGTCGGCGGCCGGCTGCTGCCCGGCGAAGCCGATATCGGCGGACGCGCCGCGCAATTGATGTATGAGAACGGCGCCAAGGAGCGGATCACCATCTATGTGACCGCCGCCCTGCCGGATCATGAGCCGGCCTATCGGCTCGTCTCCCATGACGGCGCTGAGGCCTTCTACTGGGCCGATGCCCGCATCACCTGCACCGTTGTCGGGACTTTGCCCGAGGACCGGATGAAGACGCTTTCACAGGCGGTCTACAGCCAGTTGGCCGGCACGCAGGTCTAAGCCTGCCGGCCGAGGGGGCTGTTCCGGGGCGGCAGGTCGATGGAATAGATATTGTGCAGGCCGACATTGTGGACGTCGCGCTCGCCGCACAGCGCCATGGTGATATCGAGTTCGCGCTGGATGATTTCGAGCGTTCGCGTCACCCCGGCTTCGCCGCCGGCGCCGAGGCCCCAGAGGAAGGCGCGGCCGATAAAGGTGCCCTTGGCCCCGAGCGCCAGGGCCTTCAACACATCCTGGCCGGAGCGGATGCCGCCATCCATGAACACGTCGGTCTTGGTGCCGACCGCATCGATGATCTCGGGTAGGACCCGGACCGACGAGGGCGCGCCGTCGAGCTGGCGACCGCCGTGATTGGAGACGATCACGCCATCGGCGCCATGCGCCACCGCCTGGATGGCATCTTCCCGATCGAGCACGCCCTTGACGATCACCGGGCCGCCGAAACGCTCCTTGACCCAGGCGACATCGCGCCAGTTGAGACCGGGATCGAATTGCGAACTGGTCCAGGCGGAGAGCTTGGAGAGATCGCCCGTGCCCTGCACATGCCCGGCAATATTGCGGAACGTATGCCGCCGGGTGCCGAGCATGCCCATGGCCCAGCTCGGCTTGCGGGCAATTTCGAACAGGAAGCGCGGGGTGAATTTGGGCGGCGCCGACATGCCGTTGCGCAGATCCTTGTGGCGCTGGCCGAGGATCTGGAGATCCATGGTCAGCACCAGCGCCGAGCATTTCGCCGCCTTGGCGCGATCGATCAGCCGTTCGATGAAGGCGCGGTCGCGCATGACATAGAGCTGGAACCAGAAGGGCTTGGAGGTATTCTCGGCCACGTCCTCGATCGAGCAGATGCTCATGGTCGAGAGCGTGAACGGGATGCCGAATTTCTCCGCGGCCCTGGCGCCCTTGATCTCGCCATCGGCGATCTGCATGCCGGTGAGCCCGGTGGGGGCGATGGCGACCGGCATCGCGGCCTTTTCGCCCGCCATGGTGGTCGAAAGATTGCGGCCTTCCATGTTGACGGCGACACGCTGGCGCAGCTTGATCTGCTGGAAATCTTCCTGATTGGCGCGATAGGTGCTCTCGGTCCAGGCGCCGCTATCGGCATAGTCGAAGAACTGCTTCGGCACCCGCCGCCGCGCCCGCGCCATCATCTCCTCGACGGTCAAAATCTTCTCAAGCGCGGCCATGACTGTTTCCCTGTTTCGCCTGCCCTAGCAACTAACATGTTAGTCGTCAACTCGGCGCGCTAGTCCTCCGGTCGATGGTCATGGTGACGGCGATGACGATGAAGGCGAAGATGACCATCCCGAGAGCCATGAGATGCGCCTTCTCCCATTCGAGGCGTTCGACATAGTCGTAAATGGAGATGGACAGCACCTTGGTCCGGCCCGGAATATTGCCGCCGATCATCAGCACCACGCCGAATTCGCCGACCGTATGGGCAAAGCTCATCACCGCGCCGGTGACATAGCCGGGGCGGGCCAGCGGCAGGGCGACACGGACGAAACGCTGCCAGGAACTGGCGCCGAGGCAGGACGCCGCCTCGAGCGGTTCCTCGCCAATGGCGGCAAAGGCATTACGCAAGGGCTGCACCATGAAGGGCAGCGAATAGACCACCGAGCCGATGACGAGGCCGGGAAAGGAAAAGGCCAGTGTGCGCGCGCCCCAGAGCCCAGCGAGAAGTCCGCCAGGACCGTTGGGGCCGAGAAACAGCAGGAGGTAAAAGCCGAGTACGGTGGGCGGCAGCACCAGCGGCAATGAAACGATGGCGCCGACCACATCGCGGCCCGCCCATTTGCTGCGGGCCAGCCACCAGGCGATGGGCGTGCCGAGGATGAGCAGGATCACCGTGGTAACCAGCGACAGGGTCAGCGTCAGGCTGATGGGCGGCCAGAGATCGGAGAATCCGCCCATCGAGCCGCCTTATTCCACCACATAGCCGGCCGCTTCGATAACGGCGGTGGCGGCGGGGCTCTTGAGATAATCGATAAAGGCCTTGGCGGCTTCGTTGGTCTCGCCATGGGTCAGCAGCACCGCATCCTGGCGGATCGGCTCATGCAGCTCTTCGGGCACCAGCCACTGGCTGGACTTGCCGACCACCTGACTCGCGGCGACGAAACCGAGTTCGGCATTGCCGCTTTCGACGAATTGCAGCGTCTGGGTGATGTTCTCGCCGGTAACGACCCTGGCGGAGAGGCCATCATAGAGGCCGAGAGCAGTCAGCGTCTCGATGGCGGCGCGGCCATAGGGCGCTGTCTCAGGATCGGCAATGGCGATATGGCTGAAATCGCCCTTGAGCGCTTCTTCGCCATTGGAGACATCGAGCGCGGTGCTGTAGAGCGCCAGCGCCCCGATGGCATAGGTGAAGACGGTGCCCTCGACGCCGAAGCCTTCTTCCACCGCCCGGGTCGGGCGCTCGTCATCGGCCGACAGGAAAACGTCGAAGGGCGCGCCCTGCGTCACCTGGGTGTAAAGCTGGCCGGTGGCGCCGAAGCTCAAGGTCAGCTCATGGCCGGTTTCGACCTTGAACGCCTCGGCCAATTGTTCGGCGACGGCGGTGAAATTGGCCGCAACCGCAACGCCTGCGGTTTCGGCATGGGCGGAGCCGACAAAAGCAAGACCGGCCATAAGGCCGCCGAGAACAAGACGCTTCATGAATATCTCCGATATGGTTGGGCATTCATATCGGTTGTGGCAAAGCAGAGGGCGGGCATCAAGCGTTATTTCCCTTGAGCCATATCGATGAGGCGGCGCAGCGCGGCGATATCTCCGGCAATGGCGGCGGCGGTCTTTTGCTGCATGGCGCGATAATGGGCGAGAACGGCCTGGCCCGTTTCGGTCAGTTGCGCCCCGCCCTGCCCGCTGCCGCCGCGGCTGGTTTCGACAAGCGGGGTGCCGAAACCGTCATTCAGGGCCTGAACGAGACTCCAGGCGCGCTTGTAGCTCATGCCCATGGCCTTGCCGGCAGCGGAGATGGAGCCGGTGCTGGCGATGAGATCGAGCAGATCGGCGCGGCCCGGACCGAGATAGGCCTCTTCGGTCAGGGTCACCCGCAAATGGGTGAGGCCGTCTTCGGGCACGCGGACCATGGCTCAGCCCTGAAGGGAAGCGGCTTCATGCGCGAGGGTTTCGATGCGGGCGAAATCGCCGGCCTCGATCGCATCGGCCGGCATGATCCAGGAGCCGCCGACACAGATGACATTGGGCAAAGCGAGATAGGTCTTCGCCTTGGCGGGATCGATGCCGCCAGTGGGGCAGAAGGTGATATCGGGCAGAGGCGAAGCGAAGGCCTTGAGCACCGGCGCCCCGCCCATGGCCTCGGCCGGGAAGAATTTGAGAAAGCCATAGCCGCGCTCGGCGGCGGCCATCGCCTCGGTCGGCGTGCCGATGCCGGGCAACAATGGGATGGCGACTTCGTCGGCGGCATCGAGCAGGCGCGGCGAAGCGCCGGGCGACACCATGAAGCGGCAGCCGGCATCGACCGATTGCTGCATCTGGGCGGCATTGCGCACCGTGCCCGAGCCGACAATGGCGCCGGTCACCTTGCCCATTTCTTCCATCACCTTGAGCGCATTGGGCGTGCGCAGGGTCACTTCAAGCACCGGCAGGCCGCCGGCCACCAGCGCTTCGGCCAGCGGGCGGGCTTTGCTGACATCATCGAGAATGATGACGGGCACGACCGGGGCGAGGGAAAGAATGGAACGGATCGCTTCGGCGTCTTGCGGCATGGCTTTGGTCCAGTCGGGAATGTGTGAGGCAAGGGTTAGGCGCTTGAGGGGAGAGCCGCAAGGGGAAAGCCGCGTGGACGTGCCGAAGCGCCGCCCTGGGATATTTCCCTGGCGGTTTCTGCGGTGATGGCGAGGCCCATGCCTCGAAGCGGTAGTCCGCAATGGAAGTGAGGCCACCGCCATTCGGGCATAGCCCTCATGGCCTTCTTGCCTCAAATCGCTCCACTGGAGCGATTTGTCCTTCGGACCGTCTGCGAAGCTCGCCATCACGCCGGGATTTGTCGTGCACGCATCGAGCAGCCGCCCTTTCGGGTTGGACATACCAGAGCCTGACACCTTCTCCCCGCCATAGAGGTCCCTCGGTCCAGGCCGGCGTCCGGCCGGTGGTCAGCATCCACACGCGAGCCTGGGCGACCCCATGCTCCCCGGTTGTTCCCGCACCGGCTGTTCG
>Ga0182735_1000221_pt1 | contig 58362 bp, 84 predicted proteins | sample eDN5th30CKraftMG_FD_128524 | JGI IMG/M metagenome (GOLD analysis project Ga0182735, IMG submission 128524) | Enriched Miracle-Growth compost microbial communities from Emeryville, California, USA - eDNA 5th pass 30_C Kraft MG (version 2) (version 2) ... | reverse complement strand
ATTCAGCTCGAAACTCTCATCCGTATAGAACAAGCGCATACGCATCTCTCTACCAGCATCATGATGGTAGTGTGCTGATTCTAAAGGAGATTTGTCAGCAACACCTTGATGCTAGTAGAACATCACGGCATCAGTCTGCTCTTCGAGATGGGCTTTGCAATCCAGGAGGTGGCGATTGTGTCCGGCCACAAGGACTGGAATCAGCTCCGCCGCTATACGAACTTGAAGCCGGAAAGCCTGCACGAAGGGCCGATTGCTTTCCGCATCTTGCGGGAGCGCGAGAAAGCGCTGGAGCAAGCTGAGGCAGCGAGGGCCGAAGCGGTAGCGGCGTGACGACTGACGACTTGCTATGCTGGCACTCCGCCGACACTGCTCAAGGAGCCGATGCATGAACGCCACAAGGACTTTCTCGGTACTCGCCCTCACGGCCGCCCTCGCCGCCTGCGCAACGCCCAAACCGCGAACCCTCGTCGATCTACCGCCCTTCCCCGCTGCGGAGTACGCATCGCTGCAGCAGAACGGTAGCGCCAGCGTCACCGGCCAGGTGTTCATGAAGACGGCCGGTGGGACCGTGCAACTGGGCGCCGGCAACGCCGTGATCCTGGAACCGGCCACCAGCTACTCCAGCGCCTACTACGCTGCCTACGGGAATCGAGATCCTGAGCCGCCGCGCGACTTCTACGGACAGGTGGAACCGCTGCAGCCGTCCTTCGATCCGCGGCGTAGCCAGTACGTGCGGCAGACGACGGCAGATGCCCAGGGCAACTTCCAGTTCAATGGGCTGCCGGCGGGCCGCTACTTCGTGTCGTCGAAGGTCGTGTGGCTGGCCCCCGTAGGTGGGGGCGCCTGGCAGCAGGGAGGGACGGTGACGCAGGAGATCAGCGTGGCGGACGGCCAGGCTGTGCGGGTGATGCTGACGCGCTGAGCCGTCACTCAGTCTGATCCGCTAGGCGCCAGGCTTCGAAGTTCCATAGAGACACAGAATCGGCGTTAGGACAGAGGACATTCCACACAGGAACCTCGTCCTCGCCGTCAAAATAGACATCCGCAAGCTCTAGCGTTCCTCGCACAACAGAGCCATCTTCAGAAAGCAGTTCCACTTCCTTCCCGCTATCACCCCAGCGAGGTAGGTCTTCGCACCATTCCATTTGCCATCTCCTTTCTAATCGCTCAATCGTACTACGCTCCGATCCATACTACTTGCCGGTGCGCTTCCAGCCGCAGCGCTGCGCGCCAGTCTCATTGTGCTCCTGGATCTGGCGGGCGGTGCCATCGGTAAACTGGTCGAGACGGCTGACGTAGATCGGCTTGGCCCAGGTGCAGCCGAGGTCAGTCCCTTGACCACTCGTTACGCAGCCGCTCAGCAGCAGCACCGTCAGGCTGGCGATCGACACGCATTTCAACATCGGAACGCTCCCGGGCGGCCTCGATCGTCCGCCGCTGAGTTTTCTGCTCGGTTGCCTTGCGCGCTGCACGGCCGCCCAAGGCGTAGGCGCCGAACAGCACCAGCACGACGGCCACGAGAGTTAACAGCGCGGCCTGGATACGGCCCCACAGCGTGGCGATCATGCTTCGTCGTCCAGGTTGGGGAGATCGACCGTCTGGCCTGCCAGGGCATGCGTGCAGTCGCTCAGGAACTGGATGCGGCCATCGGTGACGAAGGAGTGGCAGACGATCTGCTCGCGCTCCCCGCTCTCCAGTAGGCGCCAGGGATACCGAACCAGAATCGACGGCTGGAAGCTCGGCCGATCTGCGCTGCCGTTCCAGGTCCAGCGAGGACCAGGCCCCTCCCCCACGCTGATCCCATGCACCATCTGGCAACCAGGGCACAGGAAGTACAGCCGCCCCTCGTCGACGTCGGCGCGCTCCAGTACCGCGGATAGACGCACGAAGCCGCTCATTCCAGCCCCGCTTGGTGCTTCCGCACCTGGCTCCAGGCGATGAATACCGCCACGGCGATAGTCGCCACACCGAAAGCAATGCGGATCCACGAGCCAGAACTGATGTTGGCGTCCTGCTGGCTCATCGCGTCAGCGACCTTCGGCATGACGTCGCCCAGTTGTGCCAGGCCCAGGGCGCCGACAGAGGTTGCACCGACGGTCTCCTTGGTCACCGGGATCTTAGCCACCTGGGCGGCCGGTTGGATCACGCCAGCGCGGCGTAGCCCCTCGTCGATCTGCGCCGGATTCCAGCGATACGCCTTGCCGGTACGAGGATCGACGCCGGTCTCGTGGTTGGCGATGGCCTCGACCAGCGGGCGGGCGTAGACGTACTGGTGGGTGTCGATCGGATCGTCGGCCCGCACACCTACCGCCTTGGCCACGGCCCGCACGTAGGCATCGGTGTTGTTCTCGTTGGACGGAGCCCAGCGGTTGATGATCTTGCGGATGGTGTCGGCGCCGTAGCGGTCGTGGTAGGTCTGCAGGAGCAGCGCTAGCGCCCGGAAGCCGTAGACCGGAGACTCGAACACCTCGAAGCGCGGCTCAGCGAGCTGGTCGGCGTTGCGCTGGTCCATGGGGAGGATCCCGAGCCACTTGTTCGCCGGAGCGTGATCGATGTTCCCTGGGTTGTTGTTGCGCACAGAGCGCGGGGCCTTGGCGGTCATTTAGTCCACCCTCGCAGGGTTGCCGGGCTTGACGGTGACAGCCGGCGGTTGATGTCTTCGAGGGTGCTCCTCACCTCGCGAAAGTCCTCGCGGTTCTCCTTGCGGAGAGTCTCGGTCGCGACTCGAACCTCTTTTGCGGTATCAGCCTGGGCGGCACTCACGCGGTCCACGTCGACGCGGAGCATCGAGATGTCGCGCTGCTGGTTCGCGTCGGCGGCGGCCAGATCGTTGTAGGTCTTCACCCCGAAGGTGACGACGCCGGCCATCATGGTGACCAGGGTAATGATGGTGGGAATGTTGATCGTCAGGTCCATCTGAACCCTGTGGCGCCCCTCCGGAGGGCGGGGGTGCTGCGGCGGCGTATCCAGGGCTCGAAGGTTGTCGGTCATTGGGCACCTTGCAGCGGATAATCAACATTTAGTTGATAATAGTAGCGACGAGCCACGCCGAGGGCAATCTCTAGGCCCAGGTGCGCCAGGGCGTTTCCGGTTCAGGCAGCTCCACGCCGGCCGGCCAGGTCAGTGGCGCATTGCTGCGCACGTTGGCGAAGTAGCCCGGGCGAGCCACCGGCTCCGCGCCCTCTTCTGCCGGTACGTCGTACCAGGTGCCGATGATGTCGAGCGCAACGCCATCAGCCGGGAGCAGGTTGCCCTGCTCGCTGATAGTCGCGGCGCCGGAAGCGGCCAAGGCTTCGCGCATGGCGGCCTCGTCGGCCACTCGGATGTAGTAGTCGATCATGCGGTGATCCTCTGCAGTTCGTTGTCGAACAGCCGGCGGGGCCAGTAACGGATACGGCGGATGTGGCCGTTCCAGAATCTGCCGGTGCCAATTGAACCGATTACCATTCGACTCAAGCCAGATGGCACGCCTCCAGATGTGTCTACAGATGCCTGGCTGCCATTTACGGAAATAGCAAAGGAGTTAATTGAATAAGCCGCAGCCCATGTTCTTTTTGCTCCTGCCGCAGGAGCAGACAACAATGCGACATCACTCCCTCCGACAGTAACTACCAACCCCAAACTTTCCGTTGAGCCGTCTTTGTCCATACCGATTCGATTAGAGACACCTCCATTATCAAAATGAACTGCATAAGGCGATTGAGCGCCCAATGCAGTTGGCAGCCCCGGCGCACCAGCTTCAACTAGAATCGTTCCCTCTGCCGGGTTGAACCAAGGACTCAGCGTAATCACGCTCGCCACGTCAGCAGCGCGGGTTACCTGTGCGCTGGTGGTGGGGATGTAGCTGGTGGGGAAACTACCAACTTCAATCTGAGGCTGCCCATAAGTCAATGCTCCAGTGGTTGCATTATTACGGGTAATACTCCCATCAGTATTCCATGCAGGATAACAACGCATACCAGCGTAAGTAGTATCCGCCCCCATCTGAACAACTATCCAGACACGCCAAGAGGTCCCTTGGTCTATTACTCCAGAAGCCATTACACCCGCAGCGGACGTGGCAGTAATAACGCCAGTGTTGGGATTGAAAATCACAGATCGGCCGATGATCGTAGGGCCGTATGCGATACCAATAGCCCCGAAGTGCGGCGCGCCAACGGTCTTTTTCACCGACACCGATGCGCAGAGGATGGTATTGGCAGTCGTAGCGACATTCTGATACCAGAAGTCATCGCTATTAGAGTTGTCGATCAGGTCAACGAAGTTAGCCAACCCCATGTTGAACGTGGATTCGGCACGAGCCAGCCCACCATTCAAGGAGCCATAAGCGAGCATGTTCTCGCTATTGGTATAGAGGTTGGTGCGCTGCTCCTCCACCAACAGCCCGCGCAGCGCCAGCGTCACGGGATCGTAGTCGATGCGGGGCTGGTTGGCGGCGACCTGCTCCAGCACGCCGGAGGCATTGAAGCGCCAGGCAGCGCTCGACCGGGCAAACGTGATCAGGTCGGCGAAGGCGACGCTGCTCATGCCGCCGGCGCCGTCGGACACCTTGTAGGTCTGAGCCAGGAAGTCCAGGTCGAGGGTGGGCAGCGCGGCCGGGCTACCCACGGCCAGGCGCTTGAGCAGGGGTTTCAGTGCGGCGCCCATGTCACACCGCCCCGGATGCGATGGCGTTGATGCCGGCGGCGGAGGCCTGCAGTTGCAGCGTCTCGCCGCTGCCGATGTTCAGGCTGCGCAGGTCCAGGGCGTAGCTGCTCGACGCGGGGACCGAACTGGCGGGCAGGATCACCGCGCCGCCGGACAGGCGCAGTTGCACGCTGATGGCGTTGGCCGGATCGGTGTTGGCGACCAGGATCGAAGCCAGGATGGCAGCCTCGCCGACTACGTCGGTCCAGGTGTTGTTCGTGTAGGCGGTCAGCTTCCAGTTCTTCGGCGTCATGGTCAGAGCCCCATCCAGATCATCGTTTCCAGCGGCTGTAGCGCCGTCGCGACAGCCGCATTGGTTGGCAGTTCGGTAGAGCCCACCCCCACGTTCGCCAGTGCCGCACTGCCGAGTTCATCCAGCGACAGCGTGGCTTGCTGCCAGTTCGCAGCACCGGTACTCGCATTGAGGCAAAGCCACATCTCGCCGGTCGTTGTGTTCACCCATCGGCTAAGCACGCTATAGCCCTGCACCTGGTCATCCGCCGCAGACGGGTTGGTTGTAGCGGTGAGGTTGTCTTTCCGCTTGGGCTCGTAGCGCACATCGGCGTCCGCCTGCGAAATACCCCCAGCAGACTTCTCGCTCCATGCTGTGCCGCTGTACTCGTACGTTTTCACCTGCCCGTAGGCGTCCAGTTCGCCAGAAACCTGTACGCGCCAGCCGGATTTAGGCACTAGGTATTCCCACTGGGCCGTGGTAGCTCCCGTCGCCCACCAGCGAGCGATCTTGTTGGCGTTGGTCCCAGTCCCAATGAAGATGTAGGCATCCCCCTCTACCTGGCCGGTAGTCGGGAGCGCCGAAAGGCGACTCTTTACGACGGGCTGCCGGAGGAAGTCATCCCACCGCCACATTGCCACCAGTTGCGCGTAATGTGCCTCGCCGGGAGCGCCATTGATCAGAAGGCCTGTGTTAGGCCCGGTGGCCAGTGTCATGCTGCGACTCCTCCGAGATCCTCGCCCAGGTGGAAGCCCAGGCCGTGGCGATCAATTGTGATGTCGTGCCGCTGCCAGGACGCGAGGCCGTCACGCGAGCTGGCGAGCACTAAGCGTGGCGTCTGCAGCACACCGTCTGCGACCACGTCGGCCAGGGCATACGACCAAGAGGTACTGGTGATCCCCGTGTAGGTGCGCTTTAACGTGGTGCCGTCGAACACCTGCACGGTATAGGTCGCACCAACTTCCGGGCCGATGTTACCACTCGTGAACGGCACCAAATCAACCGTTTGTTGATTCCTGTCGCGATGAGACCACGTCACGGCCAGGTCGCCGTACACCTTGGCTGGGAAGTAGGCGCTGTTCACCTTGACGTTGCCGGGCGGATACGGACGAGAGGCCCGGTTCGCCATCGTCACGCTGTAGGCGGGCGATGAGGCAAGAGGCAAGGTGCCTCGACCGGTACGCGTGAGCGGCTTGTAGTAGGCCACCTCGGCGCTGGTACGCTGCGTTGGATCGTACACGTCAGCCTGGTCCATGAACCAGGCCCTGGCGCCCTCGACGTGGAGCGCTGGCACGGTGTCGAGCACGGCACGCGTTGCAATGACGACACCGGTAGACGGGTTGATCGCTGTGACGCCGAAAGCCTCGTTGTCGATATAGAAGTAGGTGCCGAGGTCGACCTCGTCGACATCGATCATGTTGCGCAGCGTGAACGTCACGGGGCCCGCGCTTATCGGCATGTCGGCTGCGAGCGTGCCGCTGGCAACGAAGTCTCCCGCCGCCATGAACGAATAGGGGCCCGCGTTGGCAGGGGCCTCCCACAGATCGAAGCCATAGCTGTCTGCGGTCGGCTTCACCGCAAGTACCCCGCCGAATCCGAAGCCTGGTTCGAGATATGCGATATCCGCCGCGCTCATCTGGTGTACCAGGTCCCAGTACGAAGCCTCGATTGCGCGAGCAGCAATGGCCGGTGCAGGCGGGTTCAACGGCTCAACCCACCCTGACGGCTGCTGGCCGGTGTAGGCGTTGCTGGGCAGCCCGAAGATGTCTTCCAGGGCCTCGATCTCAATGCTATCCGGCAACGAGCCAGGACGAATTGCCGTGACGCGGAATGGCGCTCCATTGATTCCTAAACGCGGCCAGGTCAATTTGAACACCTTGCCGAGCATCCAGCGGCTGGCCACGCGGTTCACAGTCAGCGTGACCTTGGCCAACGGGGAGGAGGCGATATTCAGGTCTCGCATGGCCGCACGCACAGCCAGATCGAACTCCCGAATGGCTGGGTAACTACGAGTCGTCGACACCACCGCACCCTGCGCAGCGATGCTCGCCGGGTCTTGAACGGCGACAGTCGCGTCGTTCTGATCACGATCGGTGTAGGTGACAACGATCTCGTTGGCGGTATCGCCCCAGGCGACGCGCTGGAACGAATCCAGCGAGAGGATGTTAGAGGGGTTCAGCTCAGGGAGCGACGCCACGTCATAGTCGTCCCGAATGAGCACCAGGACGAAACGCCCCGTCTCCATATCGAGCCCCTGGGCCGCATTGATGTGATTGACGAACAACTGGACGACGTCTTCGATCGAGGACTGGTCCTCCCACACCCAGGAGAGCCCGAAGCCCTCGCTGTACAGCTTATCGGCTGCCGCGCGGAAGCTGGTGTCATCAATGTCATCCGGCGAGTACCCCATCCCCCACTCCGTGTCGGTGAGGCACTGGTAGATGATGTGCGCCGGGTTCATGTCGCGCCCGATCTGCGCCTTCTCCGGATACCACGCCGAGCCGCGGCTCCATCCCTTCAAGATCCTGCGAACACGCCACCACGGCGCCTTGAAGTACGGGTTCATTGCCGACCAATAGAACTGGCGGAACACTGTCGTGAGCAGCCCCACGTAACCCGGGACGATGCCATCGGTTTTGCTGACCAGATAGGGATTCGGCTCCTGAGTATCGTCCCCCATGCAGATGTCGATAGTTCCGGCCCAACCGCCTTCTCTTGACGTACCGCCGAACAGTTCCTCCTGGCTGATGGTGATGCTGCCCGATGACGTCACGTTGCCCGTCCAGGCCGAGCGGTCACCTCCGATGAGTTCCAGCACTGCGTCTACAGGGCCGTGACATACGGCCAGCTGAACGCCCATGAAATACTTGTAGCCGACCGTCTGCGACTTGCTTCCGGAACTCATGCTTCACCTGCCTGGCGGCGGCGCGCCTGCTCGACGACAGCGCGAGCCATCTCATCGTCGATGCGTTCGATCTGCTCGATGGGCAGTCCTTCCTCCTTGAAGGTCCACCAGTCCAGCCCATGCCGGCGGAAAAACTTAGCTGCACCTGGACGGCAGTAGCCGAGCACCACTGCGTCTTCGAGTAGGACCTTCACTTCTTGCCCCCCTTCGACTTGATTTTCGTGATCTTCGGATCGCCGTACCAAATGACGTTGGTGTTCTTCAGCAGGTTCTCCCCGAACACGACGGGCACGTTGCCCCCCTCCTCAGCCGTCGGGATATCCAGACTGCCGGCCTCGGGCTTCATGCCCTGATTCATTGAAGAGGTCATGGCGTAGGAGATGACCATCATTGCCACGGCGATCGCCAGTTGAACCCACATGTCGATGCTTCCTCAGTAGATCGGCGTGCCGCCGAACGGGTTCTTTTTCGGGATGTAGAAACAGCCGCCGTAACGTCGCGGATTAGCAAACTTGAGGCAGCCCCCGGGGCTGAGGGTGTGGTCACAGCCTGGGTACAGCGTCACCGACTGAAGGCCGGCCAGGGCGACTGGCAGCGATGCCAGCGTCAGCACGCCGGTTGCTCCGACAGAAGAGCGAACCATCCGCTTCTCGACGTTGCCGTTGAGATTGTTCTCCCAGGTGATGTAGCCGCCCGCGTAGAAGTTGTCGGGCTTGCCAACAGCACTGAACACAGAGATCGAGAGCCCCGACATGCCGCTGACGGTGCTCACCTCCTTGAAGGCGTCGCGAGATACGCCGCAGCCGGCGCCGTAGAGAGCGTGCGGGCAGTTGCTCGAATAACGACGCCGCAGCCCCATCCGCTTCATCGACGTGAAGATGGTGTCGCTGGTCAGCTCGACGTAGGCGCCCTTCCACTCGGCGTTGACGATGCGGCCCTTCCACGCAACCACGAAACCGTCGTCCAGGTAGTGCTGACTCCAGGCAGTCACGATCACCGGTTCCGATGGCGGCTGGATGCGAAATATCTCAGCAACTTCCACGTCACGTGCGAACGTGAAGGTGCCGGACGATTTATTCGAATCGGAACTCGATTCGCGATCAGGCACCTTCATCGGTACAGGCTTGAACGTGCGCCCGTCGAACACGATCTCCCGGTCGGCGCTGGTGTAGAACCAGAGGTTGCCGGTGTAGGAGATCTGGCACAGTTCGATGGGCCGACCGCTGTCGACGCTCTGCTCAATGCTGTCGAAGCTCATTCTTTCACCGTGATGAAAGGCGCGTTGACGACGGCGACCTTGCCCGACCGCCACGAGAGGGTGATCGAGTCAGCCGCGAGTCGGCTACGCATGAGGAGATGCACCGTCTTCACCTGGTTGACCTGGATCTCCCGGTTCAGTGGCGCGTCGATGGTCAGGATGGTGTAGGTGCCATCAGTCGAGATGCCGACGATCTTGCGGTAGAAGTTCGTGCCGTCCTTCAAGCGGATCATCACCCGATCGCGAGTGGGATCCGCGCCGACCATCTGACGGAACTCGTTGTCCAGCACCGAGATCCCAACGTCTGCGGCGCCGATTGTCCGCGTGACCACGAAATCGTCATGCCATGTCGGCACGTAGAGGGTTTTCGACTGACCGCGCAGGCGGCCCAGCATCTGGCGGAACGCGAGGATCTGCTGACGGCCATTGAGCAACCAGGGGTAGGTCCGCTGGATGCGCGGAAACTCCTCGGTTTGATCCCAGCCGATGGCACCGGTCAGTTGGTCAACCGTGTCGAACTGGTACTGGAAGTCGTTGCTCAATGTCTCGCCCCAGTTCGGTTGCCGCTGCAGCACCTCCAACCCGTCATATACGACCGTCGCAGCAGCGTCTGGAGTGAACGGATCCACCGACACCGGATCGCAGGTGAATGTCAGCACACCTGTCACGGCCTGGCTGGAGCGCCGAGCCAGCGGGACGCTGGTTGGGAGATGGCCGAGCACCACGGGCATGACGACGGTGCCTTTCGGCCAGTTGCCCTCCAGGGGGCGCTTCAGCACGAGATTGCCCGGGTTGACGGTGTCGATCTCCACGACCTCGATGCTGCTCGTGTCGGCGTAGAACGCGGCCAAGCCGCCGGCCGTGAAGCAGTAGGTGTCAGTGGGCAGGCTGATCACCGTGTCACCTTGCACATGGTTGGAGTCCAGCTTCGACTTGTCGGTCCACACCGGCAGCGCATAGACGCGGTTCTGCCAGCCCCACAGCAGGTTCTCGGCGCGGGCCGATTCATGTCTGGCGGTCTGAAATGTGTAGCTGAAACTCCGCCGTGCCTTGGTGCGAATTGACCGGCGCTGCTCACTGCCATCGAACGACCGCAAGATGTTGGTCAACCACTCCAGGACCTCGGTGACCTCCGTGTTCCAGTTTGGGCCGAACGGCCATACGACGACGCGGCGGCCCGTAACGGCAGCCGAGTAGTCGATGGCATCTACGGTCCATACGTACTGCGCGTCGATGACGGCAGGGCCGTCCGTAGTGATGTTCAGGATGTAGTTCAGTTGCTCCAAGGGCCGCATCTGGTAGGGAGGCGTCACCGGCTCCATCACGCTGATTCCAGCGTCGTTGAGGCGCTGGAACCCTTGCAGCTCCTTCTGGACGAGGAAGCCGTTCCACACCGTGATGACACGCGTCTGGTTGCTGAGCAGATTGCCCATGTCCAACTGCGACGGATCGATGAGGATTCGGTTGTAGAACGTATCGTTTACCGCCGGCCAAATGCGCCCGGGAATGACGTGCGGCAGCTCCCCCACGATGCCGTCGCCCGTAGTTCGAACGCTCTGCTTCGCCACGGATAGCGGATCCGCATCGCCATTGCTCGGCAAGGACGTGAGGTAGGCATCCGGCGAATGCGGGCCGGCCACGTCACTGATCGATATCGACGGCCAGAGAGTGCTCATTTTCGGTAGGCGATCCCGTAGTTGGCGCTGTTTATGTAGGTCGTGGCAGGGCCGTTCTTCTGCGAGATGGGGAACACCATCCAGTCAGTGTTGACCATCTCCTTCGGGTTCAGGTTGGCGATATTGAGGAGACAGGCATTGCCGACATACCCCAATTGGTAGAACGGGCCCGTGGTTCCGCTGGATGCCTGCACCAGGGCTATTGGAACGAGCGCGGCACGCCCATTCGCCGCATTGGGCGACGCGCTGATCAGGGGGCGTCCAACAGTAGGTGCTAGGCCCGTGTTGTAGGTGACAGTGCCCGTATTCCGCTCTATGGCGGACGTCGGTCCACTAACCGGCGTTCGAACATGCCCGTGGACATAACCATAAACCGTAGCCCAGCTGCCCACATCCACGGTGCCAAACGGAATGTAGTTGTAGCCGTGCGTCATATCGTTCAGGGACGAACCGGTAATCGCGTAAACACACAGGCCCGTGACGTACTGACCGCCTTCGTAATTGCCGTTCTTCTGGAGTTCGCCAAAATTAAAGTGCACGAAAACATTGGTGACGATCTCTACGGCCACGTTCACGCCACTGCCGTCGCTGAACATGTGGTAGCCGACATGGGGGCCAGCGAGATTATCGACGCGGCACCAACTGGCATGCGCGTTGGCCCAGGACACCGTGGAGCCTCCCGCGTAGGACGATGCCGTATTCATCCAGAGGTAGGTCGTCCCCGTGGTGGGTTGGGCGAATAGGTAATAGATGCTGTTTTTAACCAGCGACACGATATTGAAAGTGCCGCTGGAACCGCTGACTCCTAGGCCCGTGTACGTGCCCGTTGGGCCAAGGTCGAAGCCGTTTGCATCTGCGAAGGTCAGCAGAGTTGCGATCAAGTCAGCGAGAGAACTGGTCACGCCTGTTTGGTAGGCCATGGAACTACTCCAGAAGGATTGCCGCGTAGTCGCTGGCTGTAGTGCGGTAGCCACTCTGGACGACCAAGTAGGTCTTCCCCCCGATGACCAGCGTGTTTTCGGATGCGTTGTTGTGGCCAGATATGTGGAACACGCCATCAAGCTCGCCCCACACGTTTCCGCCACCCGCAGTCGAGTACAGCGTCACCCCCTGCAAGGCGTATTCGTTATCGGGCGATGGCCGATAGGCAAAGAGGCCACGGTACGGGTACGTCCAGCCAGCGGCCGCGTAAGCGGAGTTCTGGTTGTAGTAGATGTTCTTGAAGTTGTCCGCCGCACCATCGGTACGCCGCAAATAAAGACTGGATACCGCTGCGGTGGTGTAGCCGGCAGGGTTCCAGAACGAACTGTGGTCCTCGGTTTGGATCGACCAGCGTGCGTTGATCGCACTGCTGGCTCCCGCAGCAATCGGGTAGGGAACCTCCGATGGCAGACCGTAGGGCAGGATGAAGCCGCCATACAGACTGGCGTAGGTCGTCGATACCTTAGCGATGACAATGAAGCGGCGCCCATTCGCGATGAACCAGTATTTGATCGACTGGTTCCACATCAGCGAGTAGACATTTGCTCCCGCACCGGGCTGCCCAGAGAGAGCTTTCGTCGAGTCATAGCCAGTCGTATAACGCTCAGCGACGTTGTATTTATCGCCCTGTGCCGAGCTGAGCGTGCGCAATGCGACATAAATCTCGTCCTGACCGGAGAGCCCCGGTCCCTTGACGACGTATTCTTTGTCTGCAATGACCGCCCGATGATCCGCGGCGGAAGGATCAGCCGTGTCGGCGTAACCGAATGCACAAGCCATGGCGCTGTAGTTCGCTGCCGGGACGATAGAAAACGCGGAGTCGCCTGGTTTTTTCCATCCGATCGAGGCACCTAATCCCGAGCTAGCCTGCACATACGTCACCCTGACATCGTGTAGACCTGCCGTTAGAACAACTGCACCCCCGGTCTGCGTAAAGCTATTCGCCGCGTTGTTGGCATATACCCCCGCAATCAGGGCGCCATCAATCCACAGTTCCATCTGATCGTCCGCAAGTAGTGCGAACGCATAACTGCCATCCGCGGGGACGTTTATCTTCCCCGTGAACTCGATCTTAATATTGGTGCTCGAATACAAGCCGTTCGGAACTGAGTCCGGCATAGTGGTAGTGAAACTATTACCGCCGGAACCGTTGGAATAGAACGCAATACGGCCAGGCCAGGCCAAGGGCATCGGCATGTTGGAGTTGCGGAGAACTTCCCACTGCTGACCGGCAGCAACAAGATCCGCATTGGTCGATAGAAAGACCATCAGCTTATTCATCAGATCGATATGACCTGCGGCGGTGCCGATCTCGACAGCCATACTTATCTGCTCCCCATCAGGGCTTTGAGCTGCGACGAGTTCGCTCGCAGCACGTTCATGATCATTCGCTGGCCCGCCGGCTTCGCCAGGGCAGCGCCCATGAAGCTCTCGGCGTCGACGTAGTTGTTGACGGTCAACGCCTGCATCGGATCAGCGCCACCCTGCCCCGCGCCCAGGCCGCCGTTCATGACGTTGCGCGGATCGTCACCGGTCAGCACCTCCTCGCCCTTCTGCAGGATCGCGGGATACTCGTCAGGAGCCAGGCCGGACACGCCGCCACTGTGATAGCGAGGCGCTGCCGCAAACCAAGCAGGGCTTGCTTCTACTGACCGACCACCGCGCACGCCTACAACGCCTCCCGTGTGCAACTGGCTGGCCTGCAACGACGACAACGATGAGCCGGGAGCCTGCGCTGGTGCCCCAGCCGTGCCAGCGCCGCCGGTCAAAGCCGCCGCAATTGCCAGCGCCGCGTCGTAAAGAAGTTGCTGGATGATCATCAGCGCAATCTGGCGCAAGAAGTCAGCAGCAAACTGCAAGAACGAGTCTCCCAGTGCCGACATCGCGTTTTCGCCATCAGCCACGGACTTGGCGAATTGATCGAATGCGTTTGTGCCGGCGTCAGAGAACGCTTGAGCGAAATCCGTAACGCTGATCAGCCCGTCCTTAACCCCGGTGGTGCTGTCACGCAGCGTCTCCATTTTGGCGATGAAGGTATCCAAGGCCGTCTGGTCCGCGAATACTTCCTTGTGGGCTGCCGCCCAATTGATCATCGCCTGCGCAGAAGCCTGGATTTGCGGGACCATCCGCGTGTCGATATCAGCGATCTTCGCTTTGGCTTCGAGTTCACCAATCAATCCAGACTTTTGCTGGGCCTCGACAGCCTGGAGCATCTGCGAACGCAAACCGATGAGATCATTCAGCCGCTTCTCGCCACGCTGCATCTCTTCGGTGTTGAACTTGAGCGTCTCCTGGACCTTCAGCTGCTTCACGTAGCCGTCGAGCGTGGAGCGCATCTGCTTGGCCAGGTCGGCGCCACCAGGCAGTTTGGCCAGCTTGTCGATCTTCGTGTAGACCTTCTGGTACTCGGTGTCGATCGCCGCGAGGCGGCTCTCCAGGCTGAGCTTCTCGTTCTTCTGGATCTTCGCCTCGGCCGCGGCCAGGGCGTTCACCAGCTCATTCGCCAAGGCCTCACGCTGCTTCACGAGCTTCTTGTAGGCCTTGTCGTCGCCTCCACCAGTGGCGCCTCCACCAGTGATCCCGGGGCTCGCCGTAGGCGACGCGGAAGCTGCCCCCTTCGCTGCCTTCGGCGGTTTGTCGATATCGGCAAGCATCTCTGCACGAACTTGCCGAATAACCGCGATCTCTTCTTCCAACTGCTTCTTCAGCTCGGCTGGTTTCCCACCGACGTTGAGTTTGATGCTATTCAGCATCTCAGCGGCCTCTGCAGCGCTCTTCGCAGCAGAATCCAGATGGGCCAGCTTGTAGCCGGACTCGATCACTCGAAGCGTCTTCTGGAAGAACTCAACGATGTCGTTGAATGACTGCTTGAACGCGTCAGCTGCGGAGCCCGAGAATCCTGACCAAAGCAATTTGAACTGGTATTTCAATGTGGTGAAATACTCATCCAGAGCAGTGACCATGACTACTCCGGCCTTCCGTATCGTAGCGAACTCGTTATACAGATACGTGCCAATCTGCCAACCGACAAGAGCTGCGGCAAAAGTAGCGAAGGCGGCCTGGATCACTTTCGCAGAAGAGACGCCTTCCGCTCCCATGACGGTAAACTGAGCAGTGAGGACCTTCAGTGAAGGCAGTAGCTTAGTGTCGATCGCGGAAGCTAGTCCGGCTACCAGGGAAAGCGCTTTGAGCCCAAACGCCAGTTCGATCGCCAGCCTTACTTCCTCCAAGTGACTGAGCAGATACGTGAGGGCCGTGACCACCGCACTGAATGCAGTACTGAGATCCTGGGCAAATTTCTTACCATCGTCGCTCTTCAGGAATGCCGTCAGCTTCTGCACCAGATCGGCGTAGGTGTCGGCGAAGCCGGACTCAGCCAACGCGATCTTGAAATCAAGGATCGCACTGTTCAATCGACCTTGCTTAGCGGCCAGAGAGGCAATAGCAGCAGGGAGCTGACCGGCGACCGTCTTCTTATACTGCTCAGCGATGGCGACTAGTTGGGCACTCGTTATCTCGCCATCCTTCATGGCCTTGTTCAGGTCCGGGTAGGTATCCTTCAGCGCCTTGGCGGCGATCTCGAAGGCGCCGAATAGGCGGTCGCCGAGCTGACCACGCAGTTCCTCAGCCTGGATCTTCCCTTTGGAGTAGATCTGCTCCAAGGCCTTGAACACGCCGTCGATGTCGTCGGCCGAGAGGTTCGCCACGCGGCCCACCTCAAGGAACGTCTCGGCGACGTAGCGGATCTCCTGATTGCTGCGGCCAGCGAGCGATGCTGCGGCGGCGAATTTGGCGTAGCCTTTGGCGGCCTCTTCAAACGACACGCCAATCCGATCAGCCTGTTCACGGATGTAGGCGTACTCCTCGGCGACACGCTTCGGATCGTTGCCGACAGACAGCGCCAGCTGATTCTGAATACCCTGTTTGGTACTGAACGCATCCAGCGACTGCTGGCTCAGGTTGAGCGCGCCCTGCAGGCCACCATAGGCCGCGGCGAGCGCCAGCACCTCACCCCGCAACCGCTGCACGAACGACAGAGTGGTGCGCCCGTTCGATTCGAAGAGGTTGAGATCCTCGGCCGAGGAGCGCGTCTCTTCGCCGTACTTCTCGACGGCCGCCCCGAGTTTCTGGACAGCCCCCGTAGCAGTCCTGGCACTGGCCACCAGGCGCTGCTGCGCCGCAACCAGGTTGCTCGTATCGATGCCAGCGGAACGAAGCCCCTCACGCAGCTCTCGGGTGCGTGCCAACTGCTGTTGCAGTTGCTGTGCCGCCGACGTCAATGCGCCCTGCAGCTGCCGCTGGTGCGCCTGCATCTCGGCTGTCGGAGCATCTGCCTGGCGAATGGCCTGGGCGTACTGCAACACCGCGGCGCGGGCATCCGAGAAGCCAGCGCGGGCCGCCCGCAGGGACTCAACCTGCTTCTGGTAGGCATCAATGCCGGCGGCCTGGCTGACCAGGGCCTTCTGCGCATCCGCGAGTTGTCGGAGCTGCTGGGTGGCCCCCTTCACCGGGCCGCTGATCTGGCTGATGGCGGCGTCGAGCGCCTTTATCTCTTCCTCAACCCCGCCAAGAGTCGTGCGTGCGGTGCCCGCTGGATCGATGATCGAGCGCAAGTTGCTGGCCAAGGTGCGACTGTTCTGCGTCAGCCGCTGGCTGGCATCACCGAGCGTCGTGTAGCCGCGGGCCGCAGCCACGGCCTTGTCTGCCATCTCGTTGAGCTGAGCAACGGCCGCAGCCTGGGCGGCGCGCTGATCAGCAGCGTTGAACAGCTGAGCGTACTCGTACTCGGCCTGCTGCTGACGGTTCCGCTGGGCAGCCTTGGTGGCTTCGGTGTTGAACGCCTCCGCGGCGGCTTTCTCCTTCGCCGCCTTCTCGGCCATCTGCACACTGATCTCGTTGAAGCGGCGCTCCTCCGCCTCGCGCTTCGCCAGCTCCTTCAGCCAGAACTGGCTGTACTCGCTTTCAGCGTTCCGCCGTGCAGCGGCCGCGGCCGCAGCCTCGAAGGCCTCCGTCTCGGCCAGGTCCTTCGCCGCCTTCTGCGCAGAGCGCATGTTCGCCGCCAACTGCTCCGAGGTCTGTGCCTGGGAGGCGTTGGTATCAGCGAGCTGCCGGCCCACGGCCAGGAGTTCATCCTGGGCGCGGCTGAGGTCGCTCATCGCCAGGCCGGCAGCCTCACCCTGCTCCCGTAGAGTGGCAAGGCGGGCGCTTTGCGCAGCCACGGCCTGCTCGGCGCGCTCGACAGCCTTGAGCAGCTTGGTCTGCGTGTTGGCTTGGCGCTGGGTGACCTTCTCGGCGGCCTCCATGGCGGCCTGGTGCTCGCGCAACTTCGTCGACGCCGCGCCGAGACGATCCTGTAGTTCCTTGAGACGAGCACTCTGCGCCTCGAACTGCTTGATGATCGCCTGCTGCTGAAGCAGCGACTTCATCGCGTCTTCGAGACGCCGGTAGGTGGCGTCCAGGTCCTTCAGCGAGCCCTGGCCGCGCTTGGACGCGTCGATCTGCGCATCGAGGGCCTTGTTGATGTCCTCGATCTCATTCCGGACATCCTGCAGCGTCTTCTTGCTTAGGTTCTTGGCCCGGATGACCAGCTCGACGTTGCGGCTCGTGTCAGTCACTGCGCTCGATCCTCTTCAGCAGGTTGCTGAGGTGACGAGCCCCTTTCTTGCCGCCTATCGATGCGCCGATGACGGCCTGCATCACCGCAGCCTCCTGCATCACGGCCTGGTTGTGGCGCTGCCGGCAGATGCGCGCCTCCGACCACAGGCTCGCCAGCGGATACCGGCGAGCCTGCGGGTGCCCTTCGGCCATCAGCAAGCTCACGTCCCGGCGGATCCCGTGGTAGTAGCGGAGGAAGCCGGAGTCTCTTGGCTGCCGCTCAGCGGCTTCGTTCTCAAGCTCGCGAGCAAGTTCATCAAGGACTCCATCGCCTTTTTTACGCCGCCAGCCTCCTCGAACGTGAGCTTGCCGATCTTGGTGATGGCATCCACCTGAACGGTGAAAGGTAGGCGCTTGGCCTTGGCGATCAGCGCCGGGGAGACCTCCTCACCCGACGCGATGGCGATGAGGTTGGCGGCAAGGCCGGGGCCCTGCAGAGCAATACCCTGGGCGACACGGGACAGATGATCGGAGAACGAGCCACCGGCGCTTTCGCTGTTCACGATAACGTCGAAAACGGCTTCCAAGTCTGGCAGGTGCGTTTTGACGAGCACGGCCAGTGTCTCCAGCGAGATCCCCTCCACCTGGAAGAGGACCTCGCCGTTGACCAGGACTGGCAGGCGCTCGGGCGTGTAATCCAGAAGCGACATGCCGCGGCCCCCTTACGAAGTGGTGCCGCGGTCGGTGATGTAGACCGTTTCCAGATTACCCTTCTTGAGGAACTCGATGTTGAAGGGGATCGTCATCCAGTCGTCGCCGGACTTCAGGTTGAAGTCGCCGTTGGGGCTGATCTTGACGTAGGGCCAGTAGTAGTCGAGCAGCTTGCCTTTCGGGTTGGTCGACTCGAAGTAGAGCGCACCGACGATCTCGTCGGACGAGCTGATGACCTTGTCCTGGCTGTAGGCCTTCACGTCGTAGGTGAGGATCACCTCGGCATCGTCGACGATATCGGCGGAGCCCGGTTCGATGTAGAGGCGGCCCAACGGGAGGTCGACTTCGTAGTTGTCGGCGGCGTCCACGGTGGTGGAGCCGATCTTCACCGAGAAGTTGTCCAGGTGGCGGTAGCCGGTCGGGTTCGCGTCCGAGGCACCGACCTGATAGAACCGGCCCTGCTTGACCTTGATGGTCTGCGTCTGCGCGGTAAGCGAGGTCTGCACCAGGGTGGACTTCTCGCCGAGGTAGAACAGCGCGACGTTGTCCAGGTTGATGTTGTCGGTGGTGAAGCTGCCGGTGCGGGTGTTGGACAGCGTCACGCTGTCATCCTTCACGTTCACGCCGTTGTCGGAGTCGAAGTGTTCCAGCTCCTCCGAGTCGGCGGTGGTGTTGAACTCGGGAGTGTTCCCGAAGTAACGCTGGCCGGTAGGGGCCTGCGTACCAGCTGCGAATAGGTCGAAGTACAACTTACCCCGACCAAGGGTGTAGTTCTTGCCATCGGGAGCGATCATGCCCAGGTCCTCGGTGTGGATGCTCAACTTTTAATCGAAATAATCAACTAAATGTTGATTCATTGCGAACGATAAGGCTCTCCGATGCTCCGTGCAAGAGCCACGCGCACAGGCAGGTAGAAACAGGCCCGACTGGACGTCTTCTGGTCGAGGGGGCGGACGACATGGGGACCGACCTCGATCCCGGCGACCAGGTTGCCCAGCAGGTAGTGCTCGGGATCCGCAGGGCGGCCTGAGCCGTCGTTTCGCGTGGCCGTGATGAGCGAGAGACGCTGCTCCACTGCTGCCGCCAACCAGTACGCAGGATCAGACGGATTGAGTGCATCGTCTGCCGCCCAACCCTGGATCAGCAGCACCCACGACTCGCTGCGGACTTCAGCCTGGCCGGCAAACACGCCGATAGCGGGAGTTGGCGATTCGAGAATGGAGATGGCCGGCAATGGGGTGTCCGAGCCGAACTCCGTTCTGCCGCGGTACACCGAGCCGGCAAGCGCATAGGGCTGGCCGTTCTGGTCAAACGCGTCGATGCCCTCCAGCAGCACTGTCAGGCGTTGCAACACCAGCAGGCGGTACGGGATCAAATCAGCCATTGCTCAGCCTCGCGAACTGGCGGTAGAACTCGCTGACCGCATGATCGGCGACGGCCGGAGCCGCCTCGGCCGATACAGCGCGGAACACCTGGTCAACAGAGGGGCCGTAGAGCAGCACGACATTCGGCCCCAACGACGTGGCGTAGACCTCGGCTGGCAACGTCTTGTTGATCAGCTTCTCGCCGGGTGCCAGGCGGATTGCGAGCCCTACGTTGAACGTCTGTCCATCCATCGTGCGGCCGGCGCGCAGCTTCACGATGAAGGCCTTCTTCATCATCTTCGAGTGGCCCTTGTGTACCTGCACCGTCACGCCGCGTTGCCCGGGTGTCGGGTTCGTCGCAAAGCGCGCCAAGGATGTCGGCCGGTCGCGCCCGGTGACGATCGCCTCCAGGTCGTTGTTCTTTGCGAGCTTTGCGACGAACAGCCTATCCGAGCCAAGATAGCCAGAGGGGAAATTCACCTGGTCGTACATCTCGTCTCGGGACAAGCTGATGGCGGGGCCCCGGGCTGTGTCGTTGATAGCCAGGCGGGCAGCCTCGGTCGTGATCTGCGGCAGCTCATCGAAGTACCGCTCCAACTCCTCGAAGAGATCTGCCGTAACGCTGACGCTCATAGCTTCGACGCCGACCAGATTTCTTCGTAGGGGCCGTCTGCCGGCTCCTGGGCACCCAATGTCAACTGGACGCCGCCAAGAGCCTGGATGGTGACGGTTCCGCCGGAGCGCACACCTAGGGCACGGGCCTCGACGGCCTGGAAGATGACTCGGTCAATGCCCTCGATGACCTCCGCGTAGCCGCTGCTCTCCAGATCGCCGAAGCGGTCGATCTTGGAGTGCCAGCGAACGCGGATGGGCTCGGGGACACTCATCGAGTGATCCTGGTAAAGCCCTGGCACGCCGAGAGTCTCGTGGACCGTCTGACGCACCAGGGCTTTTGCCGACGCGAAGTCGAAGGCCATTACAGGCCCTCGTCCTCCGCATCATCCGCCTTCAGCTTGGCGATGATGTCGTCCTTTTTGGTGGCTTCGCCCAGGTCGACTTCGCGCTTCGCGGCGAGGTCCTTGAGCTGCTGCACGGTCATCGCGCTGTAGTCAGTCTCCTCGGCACCGCCAGCGGCATTCTCGGTAGCAACAGCCGCCGCCGCGCTGACGTTGGGATCTTCGTTGATGATCTTGCGAAACAGGAGCTGCGGGTTCCCGCGGGCCTTCAGTTCCTGCTCCAGGGCGGAGATCTCGGCCACCTCGTCGGGGGTGAAGTCGAAGGGGAGGCCGATCTCCGGGGTGATGCGCTTGCCGTCACGGTGTACGACGATGGTGCTGAGCGGAATGCGTTTGGGCATGTCAGTTCTCCGAAAAGGCGAGCCGCCCGAAGGCGGCTGCCGCAGGGGTTAAGCGACGCGGATGCGGAAGGTGGCGTTGGGTTCGCCGGGGACCATGAGCGGGGCCGACTGGCTCAGCAGGTACTCGACGCTGGGATCCTGGTTCTCCCAGTTCTTCATGAACACTTCGAGAGCCTGGTAGCCGGCGCGGGCGTCCTGGATAGCGCCAAAGCAACGCACGCCATCGAACTCGCCGACACCCACCACGTCGTAGGTGTGCATGTAGGCGACCTGAGCGCCGGTGTCATCGTCGTAGCTGCCGCTGTACACCCAGCACTCGATGCGGCCCTGGCCATTCACACCGGTCAGAGTGCCTGCGTACTCGGCGCCCTCGAAGCCGTCCAGCAGGCGCGACACGCTGGTCTCGCTGCCCCGGAAAGTGGTGTCCAGGAGGTTGCCCGATTGCGGGTTGTCGAACTCCATGCGGGTGGCAAACAGGTCCCAGGCGCCTTCGCCGAAGATCACCCGGCGGATGCGCACCCCCGACAGGTCGGCCGCCTTACGACGGACGCCCTTGATATCGGCCATGGGCTTGGCAGTGGTCTGGTCCCACTTCGCAGCGCCGGTGAGGATGACGGTCAGGGACGGGTCACGACCGAAGTCGACGAACTTGGTCGGATAGTCCTCACCCGAGATGGTCACCGAACCGAAGATCACGGCGTTGGCGGCCAGCCACTCGTTACGGTTGGTCAGCCGAGCCTTGTGATCGCGAGTTTCCTCGGCAATCACTGCGTCACGGCGCTGCGCGTTGCTGAGCGGCTGGTACGGCACCTCGCCAGGCTGGCGGGCGATGACCTTGTTCGGATCGATCACCGATTTCGGCTTGACGTAGGCCGGCGCATAGCGGGTCAGGCGCGAGCCCTGGCTGGAAATCACGCGGCCCTGGACGTTCGGGGCTACGAAGGGCGCCAGCTTGCGGTAGCGACGGTTGACGTTCTCGAAGTCGATATACGGGGTCTCGAAGTTAATCTGGCGACCGAAGAAGTTCAGCCAGAAGACCGGCGCATTGTCGACACGGCGGCGAACCTGCAGCAGAGTCGCCAGGTCGTACAGTTCGAATTCCATAGTGGCGGCTCCCCCTTAGAGCACGGACGAGATGGCGATGGTCGCGATGGTCGCGAACACCGCACGGCGTTGAGCCAGCGTGGTGAGCGCAGCCGGCCAAACCAGCGCTGCGTGGTTGAAATCGCCGCCGGTGTAGAACCCGGACCACTGGCCAGCGACGCCGGTAGCGGTGGTGGTATCGACGGAGTTGGCGATGATCCCGGCAGCCACTTCGCTGCCGTCGGTGCCTTCCGGATCGAACTTGACGATCTTGTCGGCGACGATGGCGATCACCTCGTACTGCTGGAACTTGAGGTTGTCGGCCACCTGGCGGCGGTTGGTGGTGACTTCCAGGCTGCCGGCGAACAGCTGCGGCGGCTGCGGGAAGTTCATGCGGTTGCTACCAGCGAGGAACTCGGTCATGGTGCGCCTCCTTACTTGGCGTCGTAGGTACGACCGGAGGCCGCGCCGTGGGCTTGAAGAATGCGGTCGGCCTTGGACACCTGCTCGTCGCCGCCCCCGTTGTCACCGCCTGCGCCGAGGTCCGGGTGCTTGTCGGCGTCCATGGCCTGCCTGAAGGGGTTCTGCTCCACCTTCGGCGCTTCGACCGCAGGCTTCGCCGGGCCGGCGGCTGCCAGGGTTTTCTTGGCGTCATCCACCGACATGCTGGTCTCGAAGGCGAGATGGTTGGCCAGTGCAGGGTTGTCCTTGGCTTCCTCGCAATTCAGGATGCCCTTGCAGCGTTCCTGTTCAGCCTTGCGCTCGGCAGCGGCATCCACTGCGCCAGCGCTGGCGTTCTCCGGGGCTTTGCCTCCCGGCGCGGCGTTCTCGTCGGACATATCGTTCTCCTGGTTTTCGTCAGAGCCGGAAAGCTCGGTGAGTAGCGCGGCGATCGCCTGTGTTGGCGTCGCCACGGCGTCGATCAGGCCGAGCGCGAGGGCCTCGTCAGCGCGGTAGCACGCTGCCTCGGTATCGCGGACGACCTTCTCGTCGAGTCCCCGGTTACGAGCAACCAGGGACACGAAGGTGCTGCGTGTCTTGTTCACCCCGCTTTGGGTGTCAGCGCGCACGTTTTCGGGCAGATCCTGGAAAGGATTCCCGTCGACCTTGTGCTCGCCCGAGTGGATCAGCTCAACAGATACCCCGAATTTCTCCAGGGCCTTCTCGATGCTGATGTGCATCGCGTAAGCGCCGATGCTCCCGGCGCCGCCGCTCGGGATCACCACGACGCGGTGGGCGGAGCTGGCGATGGCGTAGCAGGCCGAGTAGCAGTTCGCGTCGACCACGGCGGTGAGCGGCTTCTTCTCGCGAGCCGCGTAGATCTCGTCGGCCAGTTCGAAGCACCCGACGACTTCACCGCCGTAGCTATTGCAGTCGAAGACGATCGCCTTCACCTCGTCATCCGCCAGCGCCGCATTCAGCTGCGCGCGGATGAAGTTGTACCCAGTGACGTAACCCCAACTGGCGCCGAAGCGGTTGATGAGGCTGCCGTGCACCGGGATGACGGCAACACCGCCGGCAAACGCGAACGGCTTACGCTGCTCGGTAGCGCTGAACCCGTAGGCGTCCATGAGCTGAACCCGAGCCTGCTCGGCCTTGGTTTGCTCGGCCTTCGGATCGGCACTGCTGAGCTGGAACAGGTCCGCGGCCATGCTGGCTGCGAACTGCCCGCTGAACAGCGACTCGCGCAGGTTCATCCGCGCGATCACCTGGCGCGCGATGGTCATGCTCATGCTGCAGCCTCTTCGTCTTTGATGTCGTCGTTCTGAGTGCCGCTGGCGGGATCGTCCGAGAGGGTGCTCTGCGCGCTGGAGCCGCTGCGCTGCGCATCCAGGGAGAAGGCCAGGCCGTACTTCTTGACCAGGCGCTCCTCACGGGCGCGCTGGGCGAACAGGTCGCGCCAGTCGAGGCCCAGCTTCGCGGCTTCGAGTTCGTACGTGGAGAGGCCGGACTTGATGCGCAGCAGCGCAGCCTGGGTTTCCTTCAGCTCGTCGATCTGCCCGCGGCTGGCACCGATCCAGCTGCAGGTACTGAGCGCGTCCTTCACCAGAGGCTCGTAGAACCAGGCGGCGGTCTTACCTCGCGGCAGCGGAACGTTGCCGGCGTTCACCTCTTCTTCCAGCCACAGCTGGTACACGAAGGTCGCGAAGCGATCGGCTACCGACTTCTTGCGCGACTGCATGAACTTCCAGGTCTCGGTCATGCTGGCGCGTGCCGAGCTGTAGTTGGTCTTCGTGTAGTCCCTGGTGAACTGCTCGTAGGACAGTCCCAGGCACGCAGCGATGTGGCGGAGCAGCGACTGCTCGAACCCGTCCCCTACCCCGCCAGGCTGTCCCAGCGGCTGCATGTTCAGCTTGGTGCCCGGGAACAGATGCGGGATCTTCGCGCCATCGACGGCAATGTTCTTCGAGCCGTCGAGGTAGCTGCCCAGGGCGTTCATGTAGTTGTTGAGGTAGTTGTTCAGCGGATCGAAGTTGGTCTCCCCGCCGCCCAGTTGCTCGAAGACCATGTTGCTGGGCAGCTCGGACTCGATCGAAGCCGCGTAAGTCGCGTTGACCACGGCGTTCTGCAGGACGATCTCCTGGAAACGCTTTGTCATCCGCATCTGTTTCAGCACCGCCACCATGTCGGCGATGCCCCGGCTTTGATCGGGAAGCCGCTGCTCGATGATGTGCAGCATCTGCTTCCGGCCCCACGGTTTCTCGGCGGGGATCAAGCGCCAGCGGTAGTCGTAGTTCCACGGATCGGTGGGGTAGCCCTCGCGGATCCAGTAGTTCGTAGGGCGACCACGGCCGTCGATGACCACGCCACGGCGCAGGTTCGCGTCATCAGAAACCCCGTCCGGATTGCACAGGCGGTCTGGCGAGATGACCTGTACCGCGGTACTGCAGGGACGCCGGCTCTCGCGGATCCACTCCGCTGAAGCCACGTTCTCGCCCGTTGTAACGAACACAGCGATGGCTAGGCGCACGAGCCCCGTCAGGGTGTTGCGGCGCGACGCATCCAGCCAGCAGTCCTGCGACTCGGCAAGCACGTTGAAGCGCGCCTCGACGACCTCCTGGAACTCCTCGGCCCACCCCTCGGTCGCACCCAGTGCCCGGTAATTCGGCTGGGCATTGAGGCGGTAGTGCGCGCCGACGATGTTGTCCTGGTTGAGCGCAACGGCGCCCGAGGCGTAGCCGTCGTTCTGCACCATGTCCCGACCGCGGGCATCTGCCAGCGGCTTGGCACCGTTGATGGCCTGGTCGGGGGACCGCATCGACGGAATCCAGAGCGCCGTCTCGCGTTCGAGACGCTCCGCCCCTTCCAGGCCGCCGCCGATTGCCTTCTGCTCCACAACCGGCATGTCGGTGATCACCGGAAGCCGGCTGCTCATCGGAAGATGAACCCCATCGGACGGTTCGGACGCGGCACGCCAGACGGACACAGCTGCTGTTCGAGCTGCTGGACGTAGAGGTACAGGCGCGAGGCGCTGGCGGCGGTGAACTCCACGCGCTCACCGTTCTGGTCGACGATCACCCGAGGCTTGTTGCCCATGATCAGGTCTTGGTACGCAGTGCGCGCACGATTCAGATCGTCGATTGTCGGGGCGGCTCCGCAAGCCATGGCATCACCTTTCCGGGTGTTCTATTGGCGGCATAATCACAACTTCCACCATAATAATCAACTTTTTATTGATTGTCAGAACGTGACTAGGCCAGCTTCTCGGCGAGCCCGCGGAAGTCATAGGTCTTCTTGGGTTCAGTAAAGCGCGGCGGCGCATCCGGCTGGCTGACCAGGGAGTTGGAATCCCACTCGGCTGCCCAGGATGGGGGGTTCGACCAGTCGATCTTCTCCACCAGGAGCAACGACGACACGCACATGCCGATGCAGTAGTACGAGAGGTCCCACGCCTCGTTTCGCGTGTGCGGGCGCTTCACCCAACCCTTGGGCGTGCGATCCTCGCTGCACATCTCCTGATACCACCAGTCCGGCAACCAGTTGGGGAAGCGGTACATGCCCTTGCCCGGTGCAATGCAATCAAGGCGGGCGTGCAGCGCGTCCTTCAGGACATTCGAGTTGAGCATCAGCACCGGGACATCGCCGCGAGCGGTGGCGTGCTTATCGCGCTGCGTCGCATCGGGGTGCGTGATCCGGGCACGAGGCGAGCCTGGCTTGGGTTCACCCTTGAGCAGGTGAAACCGGCTGTGCAGCCCCTCCTTCCGGAGCCGGCGGTAAAAGGCGTACGCCATGCTGGTGACGGACTCGCCCTTGTCCTTCGCGTAGCCGCCCATATCGCAGCCGGTCATCTTGACCGCCATCCGCCGGCCGCTACCGTCGGCCAGGGGGTAAGTGCGGTCCATCACCTGTTCGATCAGCAGATCCCAATCCTCCAGATAGGTTGCAGGTTTGACCCATAGGTGCTCGCCGTCATCGTCGACACGGGAAGATTTCTGGACACGGAAGCGGTCGACCAGGGCCATGTCGAACGGTTCCCCCGGGGCTATGCCGTGCACCTGGACCACGAACATGTTCTTCTGCACGTCGACGATCGTCACGAGAAAGCGCGTACCGAGCGGCACTGTCGGTTCGTCGCCGAGATGCTCGGCGCGGATCTGCAACGTCTCCGGGAGGCGGTCGCTGTCTACGGCCTTTGGCAAATACGGCTCACCCAAGTCAGTGTTGTAGAACTTCTTGAGAGCCTCCTCGCTACCGGTTCGCTCGTACTCCTCCTCAGCCGTCAAGAACGTGCGCAAGAGCTCGCCCCAATTGGTGAAGGCCGCGGCGATCCCGTTCAGCCAGAAGCTGGCGATCTTCGTACGGCGTCCCTGGCCATAGCGACGCCCCTTGGCATCGACCGCCTCTCCGTCCTTCACCCACATGCCCCACTGCTGCATCTCATGGCGGTCATCGGGATGAATCGGGTGACCGCAGTGCGGGCACCGCAGGAACGTCGTTTCAGAGGCTGTCAACGGATCAAGTTTAACCCCTTTGGCGTCCTTGCCATCCCACTCCAGCATGGTAAAACGACCTTCGAAATATCCGTCGCAATGCGGGCACGGCCAGTACCAACGGCGTCGATCGCCACGGTTGTACAAGGCGAGGATTCCCTCTGCCGGCGGCGCTTCATGGGGCGTTGTTGGCAGCCACCGGGCGTCGAGCAAGGGCTTTGATGGGGAGGATTCGGCCAGGGTTTTTTTGAAGCTGCCGAACGTAGTCCCCCGCTTTGCAGCGAGATCGAATGCATTACCGTCACCACCGACGTCACTATCGAAGCGGTCGTAGTCGGTGAGCGCTTGGCGCGGAATGGGCTTACCTGCGAACTCAACAACCGACGGCCAGGACATGTTCAGCATCATGCCGTTGGTGTAGTGCTTGTCGAACTTGTTGTCGGCGTCGCGCTTCTTCAGCAGCAACTCGCCGACGGCAGGGCTGTGGATGTTCAGGCGATCAATACGGCGCACCGAGAAGTCGCGGGCTGCTGCCGTTGATGGGCTGTAGATGATCATGTCCATCGGATCGCACTTCACGTTGAAGAGCATCCAATTCAGGACCAGTGCGTCCGTCTTCCCGGATTGAGCGGGCCCCACAAACACCACCGCGTCGTACTCACGGGAGTCCAGGGTATCCATCGGCTCACACATGTAAGGAGCCTTGTCGTTGCGCCAGTCGCCGACGTAGGAGCCAACGTTCTTCAGCTTCCGGTATTTCGCTGCTGCCTGAGACACCGTGAGGCGCTCCGGCGGCTTGAACATGTCAGCCACGCCCAGGGCGATCTCCTCGATGCTGTTATAGACCGTGGTCGTCAGCCGGAGCCGCTCGCGAGCCGCATTGCTTAACAACTGCTGCATGCAGGTCCTCAAGGATGCCGTCGATGATCTCGCTGAGGATCTGGTGTTGCCTCGGCGTCAGTTCGACCTGGTTGTTGATGGTGTCCCGAGCGAGCACCAGGGGCATGCGAATCGCCTTTGCCAGGTCGCCGAACACCTCGATCACCCGCTCCGTCGGCCAAAGGTCGCCGGCCTTCTCCTCGTAGCGCTGCTTGTTCGTCATCGCCTGCCAGAACTCTTTCGTGAGCATTCGCGGCAGGCGGGAGGGATCGAGTTGCTGGACATAGGCCGCGACCTTCTCCAGGTCGTCCAGCGAGATGTCCTGCTCGACGAGGAAAGGGGCCGCATCCTTCACCGAGTAGATCGGGTGGCCAGCGCGCTTCCCGTTCGGCTGCAGCTTCGTCCCGAGCTTCGCTGTGACGGTGCGGTTGTCCATACCGAACAGGCGCCCAAGCTGGGAGATGGACGCCCCCTCGTACAGGAGCCCTTTTGTCTCGTCGTCCATGACCTTACTGTCAGGCTTTCTACCGACCATGTGGGCTAGCCTTCGCCGTCATCGAAGGCATCGTCGAACGGGACCAGCTCGTTGCCCTGGACGAGAAAATCAGCGATCTCATCCTCCTGCCCCTCCCGATGAATGTAGATTTGGACCTTCCCTTCCATGGTGCGCGATACGCCTACGCGATACGCCGCACACCCGTCTTGCATCCCGCGTTCGAACAGTTCTTCAAGAGTCATGTCTTTCTCCTGCCAGTATCGGGCAGCACTAATAATCAACTTTAAGCGATAAAAATTGCATTAGATCAACTAAATGTTGATTCATCAGGAACGAGAACGCGAGGCCCTCAATTGCTTGAGGCCCTCCTCTTCCTTGAGCCTGAAGAACTCCTCGTGCACTGCCCTGGCGATCACGTGCACTTTGCCCACCTTGTAGGTCGGGACCGCGAAGGTCTTGTTCGCGATCTTGTTCTTGGCAGTCGGGAAGGTCACGCCATACATGTGGCAGACCTCCTCTACTGCAACCCACGGTTGCTCAGTCATAGAAGGCTCCGAAAGCCCGGAACACCGGCAAGGGTTGCTCAGCAACCTGGTATTCCCCGTTGGCGTATTCGACGTCAAGGACAAGACCAGACGCAACTGGGCGCTTGTGCTTGCCGATCACATCGTGAGGGAGAACAACGACATCATGATCATCGAGGGCGCGATAGAAAACCGCGACGCATTTCACCCCGATGTACCCGGTAGGAATGGTCACCTCGTACTTCCCGGATTCGACTGCTCGGGCCAGCGCCACGTTGAGTGCGAATTGCGTACCGCGGCTGATCGCATAGAGGTCAACGCCATTCGCCTGTTTGATACCGGCGGCGGGAAATGCGCACTCGTGCCCATCCAGCATGATCAGTCCGGCAACGAGTTGGATTGCACCGCTCTCGTTGATGACGCGGGATATCTTCTCTTCGACGGTAGCGACCGGCGGCTCAACGCCCAATGCCAACCATGCGTCATCGCAGCCAAGGTAGGACGCCAGTTTCTTCATGGTCTTCGGGCGCGGCATGGCGCTCCCTTCGAACCATCGGCGCACCGCCTCCTGGCTGACTTCCATGGCTTTTGCGATATCGACGCCCCGCCCTGCGAACTTCGGCGGCACATGAGATGCCCTGTCGCAGGCGAGCACAAGTCGATCTTTAAATTCTGTGGCCATAACGGTATCCGCGAAGCCCCTTGGCTAATCGTAACTTGAGGTAATTTTAAACAACCCAAGTTGATTTTCAAGTAGACAAAGCAATCTTTTGTTGATTCATTTTGCGCAAGCGCTTCAACAAGCGGAACAGCGCGTCCTGTGCATCCCGCTTCTGCAGCAAGCAATCCAGCACCACCTCGTCGATGGTGCCCTGGGCGACCAGGTGGTGAACGTACACGACCTTCTGCTGCCCTTGGCGCGCCAGGCGGCCTATCAGCTGCAGGTAGAGTTCGAGCGACCATGGCAGGTCGAAGAACACGACGTGACGACCACCATGCTGCAGATTGAGGCCGTGACCGGCGCTCTGCGGGTGAACGAGCAGCATCTTGATCTTGCCGCTGTTCCACTGCTTCACGACCTTGCCTTCACGATCCATTACGACGGCTTCAGGAAACGCCTTCTGCAGCCGCTCCAGCGACGACTTGAAGTGATAGGCCACGAGGAGCGATTCGCCGCCAACCTCATCCTGGAGTTCCTGTAGGGCGTCGATCTTGTGATCGTGGACATGGTGCACCGTCTTGACCTTCTCGAACTCCTCGGTGATCGGATCCTGTACGAGCTGGGTATCGTAGAGAACCCCCGACGCCAGCTGCAGCAGCTTCGCCGAGAGCGCCGCAGCCGTCTCAGCCTCGATCTCGACACCGTTCAATTCCACGATGGAATCGCGCTCCATCGTCGAGTACAAGTCCTGCTCCCGCTCGGATAGCCTGACGTTCCGTACCAACATCACCGGCTTCTCCAAGGACAGGTAGTCCTCCGCCTTCATTGTCAGGCAGATGTCGGAGATCTTCGCCGCAATCGCCTCCTCCGCACCGGGCAGCAGCTTGTAGCTGTAGTCGTACTTGTTGTGCTTGAAGTAGGTTTCGGTGAATTCGGTAAAGCTCTTGCCAAGACGTTCACCACGGTCGAGCAAGTAGATCTGACCGAACAGGTGCAGGTAGGTCTCGGCAGCCGGTGTGGCGGTGAGTTGGTGCATGCGACGCATGAAAGAGCGGACTTTCTTGAGAGCCTTCCAACGCTTGGTCCGGTGGTCCTTCAGGCTGCTCGATTCGTCGATGAAGACGGTGTCGTAAGGCCAATCGCGCCCCCATGCCTCAACCAGGAACTCCACCTGCTCGCGATTGATGATGTAGATCGAAGCGGGGTTCCGCGCCTTCTGTTCCCTCACCGCTACAGCAGCGGCACGCCGCCGGCAGTCCTGGACGAACAGTTTCCGTTCCGCGGGACTAACCGGGGCCCCCATGGCGGCGTCGATGTGCTTGGCGCCGTAACGGCGGATATCGGGCCCTCCGTAGCCGAGTTTCTTGGCTTTCCGCCGCAACTCAAGCGTGCGGTGTCGCCGTATGAAGGCCTGGACATCGTCTGCATCAGTGCCTAACCGCTTGAGCAGTTCCCGGGCCTCGGCGCCAGCCTCGTTCACCCGCTCAACCAGCTCCTCATCACGGATACGGTGGGCAGACAACGCAGCTGTGTGGCGCCATTGCCCAATCTCGGTTGGCCAGGTCTCATTGGCCACTCGGAGCGGCGCGATGACCAGGGTGCAGTCCGTCTCGAACTCGCGCACCAGGTCGAGGATCGTGGTCAACGAGATAACGCTCTTCCCCAGGCCCAGGTCGACGAACAAGGCGCTGAACGGGTTGAGCTTGAGGAACTCGACGGCCTGCTCCTGGTAGACGTGCATCGCGTCCCGGTCACGCAGGCAGCCGGTGAAGGCTGCCTGGATCCATGCGTCCCAGCTACCGGAGCAGTTCATAGGCCAGTTCCAGGTTGTCACAGACATGGACAGGAATACCGTGCTTGCGGATCTCGCGATGCCGCTTGCACTGCTGCAGTGTGGGCTCCTCGCCGGGACGCTTGAACTCGATGTACATCGTGTAGCCGCGGCGATGGAAGATCCGATCGGGCATGGCTTTTTTGTTCGAGCTGGCGATCTTCGCTTCGAACCATCCGCGGCGTTCGGCGTACTCGCATGCTGGCCGCTCGATCTCGATTTCGCGGGTCACAGGTCGTTCTCCCAAGGATGCTGCAACGCCCACTCGATTCGCCTAGCGATCCAGCGCACCACCGGAACGGCCTTCGAGTTCCCAATGGCTTTGTAACGCGGACCATCGGGGCATTCTTCGGCTGGCTTACCGCGCCAGGGGATCATCGTGTAGTCGTCGGGAAACCCTTGCAGTCGCTCGCACTCACGCGGGGTGAGACGTCGCACAGCCGATGTCACTACAAGACTGTCAGCCTGGGTTAACGGGTTGCTGTGGCTGCGAAAGTTCCCGGACCGCAGCGTTGGCGCCACATCGCTTGCGAAGGTACAAGGTGGCTGCCTTGACGCCGTCAGTGTATGGCACAGACCAAGAGCGGGCTGGCTGCGGTTGGCCGCGCTGGTGATTTGATTCGGATCGAAGACCGCGTTCTCTTGACCACTGTTTCTGCCGAGTGCATGGGCACACCCCCGAGCAACAATTGGGTCTTGTGTGCCATGAACGACGAAGGTTTCGGATTCGAAGTCGAGTCGACCACTGGCACTGGCACTGGCACTGGCATTACGTGCTGTAGCCACATCAATCGGGCCGCTCTGGTTGTTTCCGCCAAAAGCGACAAGGTGGCTATGCCCGTGGTTCAGGTCCTGTCCGCTGCATCCGCGGAGCCGACCAAAGCTCGCATCAAGAGTGCTGGTAACACCTTGCCCCTCGCTTCGGCGCGGCGGACGATCCCGACGCACGCCTTCTCGCTCAAAAAGTACCTGTGCGGGATGGAACCCTGTTCGAGCACTTGCGACAACGAACAAACGACGGCGTCGTTGGGCCACTCCGAAGTATTGGGCATCAAGGACTCGCCAGGCGATTGCCCTTTTTGGTCCATAGACACAACCAGACTTTGGCCATCGCTTCCCTGGCGGCTGCAGTTCGCAACCTGCTCCGGAAAGCGAACCGAGAAAGCATCCAAATGCGTTGTCTCTGCTGCTGAGCACGCCGGGAACGTTTTCCCACACGTCAATTGTTGGGGGGGCATTGTTCTCACTTCTCACTTGGTCGACATCGTCGATCAACTTCACGTACTCAAGAGTCAGCTGCCCTCGCTCATCTGCCAGCCCCTCCCGAGTACCCGCAACAGAATATGACTGGCATGGCGTGCCGGCGATCAGCACATCCGGCGCAGCCTCGTCGCCGATTCGAACCTGAGCACCGACGTGCGTCATGTCCCCCAGGTTCGGCACATCCGGGTAGCGGTATGCCAGCACGGCACAGGGAAACGGTTCGATCTCTGCGAACCAGACCGCCTTCCAACCGAGCGGTTCTACCGCTACCGACGCCGATTCAATTCCGCTACACAGGGTTCCGTAGGTAAGATCCATGGTCAGTCCTTCATGTAGAACGGGCCACACCACCCCGCGGCGCCGAGGGGGAGATCGGGGCACCAGGCGAGTTGGCGAGTCATGCAGGTCTTGAGCAATTCGAGGGTGTGAACCTGGTCATCCAGGTGCTCCTGAGTGATGATCTCGTCGTGCACGTGTCCGACGATGTAGAAGCCCGCTCGGTGTGCGGCCAGCAGCCCCTCTTTGAGGATGTCCCTGGCGATGGCCTGGACGAAGTTCTCCACCAGCTTTCCGCCGTGGCTGGTGATGCGAACCCACTTGTTGGTGCCCTGCGGTTGGGCCATGTAGCTGAAGTTCTTCTTCGGCTCGCCGCCCCACGGCGGAACCCGCATCACGATCTTCGGCTTGAAGTAACGCATGGGACGGCCCGACGGCAGCCATACCGTCAGGTACGGGCCGTCCTTCTCGAAGCGGAGCACACCGCACTTCTGCGGTGCCCCCGTGCGCAGGCATTGCTCGACAGCTCGCTCCAACGCGAACCACAGCTTCGGGATCTCGTGGTATGTACTGCGGAAGAGTTGCGTCGCCTCGTGCGACTGCTCACGGGTGAGATCGACGCCCATGTTCTCGGCGTATCCCCACAACCCGGTGCGCTTGCCCTCCTTCATGTCACCGCCGCCCAGGCGATAGCCGGAACCAAGCACCGCTGGCTTGCTGTCACCCCGCTCCTTCTTGGTGACCTCGTCGTAGGGCTTGCTGAAGAGCACCGTGGCGAAGTCCTTGTAGGGATCCTTGCCGCTACGGATGACTTCGAGCAGACGCACGCAACCTGCCAGCCAGGCGATCACGCAGGTCTCGATGGACGACAAGTCGCATACCCGCAGCTCGTATCCTTCCGGTGCGCGAATTGCCGAGCGAATGCAGCCGGCCAGTGCCTCCATGGGCTCGCCGATCATCATGCCCAAGCCATCGTAGTCGCCCTGGCGGATCAGCTCCGTGGTGAACGCCAGCTTGTGGAGGTCGCCGCCATCAGGCTCGATTGCCTTGGGCGTGCGCGTGAGGTTCTGCGGCTGAAAGCGGCGGCCTGACCACCGGTTCGTGCGGCTAGCGCCGCCGAACTGGAACGTGAAGCGCATCCGCGACTTCGGACCTGCGGCCGTCTTCAGCGCCGTGTATTTCGCAGTGCTGGTGCGGCTCGCGTTCTGCCGAAGTCGGAGACATGCAACGGCCTCTTGGTCCAAGAACTGGCCATCCGTTTCATCGTCTGCAGCTGCTGCGTTCTCCCGCAGCACCTTCTTCACGGTGTCCTTGCCCAAGTCGCCGAATGGGTATCCACGGTCCTGAAGCCAGGGGAGCAATTGCGCAGGCGAGTTCGGATTGCGCAGGCCGGTGAGTGTCGCCATTTCATCAAGCAGCTCGGCTTTCCGTCTGGCGGCCATCCAAATGGCGTGCTCAACGAAGTCAAGGTCAACAGGCAAGCCTCGGTCATTGATGAGCTGATCCAGCTCGTACAGGTCCCACTCGGAATCCAAGCCGGCGAAGGGCATCAGGGTGTCGTCGATCGCCCCCTCGGTGACCACGTCCTGGCAGTTGTACGTGCCGAACAACGCCCAGTCGTCCGGATCTGTCTCCCAACTGCGCCAGCGATGCGGTTGGTTCTTTGTCACCTTCTGCGGCATGGAGAAGCGCTTGATCAGCCGATCGCCCTCCTTCATTTTCAGCAGGTGTTCTGGCAATCCCATCTGCTGGCCAATGTCGCCCAAGCCGCCAACGAACGAGTGCGCGTAGGCGAGTGCCATGGTGCATCGCCACCCCCTGTAGGGCACTTTGAGCCGCAACACCCGCCTGGCGATGACGCGTTCGAACTGCGCGTTGAACGCCTTCTTGACGACGTGCGGATCCTCCAGCGCCTCAGCCAGTTCGGAAGGGATTCGATCTGTGTCCGCGGTATCCCAATGCCGTACCGTCTCGTCGTCGAACTGGTAGGCACCCATCAGCACCCTGGTGGACGGATGTGCGGAATACACGTCGAGGCCGCATTTCTTTAGGTCGACCTCGCTGGCGGTTTCCCAGTCCAGGCGTAGAACAGTCATACGGAGCCCCGATGAAAAGGCCGGCGAGCGCCGGCCTGGTGGTCTACAACCGACGGTCAGAGATCGTCATCGCTTTCGCCGAAGTCGTAACCTTCATCGGCGTCATCATCGAGTTCGTCCCACACGTCTTCATCGTCGATCGGGCCCTCGCCGAAGCGTTCGCCATCACGAACAAACTGCACGGCGATGAGGTTCGCGTTGATCTTCTTGCCGTGCTGGTTGTTCTGCGCCCAGGGGCGCAGCAGAATGTTCACCCAGCAGCCGGGGTAGATGGCCTCGGCCACCTCGTCAGGGGTGAGCTGAGTGCCCTTGCGGTTGCGGCAGGAGGGGCGACGGTCGGCGTTCTCGCTGGCCTTGATCACCCACATGCCCTCGCATTCGTCTTTGCCGGCGTTGTCACCATCGCGGACGAACTTGTGCTCGGCAGCCAGCTTGCCGATCTTGCTGGAAGTCAACAATTTGTTGATTTCTTCGACGAGCAGCTTCTTCGCTTCCTCGTGCGTTTCCTTCGGGGCCAGGCCCGTGATGCTGAACTTCGCCCGATCCGATTCGTTCTTGGCCCACGCCTTGTCCAGGTGCGGGTAGGAAGCGCGGACACCATCGATGCGAATGCAGCCGTCGGAGTAGAGGACGGCGTTTTTGACTTTCTTGACGATTTCACGAGCCATGCGGTTCACCTTTTCACTGAGTCGTCGAGCTACAGATCGTCGTCCGCGTCGAGGTCATCGAACACGTCGTCGACGTTGGTTGAAAGCTCCGGCCGCTTGTCGTGGGCCGGGGCCATGACGGGCTTACCCCGCGGCTTCACCGCCAGGTCGCCCAATAGGGCTGGGAGCTGAGCGCGTTTGTAGCCGCCCTTCTTCACCAGAATTTCTTCGGCCTGCGCAGGGGTGCAGACCTTATGTTCAACAAACTCCCCCTCGGGCACTCCCGTGAGCATTTCCAGGGTGCTCGGCACATTGGTGGCGTTGGGGAAGATGCGATTGGATCGGCCTTCCACGAGCTTGAATCCCGGCACCACGCCGCCTGCCTGAAGAATCTTCTCCAGGTCGTCCTCAATGCTCTTCAGCCAGTTCTCGATGCCACGGCGGGACCGAATGATCCGGGCCCGTTGCGCAACGGTGAGTTCTCTCGGCGGTTTCATGTGGAAAACCTCGGTCTCGAACTCGTCGTCCAGGCGATCAACCAGGCGAATCACGTCTTCATCGGTGACGGTGTCGTCCAGGTCGTCGAAGACGCCGTCGAGCATCTTCTCGACGTAGGCCGCCCTGGCGGCGCAATTGCGGCGAACCTTGCACCACTGGCATTGCTTCTCGCCGGGGGTTCGCGGGGCGTCTGGCTGCCAGGCTGCATGCGCCCGCTCCTTCGCGAACTCCGCGAACTGCAGTAGCTCATCACGCGTGATCTCCCACACGTCGAAGTGCTCCAGCCTGGGCTGAGCGATGCGAATTACGATGCGCTGAAAGTCGTATTCCCAATCCCACCGGAAGAACGCACCAAGGGCGTAAAGTCGAGCCTGCGTATTGCCAGTGGCGAAGACCTGCACCCCTTTCCCCATCTTGAGGTCTGTGATGGTCAGCACACCCGGCTCCAACGCGATGTGGTCAGCAGTCCCACCCTGGTCGGGGATCGGCGTGAGGCAGGAGAAATCGACTCGTTGCTCCACGAGCAGGGAGCCCGGCAGGTAGGCGCACCAATCGATGTACTCCTGGACGAAGTCCAGCATCACTTCATCGATCTCGATCTCGAACTTTGCATGGCCCTCGTCGACAACCTCGACCTCACCGACCAGGTCGGACGGGCGCAACCCCGTCTTCAACCAGCGCTCGGCGACGCCGTGTGCCACGGTGCCATAGGCAGCATCTTCGCCAGCGTCATCGTCGGCCAGAAGACTCGGTAGCAAGCTGCCCGAGCAGTACAACCAGGTCGACGAGTAGGAAGGGGCGAACACAGAGTGCCCGCCCAGCTTCCGCTGAATGGCGTCGAGATCGAATCCGTGATCGGCCATGGTGTCGCCTTACAGGTCTTCGCCCTGTTCGGCTTCGGCCTTCAGCTCTTCCAGGCGAGCGACCGCGGCATCGTAGATACCGTCGAAATCTTTCTCCTGGATGTCCGCCATCTTGGCGTAGCCGAAGTTCTTGTAGACGGCGACGGCTTCTTCCTTGCTGCTCTGGTCTTTCAGGGTGATCAGGGCCTTGTCGACTTCGGCACGATCGTGTTTCGGTTTGGCCGGAGCGGCAGGCTTGTCCTTGGCGCCGCTCTTGCTGGCTTTATCAGCAGCGGCGGTGCCAGTCGAAGCGCCGGGTTTGCTACCCTTGACGTGCATCTCGATGGCTTCCAGCGAGTTCGCGATGCGGGAAACGTGCTTGATCAGGTCCGAGCCGAAGGTATTGAGGTCCATGGGTATCTCCAGGGGGCTGTGAATGCCGGAATCCGGCGGTAAAAATCAACTTTCAATTCATTGAATCAACATTTTGTACTGGCAGTCAACACGATTTTGCCGCAGAATCCAAAAATCATCCGTACCAACCAACAAAAGGTTGATTTTATGCAGCTCCCCATCTGGATCAATGACCCCACGCTCAGCGACGAAGAGAAGCGCCAGCGCCTGCTCGGGTTCCGGGTGCGCATGGCAGCGCTCTATCACAACCCGAAAGGCGCAGTTAATGAGCTGAGCATGGCTGTCGGCCTGCACGCGAAGCAGCTCTATATCGAGATCGAGCGCGGGCAGATGTCACGTCGGACGGAGCTGGCCATCCGAGGCCTTGTAGGCCCGGAGGCGTTCCCCGAGGAGCAGGCCCTCCTGTCCAACCAGTAGATGTGAGGTTGCAATGGAGCACGCGAATGGCCGAGAGGTCATCGGCGGGTACTTGCGACAACACGGCAAGAACCTGATCGACAACGGCTACAACATCATTTCAATTGCCCCCGGAAAGAAATCCCCCGGCTTCGACGGTTGGGAGAAAACCAGGGCAACCCATGCGCAGCTCAAACGGTGGATCGACAACGGCCGCGGCGACCATGGCGTTGGCATCATCACCGCGCACACACCCGCCGTGGACATCGACGTTCTCGACGACGAGCTGGCTGGAAAGCTGGAAGCCTGGTGCCTGGAAAACCTGGGCCCAGCGCCGATCCGCGTAGGCCTGGCGCCGAAACGCTTGCTGCTCTACCGGACGAATGAGCCCTTCCGCAAGCTGACATCACGGACCTTCCTGAATGAGTGGCAGGAACGCTGCCGCATCGAGGTGCTCGGTGATGGCCAGCAGTTCGTCGCGTTCCACAAACACCCCGACACCCACCGCCCCTACCGCTGGACCACGGATCAAACGCCGCTCAACACCCCGACCGACGATCTGACGGCAATCACGCTGGAGCAACTGCAGGGCCTCATCGAGTTGTTCGAGCGTGAGGCTGAGTCGCGCGGTTGGAAGGTAGCGAAAGGCTCGCGGTTGAACAGCAGCCGCGCCCCCTCGAACATCGACTACGACGATCCCTTCATCGCCGACTCCCAGCCGGTAAACCTCTCCCAACCGGAGCTGCAGCAGCGACTGATGCTGGTTCCAGGCGCCGAGGACTACGACGTCTGGTTGCAGATCGGGATGGCGCTGTATCACCAGTTCGACGGTGAAGAAATCGGCCGAGAGATGTGGCACGAGTGGTCGGAGTCCGCCGACAACTACGACGCCGATGCCCTGGACCGGAAGTGGGATACCTTCGACATCAGCGACAAAGGGCGAGCCCCGGTAACCGCCCGACTGATCCTGCGGCTGGCCAAGGAGGCCGCCGAAACGCAGGCGCTGACCACGGCTGCAGATCTGCGCGACCGGTTCGCCCAAGCGAAAGACCGCGCCGAGTGGAATGAGATCGCCAAACTCGCCAGGCGGGCGGAGATCGACCACATCTCTCGCGCCAGCCTGGCGGAGGTGGCTCGTGATCGCCTGGTAGCGCTGACCGGCGGGAAGGTTCCGCTGCCCGAAGTGAAGAAGGTCCTCGCCTACGAGATCAACACCAAGGAGACGCCGCGGTGGTGCCGCGACTGGGTGTACGACGTGAGCGACGACCGCTTCTTCAATACTGCCGGGAAATTCGCCGTGACCATGCAGGGCTTCAACGCCATGAATGACCGGCACTCCATGACAAAAAAGGACCTGCTGGACGGCAAAAGCCAGCCTATGCACTCGGCGGCCCACCTAGCCCTGAACGTCTACAAGATCCCGGCCGTCGACGGCCGCCGGTACGCCCCCGGCCGCGATCCGGTATTCATTCATGCCGATCAGCAGTGGGCGAACACCTACCCGGAAAATCAGATTCCGCCCAAGCCGAAGTCCATTCGCCCCATCGACAAGGCGAACATCAAGCGGATCCGCCGGCACATCGCCCATCTGCTGGTGGATGAGACGGAGCAGCGCTATCTACTCGACTGGCTCAGCTATATCGTGCAGAACCCGGGCAAGCGCGTGAACCATGCCATCCTGCTCCAGGGTGTCCAGGGGGACGGAAAATCCTTCTTCGCTTTCCTGCTCGCGGCCGTGATGGGAGCGCCGAACGTGCGGATGGCGAACGCGCACATCCTGGAAGGCGATTTCACCGGCTGGGCTGAGGGGCAGTGTGTCGTAGCCATCGAAGAAGCACGGATGATCGGCCACAACAGGCACGACACCCTCAATCGCCTCAAACCGTTGGTGACCAACGACGTTATCGAGGTTCACCCGAAAGGCCGCAATCCCTACAACATCTTCAACACGTCGAGCTATCTCATTACCACCAACTACCGGGACGCGCTCCCGCTCTCGCTCAACGAGCGTCGTTACCTGGTGCTGTTCAGCCAATGGCAGAATGCTGAGGCGCTGCTCGCATTCAAGGAGGAAAACCCGGACTACTACACGGAGTTGTACGCAGCCTTGGATGACTCGGCGCCGGCTATCCGGCAGTGGCTGCTGTCGCTGGACCAACGCGACGACTTCAACCCACGAGGCGACGCACCGCGTACTCCGGCGTTCTGGCACATGACCAACGCCGCGCAGCCGGCTGAGATCCAACAGATCAACGAGGTGATCGACTCCAATGAGTTCGCTGACATCAGCGAGCCGCTGCTGAACATCACGCGGCTGCAGGGCTTGGTGATGAATGGGGACTATGACGTTGAACTACCGCCGGCAAAAACCCTGGCGAAGATGTTGGAGATCGCAGGTTACTGGCCACTGGGGAGGATCAAGGTCGATGGAGAGCCCTGCCGCTTCTACTCAAAGACACCGGAGATGTTCCACTGCGATGCGAAGGGTGCTGCCAACAGTCATGCTGTGCGCACCTATATAAAGAAGAGGCAGGCCGAAATCGACACCACCAACGACCACGGGCTCTGAGCTTAGTCATCGACCAAACCCGCCAACTGGCGGGTTTTCTTTTGCCTAGGAACCGGAAGAACCGGATAGAACATCGAAATCGCGTCTTCAGAAAATTTTCTGATCGCTTTTCAACGTTCACAGACCTGCCGTGTCTGGCGGCCAAGAGTCAAAACGTTTTCTGACTATCCGTCTATCTGGCTGATTTTACTGTGTTTTCTATTTTCCCTTGGGTAACGAGGAACCGGAAGAACCGGATAGAACCTTAAATCCACGTAAGAGGAGAAAACAAAAACAGCTAAATAGAAAAAACAAGGGATTATCCGGTGCCTCCGGTTCCTCGGTTTCCGCCAGCCCCTGGCCGCCGGGTGAAAATCCGCTCTGCCCCTGGCCGCCGCGACCGCATTTCCGCACAGCGCCTACCTGCAATTCGGTGAACACTCGTTTACTCAACGGTGGACTTGGCAAAAATGCGATAAAACGCGAGAACGCGGCTCAGCGTCCCCGCCTACGCGCTAAGCGGACGTAGAGGGACCCGGACTAGCCGAACGTGCTTAGTTAACGGGCTTAGCCGACCGCCTAGCAGGCCGACGAACGGTAGTGCTTATTGAACGAATTAATAGCGATGACTAGACGAACGGACTAACGGGGCGGGTTAATAAGCGGATCAGGCAAACGTGATAACGAGACGGGTTTAGCTAACGGACTAACAGAACGCGCTAACAGAACGTAGTAACGCCAATGCCGTGGCACAGCCACGCATTCCCACGAACGGCCGCCAGGCCACCTATCCTTTCGCCTGGCGCACGCAGAAGCCTACCCGCTACCCTGGGCCTACCAACATGCATTTCGTGCATCCATGGCCGCGGCAGACGGCCTCCCGCTCATGCGGCGCCCTATGGCCACCCTGTCCTCAGGCTTTGGCGTGGGGGCTTGGCGAGAAAGAAAACGCCCCTATACTGTACATGCATACAGCACCACGGAGGAGGCGTTACGATGGAGGCGAGGCAGCAGGGCGAGGAGCTGGCGATCCCTACAGATACCCAGGATAAGGACACCCTTATCCGCGAGCTGTGGGACCTGGTCGTCCAGCAGGATGAAGCGCTAGACAGGCTGGAACGCCTGTTGGGCATGGAAGCGGAGGACTAGCCGGCGAGGGCGCCAGGCGCAAAAAGGAAAACCCGCCGAGGCGGGTTTAAAGGGGATCGGTTACCGGGCGTCGCGGGTGCGCGATTCGATCGATTCTGACAGGGCTTACCCGGACGGCCGCCAGGCGGCTGGATCGATTGCCCGACCACTACGGGGCGGACAGCTGCTGATTCCCAAGACGTATGCTAGCTCTGTGCAGTCCTGTAGGGAGACCTAGATTTGCGCAGGCTTTCGCCAGTACAAATTCCAGGTCAAATTCACCACTCCCGAAAACTTTGCGAGCGTCCCCGACTAGCGGGGCCTCCTCAAGCACTAGCCGTTCCAGTTCAGCGGCCAATGCTATTTCTTCCGGTCCCGACGGCAGGCCATCCCTGAATCGAACCTCAACCACCAGCCCGGAAAGCGTCTTTCTGTTTTCAGCGACCTTTGCCCATAAGGCGTCGGCGTTCTGTTTCGTGAGTTGATATCCGTTCAAGGGCTCTCTCCTCCAATGCGGCTTTACACGCCATATTCGATAGCGCCTTTACATACGTCAAGCGCGCCCGTTTGTCGCTGGTCCGCCACTACGGGGCCTGTTGCCACTTCGGCGAGGCCGATACGCTGCACCCGTCAATGCCCATCGCTTCCACTCCTATTCAGTACAAAATGTTGATTCGTCAGGCAGCGCAAAGCTGCACCTGGCCCAGGGCCTCACGGCCATAGGGAAAGGACTCGACACCCCGGCCACCGTCCACCATGGTCGGCGCCTTGGCCGCTGCTACCGTCCGCACCTCTGCATGGAAAGCCTGCAGCGCCGACAGCACGTCGTCGGTGATGTCGCGGTCTGCCCCATCGAAGAATTCCAGCCCCCTCCCCTGGCGAGCGACCACTACCAGCGACAGCCGGCCAGTGCGCTTGGCACGCACCACAGCATGGCCGATGCCCAGGGCCCGACGCTCGGGGCTGTAGGAGTGGCGGACAGCACGCACCACGGCAGCCTTGACGCGAGCCAGGAACACCGGAGATTTCAGAGCGGTTTTAGTCAGCATGGCGGGGCCTCCCGTAGGCCGTTTTCCTTGTCTACAGGCACAGATTAATAACACCCAATTAAGGTGTCAATATTATTTTCGGTTTCCCTGGAATGAGAAAGCCCGCCGAAGCGGGCCTTAGTCTCGCCTGTTAGGCAAATACTGCCGTGCCCGAGAAGGGTTCAATGATCATTCCCACGGAGCCTTCCGGGTAGCACCGGACGGCCCTCCGCAGAGCCTTAACAGCACGATCGCGGTCCCGGAATGTCCGCAGGCGGTTATTTGCGTCGACCAGCGGCGCGATTTGATGGCGCGGGAAAACGTCGATCATAACTGCGTAATTACTCATCGCTGCCGCCCTCCCCTGATTCGTCATCCAGCTCTATGCCCAGCCGGCTTTCCAGCCTCGCGATTGCTTCATCTTGCCGGACCAACAGTTCCCATAGGGCACGCATTGCCGCTACGTTCTGAGTAGAAGCCGCCAGTTGTTGAAGTTCCTCATACCGGTTCATGGCTAGGCCTCCCACTTGCGTTGTTTGCCAAGCCGACGGATAAGCCGCTTTTCGGCCTCGACAGTGCGCGCCTTGAACAAGGCGAGCTCGCTGGCCATATAGGCCAGCATGGCGCGGGCTTCCCCCAGGCGATCAGCCGGCAGCAGCTCCAGCTTATTGCCGCCGTTCACCTGGTCCCGCAGGTGCGTATGCAGCCACCAATGCACACTCTGTTCGAGGCATGCACCAAGCGCTATCCGGTCGATCTCTACATGCAGTTCGGCGGCTTGCTCCTGGGTGATCAGCTTGACGGTGCGAGTGGGCTTCGGCTTTTCCGGCTCGGCCTGGAGAGGCTCGGCCTGGACGGGTAGAGAGTCGAGGCGGATATAGGGAATGCCATTGATGACGGTGACGCGGATATCGTGAGTAGTGGCTTGCATGATTGGAGACTCCTGTACGTTAGGGAGCCGCCCGCTTGACGCCAATCAAGGGAGGGCGGAGCCATGCGGGTTGGCGTACCGGGTACAGGTCCGGCGTGCCCGAAGGCACCCACACACAGCTCCGCCCGTAACACGGGCAAACCATGCGCCCACAAAAAAGCCGCAGTGAGATGCGGCCCTTGCGAGCCTGTACTATCCGGGACGCCAATCCCGACCGCCGATTTTGCGGCGATGGCTGGACGATAGTCCCGGACAGCAGGTAGTGTCAATCTACTTTTTTCTTACCACCATCATGCGTTCGTCCATCGCTGGACCTTTCGAATACGTGTAAACAATCGTGTAATTCTCATTCTCGATAGTCACGTTTCGTTTACCGTTGAAAGCGCCTAACACTTCCTCAACTTGATGCGGGGCGTACAGCGTCCCCAGTGATGCGGCCCAAGCTCGCGCCAATGACTTGTCCGCGTGCGTCCCATATCCAGTGTTTTTGGTCCAGTCGTTCCATATGAATTTGACGTTTACGACTGTGCGGGACGCGTCGCCATTGATGAAGAATTTGACTGTTTCGGATGCCCCTCCGACGCAAGTGTAGAGCGGCCTATCCGCACCGATAACACGCGGAGACAAGCACCCAATGTTCTGGCTGACTTTCTGCGACTCTTTATCAAAACCCTCGAATGCGTAGCTGTTCAGCGCGAAGAAAAAAGATATCGCCACTGCGGTTCTTCTATACATATCGGCTCCAAGGTCAGGCGTGATCCCGCCTCGGATAGTACAGGAAGGCCGAGCGCTAGCTATTTGTCATCCGGATAAGAACTCCCTAGCCATCCCAGGGCAAAAGCCAGCGGCATGGCGCCTCCCCATACATACCCAGCGGCGAACCACTTTACCGATAGGTAGATACAGCCGATAACAACTATCGCGGCCAGGGTATGGCGGACTATCCGCCACCCTGGCGTATCGGGCTCTTTGTGTTTTCGCTTCATTTCTCCCCGCCCTCCTCCGTGCTGCCAGGTTCGCCACGCCACCAGCCTATATCACCGCCAGCGAGACGGTTGGCCTTTGCACGCGTAGCCCTGCCCTCCGCCTGCCGGTATTGCCGTTCCAGCAGCGACCGCAGCAGCTCGGCCACCCGCACAGCGGCCTCCCCCGTGACACGGAGGTCGCCGTTGTTCGTGTGCACGGTGAAGCCGCGTTCCATGTCGGGTATTTGCTTGGCCAGGGCGTAGCCCAGCTCTTCAAGCGTTGCCATGGGCTCAGACCTCGAAAATGTGACCACGCACGACAGCAAACAGCTCGCCGGTGCTGCGCCATTCCTGGAGCGTGCGGAAGTTACCGTCACGGCGTGCGTTGACGTTCGCGAATGACAGCCCCGTATCCACCTCGCGGATGCTGGAGATAATGGCCGGGTAGGACTCGCCAGCATGCGGGCCTGCCACATAGCGCACGACTTGCGGGCAGTCGCCGGAGCGGTCCAGCTTGTAACCGATGCTCGCCAGGCGAGCGGCGAGGCCCTGCAAAGTTAGGGGCTTCAGCCCCCAAGCGGCACGGCGTGCGAGTTCGCGGTTCAGATTGTCCATGGTTCAAGCCCCCTTAACCGGCCAGGTGTAGCCATGCCAGCCACTGGCAAAGGTCACGAGAGCCGTCCACCGCCTAAACCCTGGCGACCACACCCAGCCATGAACGGTTACAGGCGTTTCCACCTGGCCGCGCTCGTTCTGGAATTTGTCGGCGTCCGGGATCGGGCCGTAAGCGGCATGAGTCACCGCGTCGCCGGGCACGCAATTTCCATCGGCGCCCCGTTGGTACAGTTGGTTTGCCATAGTTCAAGCCTCCCCCTTGGTCGCCAGGTCCCGCCAGTAGCGAGCGTCTTCCATCGCCTCACGAGAAATACGCCGACTCGCGTCCCGCATGGCCGCACTCTGCAATTGCCAGCTATCGCGGCGGCACTCGCGAGCCAGGCGGATCGATGACGCCAGTTTCTGGAGTGCTCGCGTCTGCCCATGTTTGTGCGCGCCGGCCAACAGCCAAGCGCCAGCCTCACGACCTGCCGCGCCGATCCACTCGCCGCAGAACCGCGCCACGAATTGCGGCTTGGCCTTGCCGGTGAACTCTTCCGCGACGGAGTAGCGTTTATCCGTCGTGCCGTCTTGATGGGTGATACGCATTGTCGGAACCCTCAACAAAAAGTTGATCCTAGAAACGAACGGACGGTTCGCTTTCCACTTCGCAGGTCAGGCGGACGTGCGCGCTCTTCACCTTGCGCATCTCCGGGGCGCTGGCGCCCAGGGCCTCGCGGCACTCCCGGCGGGCGTCCTCCCCGTGCCAGCTGTCCATTACGTACACCTGGCAGTCGTCCATCGCGGCGCTGGTGCAGAGCCAGAGGACAAGGGCGGCGGTCATGTTCATGCTGCGGTCTCCGGGTAGACGTCATGCGGGACGGCGCAGTCTTCCGCCAACGCGGAACCCAGGCGCACGATGCAAACCAAGACCTTCCCGTCCTTACGTGCAGTGACGCGAGCCATGCGGCCGGCATCGAGCTGCGGGACAATCCGATTCGACGGCACGTCGTAGCGGTAGCGCGGCCGGACGTATTCGTTACCGTCAAACAGTCTCTCTACGTCCGCCTCTTCGCGGACCTCGAAGTAAAAGCGATCGCCCATGGTTGGTGCTCCCGTGCAAAAAGTTGATTCGTTAGGCGCAAGTCTGCTCGGCGTGCTTCAGCGCCTCATAAACCCGGTCCTCGCCACGCCGCCCGATGATGTCGAGCAGTACCAGCTTGCCGGCGTCACGATAGTCGCCACGGCAGGCGGCCAGGGTGCTTTGCGGGATGTCGGCCATCCAGGTGCCGCTAACCCGATGGGTGATTGCAGGGCGCCCGCCGCGCAGCCGAGTGACGACAAAGCGGAATTGCACGGCGTGCAGGTAATGGGTGAACGTGGCGAGCTGCTCGGCCTCGACGAAAACGCCATCGACCGTGTAGACCTTGAACGTTTTCATGGCGCGTCACTCCCCGAAGTAAAAGCAGCGGGCGTAAGCCAGCAGCGCGTCCTGATCACCGGCCAGGTTGACGCGCTCGGTCATCGGCGTGCCCCAGCCCTGATATTCCAGCCAGGCACGGGAGGGCTCGCCTTGGGACAGCTCCCCCCGAATCTGGACATGCGGCCCGCCCGTACAAAGCACGATGCGGAATTCGCTAGCGCCGATTGCCGCGCAACCATCTCTCACAGCTTCGGAAAGGTCTACCCAGTCGCTGCGCACCTCAACTGACAGGGCGTCTTCGAGAATGCGCCGCTCGGCGTCATCGCGGTCTACACAATCGCCGGCCTCCTCTTCCAAGGTCGCCAGTTGCTCGGCGCCGCCGTCGTGCCAGTCGGTCAACGTGCCGTCCGACTCGCGCAATTCGTTGAGCAGGTCGTAATCGCATTCCAGGGCGGCGACCATCTCGCGGATGCTGCGCATTTGCGCATCCGCTTGGCGCTTGGCGTTATCGGTTACGTTGTTCATTTGTTGCACCTCTGTACAAAAAGTTGATTCAGGAGGCGTGCCGATCCGGCGCCGCGCTCCGTTGACTCGCATATTAAGACACCCAAACAAGGTGTCAATACCCATTCATGCGGCGCCCTTCTCTACCTCCTATCGCCTATCCGCCGCCCGCTCCAGGTCGGCCACCCGGGCGCCCCGCCCTCCTCGACCACCTGCCTACCCGCATCACCGAAGCCCACACCTAGCCCAGTCAACGGCGCCTACCGCCTCACCGCCAACCGGCCACCGCATACTTCAGGATCCCCGCCGTTCCAGAATTTCCTTACTTCAGAACCCTAGCCAGACTCCCGGGCTTCCAGCCCCCGGCAGCGCCGGCTTACTTCAGGAACCTGGCCGGATTCCCGTACTTTGGAACCCCAGCCGGATCCCCGGCACTTTCAACACCCCATCAAAGTGTTCTATATTCCCGGCGACCAACTACCCGGGAGAACCCGATGTCCGACGAGACCAAGAAGCGCGGCCGCCCCGCGGATCCCGACAGCGTGATGAGCCAGCTGTCGAACCTGCAGGTTGGCGAAACCTACGCCAGCGCCGTGCGCCTGGATGGCGAGAACTCTCCGCCCGCCTGGTCCGCCGTCCAGGCGGAGAAGCAGCGCATCCGCAACACCTTGAACGGCCAGATCCGCGTCGCACGTCAGCGCACCAGCGCCGAGTACAAAAGCAGCATCGGCGAGTTCCGAGCTGACGATGGGGACATCATCATCGCTGCCGTCGTCACCCGTACGGGATGACGGTAGTAAACTTTTAGGCAAATAATCAACTTTTTGTTGACTGCACTCACCTCAGTGCTATTAGATAGGAGTCGTTCCATGAAGCACCCCACCGCTCCCGGTGGCTTGGAAAGCAACACGAGGGCCCTGGTCTACCAGGCTCGCCAACACACGATCGATGCGCTGCTGCAGCTTGGGATCCTCCACCAGGACGTCTCGCTTCGCCTGGAGAATCAACAGGATGTACAGGCATCAACAGGAAACGAGGAACCTACGTCATGAAGACTTCGCAATCGCTCGAACTGCTTACCACCCTGGAGAGCCGCCAGCAGGAGCAATTCACCCAGGCGACCATCCTGGCCATCGGCATCGTCATGAAGAAGCTCGGCGTCGACTCCGTGTCAGTCGGCCAGGAGGACTTCGAAGCGCTGCAGGCCGGCGAGAAGGTGCAGGTCATCCCCAACATCGGTGGCGGCTTCACCTACAACCTGGTGAACACTCGTTCACTGGAAGAGGACATGTCGCAGGACGAGCCCGAGCAGTGGGTTGGTAGCCCGTCGGCCGCCCAGGTCCTCGTGCTCCTGGCAGACGCTACCGGCCCGCTCAGCTTCGAGGAGCTGGAGCGGCGAGTCACCCGCCCCCTGTTCAAGCCCACCCTCGACCGCATGCAGCGCGAGCACCTCATCGACCGCCGGGACACCGAAACCGGCTACCGCTGGATGCCGACCAGCTTCGGCCTCCGCCATGTCGCTGCGGCTCGCGAGTACCTCGAACACACGGCTTAGGTGGCTGCCACGTAGTGGTGTCGTTAGGGGGCGGACCTCATCACCGCCTGCCGGAGCCCAAGGCACTCCGGCAACCGCGCCCACTTCAAGCCACCACGGCAGGGGCCTAGCCCCCTCAGGGTCAGCCGCCGCACTGATGCCGGAAATGCGGCCCGATGCAACACAGAACACCGGTTGCATCGGTGTGGGGGTTGGCGGCCTCGGAACCACCGAGGAACCCCAGCCCCGTCAGCCCTCACACCGATGCAACCAACCGATGGGAGATACCGATGTGAACGAGAAAACCTACAACGCAACCGAACTCGCCGAGATTCTCGAAAAGCACCGCTTGTGGCTGGACGATGAGGAAGGCGGCGAGTGCGCGTACCTCCGCGGCGCGTACCTCCGCGGCGCGAACCTCCGCGGCGCGAACCTCCGCGGCGCGAACCTCGACGGCGCGAACCTCGACGGCGCGAACCTCCGCGGCGCGAACCTCGACGGCGCGAACCTCGACGGCGCGAACCTCCGCGGCGCGAACCTCGACGGCGCGAACCTCCGCGGCGCGAACCTCCGCGGCGCGAACCTCCGCGGCGTGGCATCGCTGTGGGGTTGCACCGGCAACCGCGCCGAGGTCAAGGCAATCCAGGCCGACACCTGGGACGTGACCTACACCGCCACCCACATGCAGATCGGCTGCCAGTTGCACGCGCTCAGCGAGTGGTGGGCCTTCGACGACGAAGAGATCAGCGGCATGGACTCGCGAGCCTTGGCCTGGTGGAAGGTCTGGAAGCCGATCATCCAGAAGATCGTCGAGACCTCTCCCGCCGTCCCCGGTGTCGAGAAGCCGGCCGCGCCCGCGCAGGAGGAACAGCAGTGAGCGAGAAACCGAAGCTGTCCCGTCCCCAGGAACTGGTGCTGAAGGCCCTGCAGAACGGTGCCTCCGTCAGCTATAGCGAAATCGCCGCCGCTGGCGGCAACGGACGCACGGCCAGCAGCCTGGTATCCAAAGGCCTGCTGATCGAGCGCTTCACCAACAGCGGCCGTACCTGGCGCATCAGCGCCGCCGGCAGAAAGGCTATCGGCCAGGTGAAGGCCGACGGGCCGGGAGCATAGTCATGTTGAAGAACCTGATGATCTACCGCCTCACGGACGCCGAGCACGTCGACCTGCTGCACGACTGCGAGGCCCTGGGCGAGAAGCTGAAGAGCGTCCTGGCCCACGAGCCGACCGGCAGCCAATGGCGTTGCCTGGGCTTCGATCTCCCGGCGCCGACGATCAACGACCACCTGGTGTGGGACGGTGCCAATGGCATCACCCTCTTCTCGCTGTACGTACATGAGCGCCAGCTGCCGGGCGCCACCATCCGTGAGCACATCGCCGCCAAGGTGCGCACGATCGAGGAGCGCGAGCAGCGGAAGTGCTACCGGAAGGAGATCGCGCAGATCCGCGACGAGGTCGAGGCCGAACTGCTGCCCCGGGCATTCATCAAGCACCGCGTGGTGAACATGATCGCCCTGGACAACCTGCTGCTGATCGACAGCAGCAACGCCAAGCTGGCCGAGGATGCCCTCGACACGCTGCGTCGCGCTATGGGCAGCCTGGCTGTGCGCCCGCTCACCTTCAAGATCCCGGCCGACACCTGGCTGACCGACCTCGCCAGGTCCAACAAGATGGGCAGCCTCAGGCGCGGCTACGCCGCCAAGCTGATGGACCAAGAGAAGTCGCAGGTGTCGTTCAAGGACATCGACCTCGGCAACGACGAGCCCCAGGAGTACCTCGACAACAGCTTCAACGTCGTCGAGATGAGCGCCAGCCTGTTCGACGAGGGTGACGAGCTGATGCGCTTCAAGGTGACCAACCAGCTCATCTTCAAGGGCCTGAAGTTCAGCGACGTCGCCCTGGGCGCGAGCCACCGCGACACCGATGGCGATCCAGCTGCAATCCTCGACGCCAACCTGCTGCTGGTCACCTCCGCGGTGAAGAAGCTGGTGGACACCCTGACCGACCAGTTGGGCGCCGAGGAAGTGGAGATCCACGGCGGCGTAGCCAGTGCGGTGAAGAAGCTGACCGATGCCGCCGACAAGCACGGCGGTAGCCTGTTCATCAACGGGCAGGAGGTCTACCGCTCGCCTGAGCTGAGCAAGGCCGACCAGCGTCGCCTCATCGACGACGAGGCCAACGGGCTCGAAGACTCTCTGCCGGCCGGTGATGAGGAGGACGAGTTCGAGACGGCGCGGAATGCGATGAGCGAGGACGACGACCTGTGAATGTCAACGAAGTGGTGATCATTGTGGAAAAAGACGTGGAACGCCCCGGCCGCCGTCGGCGCCCTCGCATCGACATGGAGTCGGAGAATGTCCAGAAGCTGCAGGGCATGGAGATCGGCGACAGCTTCTTCCTGGCCGGTGCCGAGAAGAAGGACGCCCGCCCACTGGTCGACCTGGGCAAGAAGATCGACGTGTACCTCGATGCACGCCAGGTCGACCTGGACACCATTTACCAGCAGGCCGGCGTCAGGGTGTGGCGTGTCGAGCAAGACGAGGTTCGCACCCGTCGCGTAGCGGGTACTTCGAGCACCCAGCCGGACCTCAAGATCGACAAGGGCTCGGCCGGTAGCCAGGGCGATGATGACGACGTCGAAACCGTCCGCTACTGGCACCACGCCGAGTCAGGCTGCGTGGGCAGGTGCGAGCCCGGTGAGCCGTTCCCTGACGAACCACTGGCAGAGCCGATCAGCGAGGCCGATTACATCCGGCTCTCGGCGGAATACGACGACCTGTGAATCAACTTTTTGTGCAGAAGGCACAAAGGAAGCCCGAAATGACCAATGCGAACCTATCACTGGAAGCACAGTTTCACGCCGGCCAGATCGACACCGATACGGCCATCGCGCTGCTTGCCCACAGTCCCGCGGTCCAGGCCGCCCTGCGGCAATTCTGGCCGGAGGACGTAACGCCCAAGATGGCTACGGACGACAAGCTGGGCCACCGGAAGATGTTCGAGGTGGAACTCGGCGACGCCATGATCCGCGAACTCGACGTGGGGGGCGGTCGCGGGTTCGATCTGTTCGCCGCCCTGTTCGAGAAGCTGGCCTACAACCAGTGCCGCAGCGATCACAAGCGCGAGGCTCGCCTGGCGCCCAACGGCAAGAAGTGCTGAGGGCTAGGCCATGAAGCTCAATGATGCCCACCTGTGGAACCTGCTGCGGTTCCGCCGGAGCAACAGCGCCTCGATGCCAAACTCCGACGCAGTCGACGACTTGGTTCGCCTCGGCCTGCTCGATCGTCATCAGGCCACGCTGCCTCTCGGCACGGCGATAGGTAACGCCATCGTGGCCAAGGCCAATGAGATCCTACTGGCGGTGCAGAACGGCACGACGCGTATCGACGAGCAAGGTCGATTCATCGGCGGCAGTGTCACCGTTCACTGCGATTCCGTCTCGCTAAGCGGCACCACCGAGATGCTGGAGGCCGCCCGGCGGACAATCCGTGACGCCGCCAACCGCGGAGTCCTGCATGGCCCGCTGCGTGCCGGTGAGACTGCCTTCCCCGACGTGAAGGCCGGCGAAGTCTGGTACGTCCGTTTCTCCGGGGGCTTGTCAGGCTCCAACGCCCTGCACCTGATTCGCTTGACCGAGGTCACCGACACACGCGTGTCGTACCAGTCCTGGGACGACTGGCGGGCCTATCAAGACCTCCAGCGGGCCATGCAACCAAACCGTCCGTACCCCTACGAAGCACCGCCCCCGGTAGCCCACTACCTACGGCGCGCCGTGACGTTCGTGGAACGCTTGGAACTGCCCGATGACGACTGAGCGCATCAGCATCCGTGACCGCGGTCCTGGCCTGCTCGACATCATCGTCAACGACCAGCACAGCGGCCAGGTCATCAAGACCGAGCACGGCTGGCAGCAGATCTCACTGGACGGCGCCCCCGTCGGCCAACCGAACCCGGTGAAGGCCTACGCCATCCTCGACACCCTGGAACGAATCAGGAACGCCTGAACCCTGGAGCCCATCATGGCCGATAAACATTCCTTCAAGAGTCTTCGCCGCAGCGGCAAGGCGAAGTCCCGCGACCTCTATCGTTTCCGTTATAGCGATCTCGTCATCGTCGACGGACAGAGCGGCCGCGACACCACCACCCAGCGCTACCGTGACAGCCTGCCCGAGATCGTCGCTTTCATGCGCAAGGGCGGCAAGGTCCCTCCGTTGGAGGTCAACGTCAACCCGGATACCGGCGCCGTCGAGATCGTCCAGGGCCACCGCCGCCACTATGGCTACGGCGTGACCATTCCCGAGAAGCAGGCTGAGCTGCGTGGCCTGCTGCGCGATGACATGGACGAGGTGTCCCGGCAGAAGCTGCTGGAGAAGATCGACGACCTGGAGTACGTCGACTGCGTGCCCAGTGAGGGCAACGACCTGGCCCGGTGCATCCGCATCACCACCGGCAACGAAGGCCTTGCCATGTCCGAGGTCGAGGTCGCTCACAACTACGGACGCCTGGAGAGCGAGTTCGGCCTGGATGCGGCGCAGATCGCCGATGCCATTGGTAAACCGCTGAAGCACGTCAAGATGCACCTGGCCCTCCACCACGCGAACCATGACGTGCAGCAGGCTGTCGAGGAGGGCCGTATCGCCCTGACCGAGGCCGTCGAACTACTGGCCAAGCACGGCAGCAAGACCGGTGAAGTGATCGCCGCTGAGCATGCGAAGGCTGTGAAGAACGGTAAGGCCAAGGTGACCAAGGGCACCATGCGTGGCATCACCATCCCGCGGCGCCTGCTCGACGCTGGTGCTGCAGTTGTCACCGCGGTGCGCGGCTCTCTGTCGGACGACGCCATCAAAGCTATCGCCAGCTACCGGGAGACCGGTAGCGACTGCGTGGTCGGGCTTCAGGCTTCCGTGCTGCACGACCTGGTGGATGTCTCCAACCTGATCACGGAGGCCCGTGAGAAGGCACAGGAGCGCCAGGCGAAGAACACTCCGCCGGAAGAAGATCATGGCCTGTGAATACTGCGCGGGGCTCGCGGTTGTCGGCGGAAGCCTCCCCGACCGCAGTCGCCGTGCAAGCCCCTGCCAATACTGCGATGAGGCGGACTCACCGATGACGGCTTACTGGATGTCCGAGGTCATGTGGCCTGTCCCGTTCGATCCGCGGCATACCGCCTTCACCCACTGGATCGAGCCCGAGCTGCAAGGCACCCGCGTGATCGCGGTGCTGCTGGAAGGGAAGGAGCACAACTGGGTAGGCTGGCACAGCAAGCACAAGCTGTTGCCGCCCGACAGCGCCACTACGGATCTTCGCGAACAGCTCTGCGAGCTTCACCGGATCTTGGCATTCAACGGCGAGCGCGATTGGATGCTCGGTGCGGCATTCGACGGCGTGCTGCTCGACGGCGTGCTGACGCTGGTCCACGCCCTCCCCTTGGTGCCGCTGCTCGACGGCCAGGATTCATCGCCGCATTCCGTGCGGAGGCTGGAGCTGGAGGAGGCGTTTGGCGAGGGCCTGCTGCGGTCCCCTACCCTCCGCCTGGTGCCCAAGGTTCGGCTGAACACCGGGGCCAGGATCACCGCTTCGTTACTCAGCGAGGCCTGCCAATCGTTCAACACCTCGGCGGCGATTCTGAAGGACGCCGATGCTCGCTGGACCAAGGGGCCGAGCATCGCCTGGCAGCGCTACGACGACAACGACCTGTAGAAGTATTTGACACCCTATACGAGTGCTATTAACCTCAACAACGAATCAACTTTATGTTGATTAAACCATCCACCGAACGGAGTCACAGACATGCTGATCCTTACCCGCCGTACCGGCGAAACCATCCACATCGGCGACGACATCGTCATCACTGTCCTCGGCCAGCAAAGCGGCCAGGTGCGTATCGGCGTCAGCGCGCCGAAGGAAGTGCCGGTCCACCGCGAGGAGGTGCTGCGCCGCATCCAAGCCGGCGAGGAGATTAAGTCGTGAACGGCTCGCACATCACTACTCGCGCCGTCGTCCAGGTCACGGTGGAGGTCCAACTGCCGACCGCCTGGGCACCTGGCTGCTCGGTGGAGCAGGTTCATAAGCAAGCTGCAGTAGAAGCCACCAATCGGCTGCAGAACGCGCTAGGCACTGACGGCGGTATGCGCATCCGCGGCGCCGTGTACGTGACCGCTGTGAGCACGGCTGACCACGTGTCGAAGAAGGGGATGAGCGATGAGTAACGAGGACCAGCGAGGCATGAGTACGCGGGAGGAGCGTTGTACATCCTGCGACGGAACGGGCGATCTGGTTCGCGCCGATGGAGAGTGGATCGGCTACTGCGTCTGCGAGGACGGCGAAGCGCTGAAGGCTCAGCAAAACTTCGTCCATTGCACCGGTCATGTTGACTACCTGCCCGAGGGAGACCGGCGATTTGCGGTAGTCGAGCCTTGGCGAAACCTGGGTGATCTGATTGCCCTGCATACCGAGCAATTGCGCGACAACGAGTACGCCTACTTCGAACTGGCCTACACCCGCCGCACCGGCTGGATGGCCTGGGTGTGCAGCCATTTCCACCAGGACAACCCGAACCGCGAGGTCATCGCCTCCGGCCAGGCAGATACGCCGGAAGGCGCCTGCGCCGCGGCGATGCGGGAGTACCGGGCGAACCATCCGAACGAGGACATTGACCATGGCTAACAACACCTGGAAAAACCAGAAGCGCCGGGAGCGCGAAGAAGAGTGGGAGCGGCAATACGAGGAACGTATGCGCGAGCAAGCAGTCTGCTCGCACGACAACTGCTCTCCCTGCCGGTGGAACTGGGACGGCACTGTTCAAGAAATGCAGTGCAACGACTGCGGCATGACCAATTTCATCGGCTACGCGGAGACCTGACTATGGCTAAGAACCCCGTGTCCGATGAACTGTTCCCGCGCCACATCAGAGCGTTAGCTCGCGCCGTCGAGGAAGCCGAGGCCTGGCGTGGCTCGATGGTCGGCAACCCTGACCCCCGCCCTCTCGAAGCGTTCGACAAGTTCATCAAGGAGGCCAAGCAGGCCATGCGGATCGTCCGCGAACTGGGACGGCAGCATGCCGCAGTTCGCCGGCACCGTACTTGGTGAGCCTGTCATGCAGCTCGAAATCCCAGCGCGGCAATGGCGTGACCAAACCGAATCGCTGACCGATTGGCGAGCCTACTGCAGGTTCAACGACAACCCGAATACCCGCGCAGGCGATGGCGTCTACGCCCCAAGCGCCAAACGGCTATCGAACGGGAAGATCCCGGTGAGGAGGAAGCGGAAGTGAACTACCGGAACACCGATGCCGTATTTCACACGGAGCGGACGCTCAACGACAGCTGCAACCCGGAGCACCGTCGCCCCGGCATCCTCGCCATTGTGAAGCGGTTGCAGACGGAAAACCCCACCTGGTCGCTGGAACGCTGTACGGCCAGGGCCAAGACCATCTGGCACCAAGAGGCTTCCGCTCGCCTGGAGAATCAACAAAAAGTTGATCAAGGAGACGAATCGTGACTCGCAACGACCTGATTACCCCCGAAGGCGCGCTTCGGGTGAAGAACCGTCCCGGCGTGCTGGTAGCCCGTGATGCGCGCCGAGCGCTCGTAATGGAGACCGTCGCCCGGCGACTCGACGTGCTCGTCATCGGTGACGAATTCATCTTCGAGTCGGAGATGCAGCACAAGGAGTTTAACCGGCAGGTCGAGGAGGCCTTGAGCTTGGAGGGGGTGCGCCATGGCTGAGCCCACCCTGAAGCAGATCCAGCAGGCCAAAGCAGCAGCGCAGACCGACATCGCGAACTACATCAGCGCACGCCTTGCTCGCCTGGCCAAGGAGAGCGGCATACAGCCCCGAGGGCTGTCCGTGAGCGCGGTCAGCCACGGTTCGCGTGGACGTTGCGATGGCCTGCTGATCACCGACGTTTCGATCGCCATGGGAGGCATCTGATGAAGACCTTCCTGTGGAACCTGCTGGCGCGCCAGCTTGCTCGTCCGCGTGTCGCCGAGGCCCTAATCCGCTACGCCAAGCGCACGCCTTACATGCACCTGCCGAGCAACGAGAACCCCAGCTACATGGAGCGCTATTGGGTGCTCAACCCTTACGACCGAGAGACCAATGTCCCGCGCTGGGCGCCCCTCATCCCGTGGTCGTTCCGTGTGCACCACATCAAGCGCGAGGACACAGACCGGCACCTGCACGACCACCCGTGGAACGCCCGCACCATCATCCTGAAGGGCTGGTACGTCGAAGAGCGCCTCGAAGGAGCGAACGAGTTCTTCAAGATGATCGGGCCACCCCGCGTAATGGTGAGGAACTGGAAACCGCGGGGGCTTTACTTGCGCCGCCCAGGGGATACCGCCCAGCTGGCGTTCAATCAGTTCCACCGCATCTGCGAGGTCAGCGAAGGCGGCGTGTACACCCTGTTCGTTTCCGGCCGGTGGCGCGGTGTGTGGGGCTTCCTGGTCGACGGCGTCAAGGTGCCCTGGAAGAAGTACCTGGGCTTGGGGGAATAGAGCATGCTGATCATCTATCGTATCCGCCGTCTGCTCACGATGCAGCAGTTCAACTGGCTCGACCTCGCCGGCCTGACCGCCCTCTTCGCTCCGCTGGGGAGCGGCTGGTGGGGCGTCGGCTTGGGCGCCTGGGCAATGCTGCTGATCTCGTCCATCGCGCTCTCTCGGCCGACCAGGCGGATCTTCTGCCATTGGACGGACAGCAACGGCATCGAGTCGTGGTTCGAGGACCGCGGCACACACTTGGTCGCGCAGGCGCGCAAGCGCTCCCCTGTGTTGCCGGAGGGCCGCCTCCTGGAGATGGCCGTGCGCGTGCCCCGGGAGATGACGCTGTTCGCGAGCGGGGCGCCGATCTGCCCGGAAGATCAACATATGGTTGAGCTGAAGCGCCGCTTGTTGGAGACCGAGCAACGCATTGCTGAAGCGGGCCCCGAGGCCTACAGCGAGGAGGAAGCCTGATGGACAAGCTCACCGGTCGCACGAGAGTCCGCCTGGGCTGGCTCGGACTGCGTATCCCGGAAGTCGAGGTGGTGAAGTGGGGAGAGCTCTCTTGGCGAAAAGCCAACGCCTGGGACGCGCTTGCTCTTGGTGACTTCCAAGGCGCAGTCGTCGACGACCTCCACAACGTCACTGCTCGCATCCCTGCGCCAGCCGAACGACCTGATGAGCCGCCACCCCCACCACCGCCGCGATCGGTACGAGGCGACATCAGGCCGCCGAGGGGGCCTTTAGCCCCTCCAATTCCACCAAGGGAGCGCTAAGCCATGGTCGTCAAATCGCGTGACTGCAAGGCCCGGCAGCACTCCGACCAGATGCGTTGCGACGCATGCGGTCTGGCGTGGGACGTGTGCGATCCCGAACCGCCGAGCTGCTGCAAGGACGTCACTGAGGCCGCTGCACAGCAACGGCGGGAAACCGGAAGCCAGGCTATCGAGAAGATCCGCCAGGCGTTGGCGGCAACCACCGAGGCCCAGGTTGATCAACCGCTGCCGCTGCGCGAACTGCCACTGAAGTGGTTGCCGGCATTCGGGTTGGCCGAGTGCCTGATGCACGTCAACTGGACCTCAATGCCAGAGGCCAGCTATGCCCACGTCAAGAGTGTGCGCAGCCAGATCGGCACGCCGGGGCGCATCTACACGTTCTTCACCAAGACCGGAACCCCGGTCATCGAGGTGGAGGTGTTCGACGACTACGACAGCCGACGCTGCAGCGTCCGACATTACGTTGGCCCTGGCTTTGGCGAATGGCAATGCCTATAGGGCTCAACCAACCGAGGTATACTAGGCGCCATCTGGTAACACCGGTTGCCCGCGACGTCCCCAAACGCCCTTCACCGGGCGTTTTTTCATGCCGACAGCGCCGCGTTTAATGTCTCTTCGTTGCCGATAATTACGATGCGTGCGTTACCAGATTTGTTACCACGAAATTTCACGAATGCAACATGCTGATTTTAAATGAATTTTTCTCATAGATTCTCTGTCGCACCGATGATGGACTGGACCGACCGCCACTGCCGGTTCTTCCTGCGCCAGCTGTCGAGCCATGCCCTGCTCTACACCGAGATGGTCACCACCGGGGCCTTGCTGCATGGCGATGCCGTGCGT
>Ga0182735_1000219_pt1 | contig 58790 bp, 57 predicted proteins | sample eDN5th30CKraftMG_FD_128524 | JGI IMG/M metagenome (GOLD analysis project Ga0182735, IMG submission 128524) | Enriched Miracle-Growth compost microbial communities from Emeryville, California, USA - eDNA 5th pass 30_C Kraft MG (version 2) (version 2) ... | reverse complement strand
CTCCACCATAACGATGAACCCGGTGGCCACCAGCGACGCCGCATTCCGGGGTGGGGCATGCCCCACCCCGGAATACACCATCGCCTACACCGGAAATTACACCACGAGCGCGGACGCTAACGTGTGATGTGAAGGGGCGTGTGAGGAGCGTATAGGGGCGCGGTGTCGGCGGAGATGGGTAAAGGCTGCTTTTTCACGACATGAGGACGAGCGGGATCGTCCGCTGTCGGCGGTTGGCAGGTTTTCGGACTGCGGAACTGTGCGCTGTCTGTTTCGTCAGCGGCCGCCGTCTGTGTTGAGGAAGGCGTGGGCGTACTCCCATTCCTCGCGCCAGGGATATCCTCGGCGCTTGCGGTGTGCGGCGAGCGCCCGAGCCAGGTCGCGAACCTCCCAACGTCGCGCAGATAGTTGCGCTGCGTCTCCTTCGAGAAGCGGCGCATGGTCATGTCATCGATCAGGCGCTGGCGCAGCGGGCTGATCGGGCCAATCTGGATAGGCTCGTTCATCGTTCGACTCCTCAGGCAAAGGAACCGAAAGGGTCTGCCTCAGGGAGCCGACGTTCAATCAGGTGCGGCGTTCGCTCGGCCGCTTTACCTCGCCGCTAACACCAATCCGCGAAGTGGTTCGTGCACCGGCCAATCCTGGATATTATCCTGCTTCGATTATTGCTGTCAGCTTGGGATGGGCATCGTCCGCGATTGGATTGACGATCGTCAGCCCCCGCGTCACGAACCCATGCTGCATGTCCTCGGAGAGTAACAGCGCGCAACCCGCGTCGGCTGCTGCCGTTACGATCAGTGCATCCCAGAATTGCAGCTTATGATCGACCACCAAGTCGGCGGCAGATAGAGCGGTGCGCGTTTCGGAGGCCGAGGTTCCGAATGCCTCGGCGAATTCGAGCAAGACTTCGCGCGCGTCTTCTGCTGACGCGCCGCTGCGCCGTAGAACCACGAACAGTTCGCCCAAGGTCTGGGCTGGCGCGATCAGGCTGACCGATTCCGCCAAGCGGGACAAAAGCTCGCGAACCTTCGTGATCTTGTCGTCATCTTCCGCCGATCGGCTGACACCAGCAAGGTAGGCGAGAATGCTGCTGTCGAGAGCGACGCGCATCATTCGTAGAGATCGCCGCGCGACCAATCGCCGGAATGACGGACGGGGAGACGGGTAACGAACTTGAGCAGCCGGTCGACCGAACGGCGCTCCTGATCGCGGTCGACAGGAAGGACGCGCGCGACGGGGCGGCCGCGAGACATTACGGTAAAGCTTTGGCCTTCGGACACGTCGCGGAGGAGCTCCGAGAAATGCTGGTTGGCCTCGCTGGCGCTGATCGCTCTATCCATATTCTAAAATTAGTGGATAACACTAACTTCTGCAAGGATATGATTTGACGGCAGCGGCGCCGCGCTTCGCTGGCCTTTTCCCCCAGATATTTGATCGCCATCCGCCCAAGGCGCTAACCCATTAGGGTCAGGACGAATGGATTTACGCTGCTGGCTGTGATTCAGGCGACCACGAAGGAGCCTGAATGTGAGTGATTTATTCTGGCCGCCGGATGAGTAGATGGCGCGTCTTCAGTCTTTTTTTCCGAAGAGCTGTGGGCGCGAGCGCGTTGATGATAGGCGTGTTTTGGGCGGGATCATCTTCGTCAACCGCAATGGGCTGAGGTGGCGCGATGTGCCGAGGGAATATGGCCCGGCGAAGACGCTCTATAATCGCTGGAAGCGGTGGAGCGACAAAGGTATCTTCATCCGCATGATGGAAGGCCCATCAAAGCCTCAAGGCGATGAAGGCGAACAAGACCGATCCGCATGATGCGGGGGGCTCGCGCAGCTGGCGCGAACAGGCTTCTACAAGGAGGCGTATGTCAAATCGCCGACGGCGCAGGGGGTCCCTAGCGTGATCGCTGCCCGCAGCCATCTGGTTGAAGCTCGCGTCAAGCTCGACAACATGATCCGCGGCCTTTACGCGACGTTCGGCTACCGCCCTGGTCCGCGCGCGGGAAAGGCGTTCCTCGACCGATCATGGAGGCGACGGACCAGGCTCGGGTCCGACCAGTGCGGACAGATCCATGAAACCCGCATGGGATCAACACCGCCTAGCTCTGCAATTACAGATCCTGACCCTAGTCGCGGCGGCCAGCGCTCAGGCTTGGAAATTCTCTTCTCTTCGCACTTGCAGCATAGAGTGGCGGTTCCCATATAAGGAATGCCTTTCAGGCATCCTCTCCCAAAACTTTACGGGGCCGGCGCAAGCTGGCCCTTTCTTTTTCCGAGCCACTCCAAGCGCGGGATCCGAGGTTGCGCGACCACCGCCTTCCCGTGTGCCGAGGGTCGTGCGAAGATGGCAGTCAACCCAACTTGATGCGTCCTGAGTGCCTGCGGAAGCTCGAGCGCGATATACGACCGAGCACATCTTGCTTCGGTCCTTTTGAAAAATTCCTGAAACTTCCATTTTTTGGAAGTATAAGGAATTTTATGACGCCTTTTGCGCGCCAACTTTCGACGACAGAGCTTGCTGGCCGCGTCTTCAGCGAACGGCAACTCGGGGAGTTGCTCGGCGGAAGCGCTGCGCGCCGCTACGGTCTGGTCAACCGTGCCTTGAAAGACGGTTCACTGGTCCGGTTGAAGCGCGGCGCTTATGTACTCGGTGAGCGGACCGGCAGCCATTCCCTTCATCCTTTTGCTGTTGCCCAAGGTCTCGTTCCCGGCAGCTATGTCTCCTTCGAAAGCGCCCTGGCTTATCATGGATGGATTCCGGAGGCCGTGTTCGTGACTGCAAGCGTTTCGCCGGGGCGCAAGACCATGCGCTACGAGACACCGAGCTTCGGTACATTCAACTTTCACCCGCTCGCCATCGCGCAATATCAGTTCCTGACGGCAGTCGACCGAGTTTGCTTCGGCAAGGCGACGGCCTTTGTCGCGCAGCCGCTTCGGGCGCTCATGGATCTTGTCGCATTCCGGAAGGAGCACTGGTCGGGGTTCGAATGGCTGGTCCGCAGCATGCGCCTGGACGAGGAAGCTCTATCGGCACTCACGTCCAAGGATATAAGGGCTTTGAAGAAGGTCTATAAACACAAGGCTGTCGTCACATATCTGGCGGAGTTGGAAAACGCGGTGGCAGCTATGAGATCATCGCTGGGACGGGCGGGCGATGATTGACATCATAAAGGAGAAGCTGCGTCAGTATGATGCCGCTAACGCTCTCGAAGAAGAGAATGCCGTCAAGGAGATACTGCAGGAGATCGCTCTCTATGCCTTGTGGCGGGGCGGCTTCTTTGAAGTCGCGCTATTCCAAGGCGGAACCAGCCTCCGTATCCTGCACGGATTGCCCCGATTTTCCGAAGGTCTCGATTTCTTATTGCGCGCGCCAACCCTAGATTCGACTGGGCGCCTTATCTAAAGGCTCTGATCAATGTGGTCGGCCAATTCGGTCTCAAGCTCGATGCGCAGTCACGGCCCGGGATGGACAAGGTTGTGCGTCAGGCTCTCCTGAAAAACGATTCCATCGCCAGCCAGCTCGATCTTTCCTTTGCGGGTGGCGGTTGGCCCAAGAGGATTCGGATCAAGCTCGAGATAGACGTCAACCCGCCGTTGGCCCGAACAACGCGGCCGCGGCGCAGGCCGTGACCGACACGATAAGCAAGCGCCGGAGCAATGTTTTCGGGCGTGGTTCGGGGCGGACGATTGCGACCAGCGGGATGGCGATGGCGGCGAGCCAGAAGATCGCGATGAGCGGCGCTCCATTGCCAAGCAGGATACGCGCGAGGAGTGTGAGCGCGAGCGCGAGCGGAACGCCCCAGATCACCCCGTCCCAGCCGGCGCGCAGCCGCGGTTCATGGAGGCCGCGCCGCTGGCGCTTGCCGAGCCAGATCGAAGTGCCGGTTGCGACGACGATGGTGAGTGCGAGCCCGAAGACGACATAGGCAATCTTCACCGGCAGGCCGCCATAATTTCCGAAATGGAGATTATATGTGGACGCCGCGAGCTGTTGCCCGAGGTGGCCGTCGGAGAGGCCGACCTTGCCATGATAGCTGCCGTCGGCGCCAAATTCATAGGTCTCGCCATAGATCAGGCGGCGCGGATGTTCGGCGATGAGCTGCGTATGTTGGCCGCGCGTGCCGGGGTCGTGGAGAATGACGTAGGTCAGGCGTGCGTCGGGCTGGTTCCGCGCGAGCCAGACGAGGGGCGCTGCAATGTCGGCGAGCGGCGCCGGGCGAGCATCGGCGGCGTGTTCCTCCCCGAAGATCGGCGCGTAGGCGGCCTCGATGTCATTCTTGTAGAAGGCGGCAGCGAGACCATAGGCACCGACAACTCCGAGGCCGATCATCGATCCGGTGATGGCGATCGCGAGCGAAAAAGGCATGGTCCACACGCCAAGCCGGTTGTGCCAGTCGGCAAGGCCGACACCATGGTTGTCGCGCGTGCGCAGACGAAAGGCGTCGCGGAAGATGCGCGGGTGGGCGACGAGGCCCGACAGCGTGAGCGCAAGGATCATCACGCCGAAAATGCCGACGATCGTCATTCCGACGAGTCCCGGGATGTTGAGCGCATAATGGGCGCCGAGCAGAAACTCGGACCAGCTATTCTCCTCCGGCCCGGCGATCTTGCCGTCGGCATCGATGTGAACCGCCTGGTGGTCGGTGGTGATCGTGGTGCGCGGCAGGCCCTCGACCGGCATGTGAACATAAAGGTGAGTGGTGCGAGGCTTGTTCTTCTCGGCTGCGAGCACGGAAGCGACGGCACGCTGAACGGCTTCGGGGGCGATCGCCGTCATTTCGGGCGCATCGGGCTGCTCGATCCGCTGCCATTCCTGATAGAAGACGACGAGGGTGCCGGTAAGGCAGATGAGATAGAGAAGCGCCGAGGCGAGGAGACCTATTGCGGCGTGCGCCGAGAGTGCCCGCTGGACGGCATCCTTTGAAATGGCGAGCTTCATCGCGCGCCTCCCGCGAAAATGAGGATGAGGCCGACAGCAGCGGGCACGGCAAGGCAGATGCTTTGCGCGCGGCGGGTCGGCAGCATGAGGAGCCAGAAGGCGAGGATGCCCCACAAGAGAGGGAGAAGCAGCAGCGCGATCGCATTGCCATCGGCGTCGCTCAATCCCGCCATGGCAAAGAGGGCGCGCGCGCCGAGCGCAGCCAGCAGGGAGGCCGCGAAAGCGAGCGGCGTGGTGAGGAGGAAGGTGAGGAGGCGGCGGCCGATTTGGCGGGGTTCGCCTCGTTCGGGAAGCGCATGGGCTTTCCGCTCCGAGGCGCGCGCCTTGCCGCGCGGCGACGTCCACGCCGCATGTGCGAGGAGCAGCGCCGCGCACGCCATGCCAAACAGCGACGCGACGGCGAGGCCCCATGCGCCATCGCCTGCGAGCGCGAGCAGCGAGCCGAGGAGCATCAGCGCCCAGCCCATGCCGTTCGCCAGAACCGAGCGGCGCGAAAGGCCCCACGCGCGGCGAAGTTGGAGCACCGCGGCGATGATCGCTGCAGCGCCGAGCCAGACGAGAGGCGCGGGGCCAATCACCGGAAGCGGTAGCCGACCGTTGCCATCACATTTCGCGGCGCACCGACAAAACAGTCGCCGCGCGCCAGGCACGATGCGAAAAACCTGTTGTTGAGCAGGTTCGTCGCATTGACGGCAAATCGCCATTGTCCCCAGCTGACTTCGGCCAGCGCATCGACCGTCGTGTTGCTCGGCGTGACCAGCGACCAGGCCGGACCCGTCGAGCGGCGCTTGCCGGTATAGACGACCCCCGCGCCGAGCCGTAGCTCCGCATCGCCTTCAAGACCGAACGTCTTGGTCGACCAGATCGAGGCGATGTGGCGCGGGAGGTAATCGAGGTCGGTGTTCACCTCCGACTTCAGCTTGTTGTAGCCATAGTTGACGAGGAGGTCGAAATTGCCCGGCAGCGTGTGGCTCGCCTCGACCTCGATCCCCTTGGTCGTGAGCTGGCCCGACTGCGCGGTGCCGCCGCCCGCGAGATAGAGGACGCGGTTGCGCTCCTTCACCCGGAAAGCCGTGACGGTCACCAGTGTGCCGGAGCGCGGATGCCACTTGAGGCCGGCCTCCCATTGTTCGCCGGTCTGGGGCCGGAAGGGATCGCCGACGCTGCCGTCGGCATTTTCGTTGCGCCCCGCGATCGGCAAGAAGCTTTCGGTGTAACTTACAAAGGGCGAAATCCCGGCGCCGATGTCGCCGATAATCCCGGCTCTGAAGGTCGTCGCATTATCCTTGTTCCCCGCCGAGGATGTCACGCGGTCGCGCCGCGCGCCAAGCACGACCGAGACCCGGTCGAAGAAGCGGATCTGGTCCTGGACATAGACGCCGAGCTGCTTCTGGGAATCATAGGCGAAGGGGCCGGTGGGATCATAGGTCTGCAGCGCGTCATAATCGATGTCGTAAAGGTCGATGGTCTCGAACCCGAAGACCCCGCGCTTGCCGACCTTGTTCCAGCTATAGTCGATGCCGACAAGCAGCTTGTGTTCGACATTCGCGCCGGTGTTGAAATCGAACTGGAGATTATTGTCCGTCGAAAAGACATTCATCCGTGCGTCGCTGGCATCGGCGTAGAGACCGATCGTGCGGCGGTCGGTTCCATAGACCGAAAAGGGATCGGTCGGGTTGCTGTAGCTGTCGGCATAATGGGTGAAATATTCAAGGTCGCTGTCGATGTAGCGCGCCTTGAGGCTGAGGCGCACCGCATCGGAAAAATCGTGCGTGACGCTCGCCATGCCCTGCAGCGAGCGGCCGGCATAGCGGTCCCAGCCGGGCTTGCCGACAAAGGTATAGCGGTCAAGGTTCCCAGGCGCGCCCGGGTTCGGGCGGAAGGTGCCGATGATCGGCAGGAATTGCGAGGTCGAACCCGTATCGTCCTCCTGGTAGAGGCCGGTGAGGATGATGTCGGTGCCCGCACTCGGCTGCCAGCGAAGCGATGGCGCGAACATCACCCGGTCGTCGGGAACATGATCGACATAGGTGCCGGCGTCCCGCGCGCGCGCGACGGTGCGGATGGCAAGGCTGTCGCTCAGCGCAAGATTGACGTCCGCGAGCACTTCCTTGCGGTCGTAGCTTCCGTAAACGAGGTTCACCTCGCCCTGCGTTTCAAAACCGGGGCTTTTCGACACGAGGTTGACGAGACCCCCGATCGAGCCCTGTCCGAACAGGACCGATGCCGGACCGCGGACAATTTCGACGCGCTCGAAATTATAGGGATCCGAGGTGATGCTGGCGTAGTAGGAGAAGATGTCGCGCATTCCGTCGCGGAACTGCAGCGCATCGATCCCGCGCACGTTGAAGCCGTCGACACGCGTATCGCGGCCATAGGGATTGGCAAGCACGCCCGCGGCATATTTGACCGTGTCGCTGATATTGATCGCGCCTTGCGCCTCATATTGGTCTGCGGTGATGATCTTCACCGGCTGAGGCAATTCGACCAGCGCGGTTTCGGTCTTGGTGCCGGCATAGCCGGTCACGACGATCGACCCCTGATCCTCGGCTTCGGCTGAAGCTGCATCCGCGGCGAGGGCGTTGCCGCTGGCCAGCGCTGCGCCAAGAAGCAAGGCTATACGCGCGCTTTTCAATTTTCATTCCCCTGGACTGCGATCGAATCGCACGCTCACTAATGCGATGCAGTCTCATTAGCAACATTTGCATTTGCATTGCCATTTCTTCTGCGGGATCGGTGGACCCTTGTCGAAGCGCATTGTGCCCAAGTTCAGCGAGCGCAAGCGCTCGCATGTGCCCGCCGGAGCGGCCGGAATATTCAGGGGCACGCAGTGCAACCGCGACGCCCCCCGAACGGCAAGCCTGAGCGCCTCAATTCCTCCGCCGGGAAAAATGGGACGATGTGGATTTTCTAGTCGCCCAGCCAATCGGCCGTGATCTGTCCTCTATGTCCCTCCGGCGCCAGCGCGGCGCGGAGGGCCTCCAGCAGCGGCGGTAGCGCCTGGGTAAAGGCGTAGGGCGGGTTGATGATGAAAAGGCCCGCGCCATTGTAGATATCGCGTTGTTCGCTGTCGTAGAGCCAATGCTCGACCATGAGAAACTTCGGGATACCGAGTTTTCGCAGCTGCTGTTTCCACCGCCGGTGCGTCTCGCGGTCCTTGAGCGGATACCAGATCACCGTCACGCCATGCGCCCATTTGCGGTTTGCGGATGCGAGGGTGGCGGTAATGCGGGCGCGTTCATCGGTCTGCTCGTAGGGCGGGTCCACCACCACAACGCCGCGCGCGGTGCGCGGCGGCAACATCGCCAGCCAGAGCTCGTAGGCATCGCGCTGATGCACAGCGGCCGATGTGCCGCGCATTGCGCGGCGCAGCGCATAGACGTCTTCGGGATGCTTCTCGTTGAGGATGAGAAGATCCTGCGGACGCAAAAGCTGCGCCAATATTCGCGGCGATCCGGGGTAGTAACGAGGCTCGGCCCCTGGATTTACGGCCATCACCGCGGCGCGATACTCCTCCAGCAAGGGGCTCGGCTGGGCAAAAACCCGTGAGACGCCCTGCCTAGCCTCGCCGGTGCGCTGGGCGTCCTCACCGCCAAGGTCGTAGAGCCCGCAACCGGAATGGGTGTCGATGAGAGTCAGCGCGCCCGGCTTTTGCTGCAAGGCCCTCACGAGGGCGATCAGCAGGCTGTGCTTTGCGACATCGGCGCTATTGCCGGCATGAAAGCTATGGCGATAATTCATCCTGATCTTGATCCTGGCGACCTGCCTGCATGCGCTCGGCTGGGCGCCGAAGCTGCGCGCAATACCCAAAGCAGCTGATCGCGGACCCGTACAGAATCAGAGGGAAACCTTCAAAAGATTCTGCCAAGAGCCTCAAAGCCGTCATCGAGGGAGCCGGCAGGGACACGGCCGCATAGCCGGGGCGGCGCCGAGACATTACGGTAAAATTCTTGCCTTTCCGATACAAAAAATCCCGCGAGCCTTCTTGTAGCAGGGCCGCCGCACTTTGGCGCGATAAAGCTGCAAATGCTCATGACGCGGTCACGCGTCCGTCGGAGCGTCCGCGAGAGCCTCGATAATCGCGTCGCAGAAATCGGGCAGATCGTCAGGACCGCGGCTGGTGATAATCTTCCCATCCACGACGGCTGGGCGGTCGACGAGCTTTGCGCCGGCGTTGATCATATCGGTTCGTATCGACTTGTAGCAGGTCATCGACCGGCCCTTGGCGATGCCGGCCTCGATGAGGAGCCAAGGGGCATGACAGATGGCGGCAATCGGCTTTTGCGCGCTGGCGAACGCCTGAATGAGCGCGATCGCATCTTCCTCGACCCTCAAGAGATCGGGGTTGATCTGGCCGCCGGGAAGCACCAGCGCTTCGAAATCGTCAACGTTCGCATCGGCGATCAATAGGTCGACGTGGACGGCATTTCCCCAGTCGCCCTCGTCCCAGCCATTTATCTCTCCATTCTTCAGCGAAGCCACACGGACCTCTGCTCCAGCCTCTCTGAGCTTGCTGCGCGGAACCTCTAGCTCGGACTGCTCAAATCCGTCGGTGGCCATGATGAGAACGCGGCGATCGGTGAGAGGGGCGGGCATAGGCTAACCTTTTCGCAGAGCTGTGGGGACTGGGACGCCGCATCCCCTTCGGCAGCGAAGCCGGGCCGTGCGGGAGCGACGGCCCGGCCCAGAAGAGCGCGGCATGAGCGCTCGCCTGTAGCTGAAAATGTTCATCTTTGCCCCAAGGGGAGAGGGCCTCATGAAGACGCGGCAGGCGGGGCCATTGTTCCTTTCATTGCGGCTCTAATTCATGCGTTTAACCTATGTTGTGAAAGGCTTTTCCGAACCGCAAAAGAAGTGGGAACGAAGTGGTAGTTCTGGAGTTGCGAAGATGGTGGATCCCTCCCATCACGGGTGCCGGCGACCGACGAACCCCTCAGTCGCCGGCACCCGACTCTTATCAAGGCCTCGCGACGGGCGCTCGTGACAGTGCGAAATCTGAGGCCCCATCTGCAACCCTTGACGGTCGTTGATTCCTGGTCCCCGGGCGTCTTTGGCGGATGGAAATCCCTCGCTGTCCAACGGTGAACGCGCGCGCCTTATGGGCACGGCGCGGCGTAGGCGCGGCCCTAAAGGCGCGGCGGATCGGCTCGCAATCTGCGAAGCGGAGGGGCACTGTCGATCGCGCCGGGCGGGTACTGGGTGAACATCGATCTGATGGCCGGACGGCGCGCCCCGATCAATCGGCGCATGGAGGCGGACACCCTATATGCCGGTCAGCTCGAGGCGCTTCTGCAGAAATGAGAGGGTCAGGACGTCGCGGTCATCAGGGGCGCGGTCGATCCCCGGTGAATCCTGATCAGCATGCTGCCGAGCCCCGCAGCGGGAACGACTTTCATGCGGTCACTGCCGATGCCGCGGTCATCGAGCATATGCGCCAGCGCCTTGGCCTGCGCCTCGTCCCCCGCAATCTCGATGGAAGCCGCCGGAGCCCCGCGCAGGATCGTTGCAAGATTGGCCGCCTGACCAAGTCCCCGGCGCGTGAATCTGGGCCGGTCCTCGACAAAGCCGGCAAAGATGAACTCGGCCTCGGTCCCCTCGCGCGCGGCCAGCCAATCGGCGACCGCGCGGGAGAAAGACCCTTCCGGCGCAACGAAGGTCGAGCCATCGGGCAGGGAGACAAGCCCGTTTTCCGGGCTGTCCGTGGGTGCGGCCTCGACGCTCTCTGCGCCGCAGGATTGCAGCGACAGCGCAGCTGCGCCAATGAACAGGACCGATGTCGCCAGTATCAGGGGCCGCGCCATAACATCTCCTTGCCCCGCTCGAGACTTGAAACGCGCGGGGGCATGAAGATGTTGCAGCCGTCTCCCCTGCGCGGCGCTGCAGCCGATGGAGAGCGCGAGCCATGAAGCATGGACGGATTTGCGCCGAGCCGCCGCGCGCCTGCAGGGTGCGGCGGCGCCTTAAGCGCGCGGAATGATTTTCCTCGTTTTGAGATCCTTGAAGATTTGCAGGAACATCGCCCTGCTATCGACATATTCGTGAAAGCCAAAGTGCCGCGCTTTGGAGCCGTCGGCGATGACGTCATAATCCCAGCCGAAAACGAAATCGCCGAACCGCCACGAGGAAACGTCCGAATAGGAATTGGGCGCAAGCTTGTAGCGCTCGACCATGCGCTCCCATACCGGCGCCTTGTCCGCCATCACATCTGAAAGGGGCATCGGCAAAGGGGGAGCCACTTCAATTTCGAAGGCGCGGGCGATTTCGGGCCACATCTCGCTCCATCGGAACATGTCGCCATTGTTGATGTTGAACGCCTGGTTGGCGCACCTGGGATCCGTCGCCGCCCAATGTGTGGCGCGCGCAAGAAGGTTGGCGTCGGTCATCTCGATCAGCCTGTCATATGCTTTTGGACTTCCGGGGAAACGCAAGGGCAGCCCAAGCTCCTTGGAGATCGCTGCATAGACTGCGATCACCATCGCAAGGTTCATCGGATTCCCGATCGCATAGCCGCAAACCACCGACGGCCGGATCGCGGACCAGGACCAGCGCTTGCCTTGCTGGCGAGCACTGAGCCACTGCTGTTGGTCGACATTGAACTCGGGCGGCATATGCGGGGGGTCATCCTCGCGTGCCGGCGTCTTGAATGGGCCAAGATGCGCGCCATAGACCTTATAGCCTTGCATGAGGCTGACATGCTGCAAGCCGGGCGCGACCGCCTCTATGGCGCTCACCGTGTTGACGAGCATCGCAAGGTTGGGTTCGACGAGTTCAGACCAGCTGGGCCTGTCCTGATAGGCAGCATAGAAGACATGCGTCACGCCGGTCAGCTCTTCGAGAGCACTTTGCGTGGCCTTCGCGTCGAGAAGGTCGACCGAGACGTGCCTCACGCGCGCCGAAGCCGGCGCGGCGCGCCGCGACAAGCCGATCACGTCCCAGTTTCCGAGGTCTTCAAGATGCCGAACGAGATTTCGCCCGATCACCCCCTGCGCTCCGACGACGAGGGCCAAGTTGCGACCGTCCATATTTCAGCTCCTTTACGTTTGGGAGGAGCGTAGGCTGTGCGTCTGAGATGCATCAGTGCTATTGTGGGCAGACCGGATCTGCAGAAATGCACAGGCGTGAAGGGTCCTGAGACATGGCGCGAAGTCGAATGGATTGGTCCGACCTCCAGTTTATCCTCGCCGTTGCCGATCGCGGATCGCTGGGCGCTGCGGCAAGGACGCTCGGGGTCAATCACACCACTGTGCTTCGGCGGATCCAGGCGTTCGAGAAGGCGCATGGCGTTCGTCTCTTCGATCGATTGTCCTCGGGCCATGCTCTCACCGGGGCAGGGGAGGCCACCCAGGACATTGCGCGGTCGATCGCCGAATTGGTCGAGGAGCTTGAGGGCCGGATCGCGGGTGAGGACCTGCGGCTTGAAGGCACGCTTCGCATCGCCACAACCGACACCCTCATGGCGTCGATCCTGCCCGGGATCCTTGCAGCCTTTCAAAAGGAGCATCCCGCTGTCGAGATGGATGTCTCGGCTGGATCGGACCTCGCAAATCTGGCAAAACGCGAGGCTGATGTCGCCATTCGCGTCACTGCGGCGCCGCAAGAGACGCTGATCGGACGAAAGATCGGCGAGGTCGCCATGGCCGTCTATCGCACCACAACGAACGAGGCGCCCCTTGCCCAAATGCCGGCACTACTCTGCGAGAAATGGGTGGCGCTTTCGGGCGATCTTGCCGGCACCTCGGTGGGGCGGTGGATGCGTGCCAATGTTGGCGAGGAGCAGATCGCGTGCCGGACCGACAGCCTTGTTTCCCTCGCGCAGGCCGCAGCGGCGGGAATGGGCCTCGCTGCCCTTCCGGTCTATCTCGGCGACCACGCGCCGGGACTGAGGCGCGCATCAGCTCCTATCGAGCCGAGGCCGATGCCGAGCCTCTGGATCTTGAGCCACCGGGATCTCAGGCGAACGGCCAAGGTGCGCGCCTTCGTGAATTTCGCCGCCGCCGCACTCCTGCGCGAGCGCAAGCGACTTGCAGGGCGATGATCCTGCACGCCGCCCGATATATGTCATTAACGCAAGGCGCCAAGGCGCGTGAGATCGGAATCGGCGGCGAGGCAAGGCCGCGTAGCAGGGCGCCGAGCGACCGGTCGCGGATATAAACTGTCCTCAATTTGGTTCTATCTTTGGAATATATTTGAAATTGCCCGCATTCTGCGCACGATGTCTCACGATCGATCACCTTGTCCAGCGGTGATCTCCGTCGCCGTCGGGCCGCCCATTGAGAAGGTCTTGGTCCGCCGGCCCTGACGAGGAGCGGTGCCGGTCGCCTGGGTTAGCGACTGCGGCCGTCGCCGCCATGGGTCGCCATGCCGACAATGGACGCCGCGCACGCATTCGCGCTCGACGTCACGCAGGTGAAGGATCTTGCGGGTTTTTCCGACCTGCTCGCCGAACTTTGCCGCCGGCTCGGCTGTCGCTGGTTCGCGCTCAGCCACCATGTCGATTTCCTTGCCGCCCCTTCGCGGGGCGTGCGGATCCATAATTATCCCGAGGAATGGGCTTTGTGGTTCGACCAGCACCGCCTTGGCCTTTCCGATCCGATCCACCGCGCGAGCCGCCGCGGCCTTGCGGGCTTTTTCTGGCACGATTACGCGCGCTTCACGCAGCGCCGTTCGGATGACGAGATCATATTGAGCGAAGCGCGTCGTCACGGGATCGGGCCAGGATTGACGGTACCTGCCCATCTTCCCGGGGAGGCGCATGGATCGGTGTCCTTCGCCTGGGCTCCGGACGGAAATCCGCAGCCGCAATCGCTTTGGTTCGTGCGGATGATCGGAGGCCTTGCGTTCGAGGCAGCGCGGCGCCTTGCTCATCCCGAGATTGCAGCCACGGGTCCGAGGCTGACCGATCGCCAGCGCGAATGCCTGATCTGGGCGGCGTGCGGCAAATCGGCCTGGGAGACCGCGACGATCATGGGGCTGCGCTACGATACGGTGAAAGAGCATCTGCGCAACGCCCGGGCCCGCTACGATGTGACGGGCTGCACGCCGCTCACCATTCGGGCGCTCTTTGCCGGCGATATCTGTTTCGGCGATCTTGCCGGGCTCTGACACCCCCCGATCGTGGTATGGCGGCGCGCCGCCAACGTCTTCAATTGGAGGGCCTCTTTTCAAGAAGGAGGTCTTTCATGCTGCTGATTGTCGATTCCTCTAACCGAGCGCATGCGCACCGCGCGCTTCGCACCATGTTCGAGGCGCGCAAGCGCGTCTTCATCGATCTTCTCAAATGGGACCTGCCCGCGCTCGCAAATCGGTTCGAGATCGATCATTTCGACGACGAACATGCGATCTATCTCATCGTAACCGATGGGGAGGCGAACCACCTTGCCTCCGCGCGGCTGCTTCCGACGACCCGGCCCGCCCTTCTCGATAGCCTCTTTCCCTGGCTCGTCGCTGGCGAAATACCGCAAGGGCCCGGGGTCTTCGAGATTACGCGCTTCTGTCTTGCGCCCGAGATCGGTGCGAGCCGCCGACGGGCTGCGCGCGATGCGCTGCTCGCCGGGCTCGTCGACTTTGCGCTCGCCAAGGGCATTCATAGCTACACGGGCGTTGCTGAGCTGCCGTGGTTTCGTCAGATCCAACGCTTCGGCTGGGACTGCCGCTCCCTCGGCGTACCCATGCTGCACCGCGGAAGCGCGCTCACTGCACTTCGTATCGATATCGATCGCGACACCCCGGCGCGCCTCGCCGCTGCCGGTATTGCGCCGGCTGCCGCCCCGGCGCGCGCGGCTTAGGGGAGGGTCGAGATGCTCCACGATCCAGCGCGCCGCCTCGTCATGCCGCATTGGCCCCCCGCCTATCGGCAACTGACAGACGAGGGCTATGCCATTCTCCGCGGGGCGCTGCCGGCGCCAATGATCCAAGCGCTGTCCGCCGATCTCGAGGGGCGCTTTGAGGCGACGCCTTTTTGTCAGGGGAGCTTTTACGGCGCACGCACCAAGCGCTTCGGGCGCCTTTTGATCCGCTCGCCCCATATGGCCGCGCTTGTCATGCACCCCGACATTCTGACGCTAGCCGAAGCGGCGCTGGGGCGTTGGTGCGATCGTCTGCAGCTCAACCTCACCCAGGCGATTGCAGTTCACCCTGGCGCGCTCGCGCAGCTTCCGCATCGAGACCAGGACATGTATGCGGGCGCGAAGGGCGAAACCGAATATCTGATCAATGTGATGTGGCCGCTCACCGCCTTTGGAGAGGCGAACGGCGCCACCCGGATATGGCCGCGCAGTCACGGCGCTGCGGCGCTTGGCGAAGAACCGAAGGGCGCGCCCGCAATTGCCGAGGCGGAGCCCGGCGACGCGATCATCTTTCTCGGCTCAGTGCTCCACGGTGCCGGCGCCAACCTCAGCCCCGACGTGCGCCGCGGCATCATTGTCAGCTACTGTCTGGGCTGGCTCAAACCCTATGAAAACCAGTGGCTGGCCTATCCGCCCGAGATCGCACGGGACTTCTCAAGCGAGCTCGCCGCGCTCGTGGGCTATGCGCAGCACCGGCCCAATCTCGGCAATTTCGAAGGACAGTGCCCCTCGGTGCTGTTGCACGGACAAGCCGACGCCCCGCTCGCCGCGGTCGATGCACTGCGCCCTGACCAGGAGGCGCTGCTCAAGGAGTTCGTTGCTAGCCAGCGCGCTATGGGAGAGAGCGGAGGTGCGGCATGAGCCCGGGCGCGACGATGCAAAGGGTCTATATTGAACTCAAGGCGCGGGTGATCGGCGGAGTCTACCCGCCGGGCACGCGCCTCGATCCCGCGCAGCTGGCAAAGACGCTGGCCGCAAGCGCGACCCCGGTCCGCGATGCGCTCCACCGCCTAGCGGGCGAGCATGTCGTCGAAAGCTGGCATCAGGAGGGCTTTCGTCAGCCGTCGCTGGCCGAGGCCGATCTATGCGATCTCTATAGCTGGGCTTCCATGCTCCTGACGCTCGCCCTCAAGGACCGCGCGCCTCGTCATACCGCGGGCGGTCTCGTCGAGCTGGCAGAGCAAACAGACTATGCCGAGGCAGCCGAGTCGCTCTTTCGGACCATCGCGATCAGCGTCGACAACCGCGAACTTCGCGGTGCTCTCATCAACGCGATCGAGAGAAGCCAGATTCTGCGGCGCGCGGAACTGCGGGTGGACCAGGCATCCCGCGACCTTCTGGCGGCAATGGAGGAAGATTATCGGTTTGGCCGCTGGACCGGATTGCGCAGCAAAATCACGAGCTTCCATAGACGCCGTATAAGACAGGCGGGTCGGATCGTCGCGGAGCTCAGGCCGCGGGCCCAGCCGCTGCGATAATATTCGGCCGATGTGAATATTACAAAATTCCTATTCGGAGTCAGTCGCGTAGCTTTGGAGGTGCCGCAATCCCGCGGCATAACCAAGGAGGGTCCCATGGACCATGATCGCATCGCCGAAGACGGCATCGAAGAACTGGGAGTCGCGAGCGTCGAAACGCGCGGTACCGAGTTCCCGGTGCCCGAATCGATCGGGCGCAAGCTCGAGCCGGACGCCGGCATCTCGGTCGACTGACCATCTGCGGAGCGCGGCGCCTGCGGGTGCCGTGCTCCAACGTACGGCATGTTCTATCACCTTCCACACCATGTCAGCTTTGGCCGGGTTGCAGGCGAGATCGTCGTACTCGACGTACGCGCCGACCGTTATATCCGGCTTGGCCCCGACGAATCCGCGGTGCTCGAAGCGGTGGCCGCAGGCACACCAACGGGCTACGATCTCGACCTTGCCGAGCGGCTGGCTACGCGGGGCGTCATTGCGCAAGGGGAAGGGTCCCGTTCTGAAGCGGTTGTCGCGCCGCAGGTGGTGCGCAGCGCGGTGGAGACAGAAGGGTCGGTAACGCCTGTCGGTCTATTAGAGGTGGCACGTGCGCGCGCCCATGCGGCACTGTCGCTTCGCTTCTGCGGGCTATCCCGTACCATATCCCGCTGGCGTCGGGCTCGCGCTTTTGCTGCACCTGTCAACCTGGCCGTAAGCGCTTCCCAACGCGAAACGCAAATTCGCGCCGTTGGCATCGCGCGCGGCTTCGCGCGGTCTCGCCTCTTCCTCCCCGCGCAGCGACGGTGCGTTCCCGATGGCCTTGCACTTCTCGCCTGCGTGAAGAGGCGGGGCATCTTTGCTGACCTTTACTTCGGCGTACGTCTCGCACCCTTCGCGGCGCACTGCTGGGTGCAAGCTGGCGACGAATTGCTCTCCGATCCCCTCGACATCATTCGCGAGTTCTCACCGGTGTTTCGGCTGTGAGTCTGCGTCTCGCCCTCATCGCATCGGTGCCCTCCAGGACTGCCCTGCCGGCTGGCATGTCATATCTTGCGTCCATCGGGTCGACGTCGCTGATCGGCGTTTCTGCCACACCTTTCGCTGTGACGGGGTCGACGGCGCTGGCGGGCTGGGCGTTCCGGCGGGCGAATGACGAGATATGTCACAGCCTTTCTTCCGAGGAGGCGAGGGCGGTCGCCGCCACCGCGGGGCGCTGGGCTATCGATAATCTCTGGGGGAACTACCTCCTCTTCTGGCGTGAGGCAGGCGGCGATGTGGTCATTCTTCGCTCCCCGGTGACGGGACCCGCTATCTATCACCACCGTGATCCGGGCGCAGGGAGACAAGGGACGAGCACCATAGCCTTCACCGACCTGACGCTCGCTCGCGCGTTGGGTTTCGCGCTCGACCGTCCAGATGCGCAAGGCGTCGATGCTGAGGTGCGCTTCCCTCTTTTGCGCGGCCGCTCGACCGGTCTTGCCGATGTGCGGGAAATTCTCCCGGGCGAAGTCGCGTGTCTCAGCAGCGGCGCGATCTTACCGCAAAGCTGGCGCCCATGGCACTTGAAGGCGCCTCCAGCGCGCGTCAGGCCGAGTGCGCTGCACCTCGAGGTCCGGCGCGTCGTTTCGGCTTGGAGCAGACGTTTTAACCGCATTCAACTCGAACTTTCGGGTGGCCTCGACAGTTCGATCGTCGCGGCTTGTCTCGCGGGGCGGTCAGGCGATTGGCGCGCGGTTACACTGGCGACGCCCGACCCAGACGGCGACGAGCGCGTCTATGCGCGCGCTGTCGCGGATCGCGCGCGGATTGCACTACAAGAACTCCTGCTCGCCGGATCCCCGGCAGACCCGACGGCTCCAATCCCGCGCCTACGCGCACGCCCGGGCGGGTTTGGCTTGCTTGCCCCTGTCGATCGAGAATTACGATCCTCTGCGGCCGACTTCAAGGCTGAGGCGATTTTTACAGGCGCCGGAGGCGACAATATTTTCGGATATCTGACTTCGGCCGCCCCTATCGTCGACGCGCTGCGCTTCGCAGGGCCAGCCGCCGCCTGGCGCGCGGCCGGCGATCTCGCCCGAATGATGAATGATAATATCTGGAGAGCACTGCGCCTAGCGATGGTGCAGACGCTGAGGCCCGGACGCCTCTGGCCATCGGACACAAGCCTCTTGAGTGCGCGCTTTGCATGCTCGCGCCCGGATCACCCCTGGTTCGATGGAGCTGTGGCCATTCCACCCGGGCGACGCACATACGCGCTCAAGCTTCTGGCTATCCAACCCTTTCTGGACGGCTATGACCGGGCGCTCGAGCTGCCGATGATCGCGCCGCTTCTGTCCCAGCCTCTGGTCGAGTTCGGCCTTGCAGTTCCGAGCTGGCAATGGGGCGAGGGTGGGCACGACCGTGCGTTGGCGCGCGCGGCCTTTGCCGAAGACATTCCCGCGGCGGTGCTGGCGCGCCGCGTCAAGGGCCGTATCGAATCGCTCTTCTACCCCTCCTTTGACCGTTATCGTGCACCATTGCGGCACTTCCTCCTCGACGGTTGGCTCGCATCTGAGAAACTGATCGACTGTGACGCGATTGCTGAGCTCATCGACGGCAAGCGCCGGGCTGATGGGGTTGCGGCGATTCGCGTGCTGCATCTCGCCGATATCGAGCGCTGGGTCCGCTCAATCATTGGACACTAGGGGCGGACCTTTTCGGCGGCCCCGTGCCGCGGGCGCACCGGGGGGACGCCTCGGGCACGGGGCTGCCCCGCGCGGACACGGGCAAGGATTGTGCCGCGCGAAGCCTACGCCAGCGCGTATATTGGCCCCGCTTGGAGGGGTCGGAATTCTCCTCTCCCTGAAGCCAAAAGCGGTACCAATCGAGATTGCGCGCATAGATCGCCAGCTTGTGAACCGGTTGCATCTTCACATGGGGTTCATCGGCAAATGCAAATAGCTCCGCTGGCTTTCCTGCACGCTTGAGCAGCGTGTGGAATTTGATGAGGTAGCGGGCTTCGGACTCCGGTACCTGCATAAGGAGCGGCGCCCTGATGGCGGCGACCTTGGCTTCCGGTGCGAGTGCTCTCCAGCGCTCTCGATCCTCGTCGGGAGCGCCAAGCTGCCAATAACGCTGAAGCATTTCGGTGAACCCGCGGCCAGGAAGCGCATTGGCCCAATAATAGTTTTCCGAGATCTGTCCTGAGGAAATCGTCGAAGCTGCAAAGCGGTTAGTTTTGCGAATGGCCCAGAGCGCCACTTCAGAGCCGAAGCTAAGGCCTCCGATCCCGACGCGGGCGGGATCGATGACGCCGGCGGCATCGAGGTCATCGAGGAACCCGCCAATGATGTCGAGCGCGCGATCGTAGGAAGCGTCCGCCGCACCCTTCGTGCCTCTCGCCTGCTCGATACACAGAACCGCAATGCCATGTTCCACCAGCGGCAGCATTGGGATCTCGTCGCCGACGCCCCCCTTCAGGAATCCATCGCAACGATAATATTGCACGACCAGTGGAAGACGATCAGAGGCATACGCAGGGCGAAGCAGGAGCGCTGACCCGTCGGGGCCTTCGATCGGAATCACTTTCGCCCGGATGCGCGCGCGTAGCTCGGCATTTGGGTCGGCAAGAATGTGACGCTCGCCGCTCGAAAAGTCGATGGCTACGAGTCTTGGCGGAGCGAGGGGTGCGCTTTCAGTGCAAACGAGGCTCGAGCGGGCCACAACGCAGCGCGGCGGTCGATGGGAAGTTCGAACACCGCCGTCGGTTGTCGCGATGAGACGCGCGCGAGGCGCTCCCGTCTGCCATCGCCAGACGCGTTCGCGCGCCCGGCCCGCCCGCTCAAAGAGCAGAAGGGCATCGCGCTCCGGCTGCCAGGCAAGTGCTGCGAGCGATGACGAACGGCAGAGCGCGATTTGACATGGAACTATCGCGCCTGTGCGCGAGGATATCAGCACCGACTGCGCCTCGCCTTTGCCCTGTATCTCAGCGGTTCGGCCGCTTTCATCGGTGACTTTGGAGCCCTGCAAGGCCACCTTGACGGAGAAAATTGGGTCGCTGGCAAGAGGAGCGTCGGTAAGGTTACGTGTTTCCTGCCGGCGCGGATCATCCCACAGCAAGCGTTCGCGCTCGAACCAATCGGTCGGTAATCGCTGCATCACCCTTTTGCCGTCGACGATGGCCCCGCCTGCGATCGGCTGCATGATATCGAGACGCTCGTCGACGAGAACGCCATTCTCGTACGCGTGGCGCTCGGCGTCCGCGATCGCCTTGCGCGTCGCTCCGATCGTATAGCGCAGCGCTTTGCCATCATCAGCGACCGCAAACTCCAGGATATCGGCCTCATCGACAATCTCGCGCTGCGGCAGTGCATTTTCTCGCCAATGCCAGATTGCCGCAGCGCCGTCGGTCCGCGCGATGTAGCGAAGTCCCCGCGAATCGGCATCCCATACCGGGACCTGCTCGGCGAGGCTTCCGGAGCCTTCGAAGCGCGGATCACCGCCGCTGCCAATCACCCTCACGCGCGTGCCGTCCAACTCGCTCACATGCCATTCGAGCATGATGGCATTGCGCTCGGTGCTTGGGCGACTCACGCGGTACGCCACGCGCTTACCATCGGGCGAAAGCGTCGGGGGGCTGATCTCGGCGACCTCGACCAGATCGCGCGCCGTGATCGGATGGCGTGACGGCGCGGCGGGTGAAGTGATGCTGGCGGCGAATGCTGCGAGGATCACCACGAGACCATCGTCTGGAGTGCGATCAATCGTCCGATCGCGTTCGCCTGCTCAGGATCATAGCCAAATGCCGAGGTGGGGGTCCGAAACTCGACATAGGGCGGAGCCTTGTCGAACAGATTATTGATGGTGAGCGCGAGGCGGAGAGAACGATCCGATCCAAGTTGAGCAATACGGGTGCCGAATTGGAGGTCGAAAGTGGTCCAGCTCTTGACCTGCTGGGCGGGCGTAACGGTGAGATTATGGTAGCCCGCGACATGCTGTAGCCCGAGGCTGGCGTCGAGCGCGCCGATTGTAACGCCGGCCTGACCGCGGAGACGGAGCTTGACCGGGTTTCCAAGGGTGCCCACCACATTGATGGCGGGCGCCGCATCTGTGATTTGATTGTCGATCGTCAAGAGCCGCGTCCCGCCGAGCGACACCCACATGTGCCCTGCGTCGCCGAGCGGATGGCGATAGCGCAGATCGAAATCGATCCCTTCTACCTTGGACTTCGATAGATTTAGCGTACGTCCTTCAACGATCGCTCCGATCTCGGCCGGCGTCACGCCCAGCGTGTTGGCAAAGCTCGGGTCCGAAAAATAGGCGGCGACAATCGCGGGATCGGGATTGTCGTCCACGAGCCCACCATAAATGTCGCGGCGGACAAGAAAATTAAACAGATCGAAGGAGGCTGTGGCGATCCGGTCACGATAGCCAATCTTGAACCAGCTGAGGCTCGCCCGCGCCCCCGGTAGGAAAACGGGTTCGAGGTCGACCCCGGCGGTCCAGGTCTCAGCCTTTTCGGGGCCGAGGTCGGGGCGGAAGCCGAAGAGGCCGAGAACGACCGTCTCACCGCTCGGTGACTGCGGGTCAGGAAGCGTGATTGTCTCGTAAAATGCGTTCGCGGTCCCGACGAGCTCGTCGAAGAAGGGTGCGCGAAAGGACCGACCGTAAGAGGCGCGCAGCGTCAGTCCGTGCAGTGGCTTCCACTCGATCCCAACCTTGGGATTCGCGGTGTCACCCACATCGGAATAATCCTCATAACGTGCCGCTCCGGAGATGACCAGCGATCCCGGAAATCGGCCTTCGGCGTCAAATATCGGCACGGCGAGTTCGCCATAGAGCGCGCGCACGGTGCGATGATCGGGAAGCCCGGGAATGCCGAAGGTTCGAGGCGCTTCCGTGCTACGATCAATCGTCTGGGCATAGCGTAGCTGGTCGCGCCGATATTCGGCGCCGAGGGCCATCTTCACCTCGCCCGCAGGGAGTGCAAACAATGGGCCGTCGGCGCGGAGCGCTCCGGTCCTGTTCTGGTAGCGTACCCGGCGCTCAAGACCGCCGCGAAGGCTGTCGATGAGCGCAGGATCGTTGACCGCGCCGTCACCGAAGAGATTGATGGCCTCTGTTGGCGTCGTGGCAGCGACCGAACGCAAGAGCCGCAGGCGGTGGACAATATTCACGCCGTCGCTGCGTTCGCGCTGCTGGCCGAACCCGCCCGACAGCTCGAGCGACCAGTCGCCAAGGTCGGCGCGCGCGCCGAAGGCTGAATTAAAGGCGCGCACCGAACCTTGGACCCCTTCGGGTCCGAAGTCTGCCGTCGGGTCATAGTAGACGCTGATCGGCTCGCCAGTCCCGATCGGATCGACATAATAGGGGTTGGAAGGTCCCACCGTGAGGGGCGAGACGCCGAATACGCGCTGGCGGGCGGCAAAATGCCGCACCGAATAGAGAAACCGCCCAAAGAGCGTGACCGGCTCCGCGATACGCTGCTCGACGGAGATATAGAGGCCGCCCCTTTCTTGCCGGGGCAGAAGGTCGATGTGGCGGCGGGTGTCACCGCGGTTGAAGCCCCCGGGGATGAGTTGTTCCGCGGTAAGTGCTGTGCCGTCCTGACCGGCCGGGACCCGGTAGGGGAGCCCATCGGCCGCGACGACCGTTCCGGGATTGCTGATGTTTGAGCGCAGATCGGGTCCGCCGAACGGGCGTAAATCCTCGCTGGCGAAAGGGCGTGCCGCCGACGGAAGGTTTCCGCGACGGTAATATTCGCCCGCGAGGACGAGATGGCCGGTAGACCAGCCGGTTCCAAAAACCTGGCCGAGCTGAATCTCCCCGAAATCGCCATCAGCGGTTCCCGCCCTGAGCCGTGTTTCGGCGCCTTCGAAGCGATTCCGGAACCGGATGTTCACAACCCCGGCGACAGCATCGGATCCATAGATCGCCGACGCGCCATCGGTCAGTATCTCGATGCTCTCAATTGCCGCTGAGGGCACAAGCGACAAATCGGTAAAGGCACCTGAACCGCCACCGAGCGCGGGCCGCGCCCCATCAAAGAGAGTGAGCGTCGAGCCGCTGCCGAGGCCGCGGAGGTTGATTCCGCTGCCATAGGCGAGGTTCGTATTGGCGTAGCCGCGGGCGCTTGTTCCGACATTCGCTTCCGCAGGCCCCCCCGCGAAGTTTTGCGGGATAGTCTGGAGGAAATCGGTGATCGTGGCGCGGCCGCTTCGATCGAGCGCAGCGCGGTCGATAACGGTGACCGGAGATCCGATCGGTCCGGTCCCCCGGATGCGTGTTCCGGTGACGATGATCGCTGCATCGGTGTCGTCGGCAGGCGCCGATTTGACCCGCAGTACGAGCGTGTTGTCCACCCGGTCGGCGACGAGCCCAGTCCTGGCGAGTAGGCGCGCGAGGGCCTCGTCGGGTGAGAGGCGGCCGTGGACGGCGCTGCTGCGCCGTCCCTCAAGGAGTTGCGAGGCGGCGATCACGTCGCGCCCTGTGGCTTCGGAGTAAGCGCGCAGCGCGTCGGCGAGCCGCTGCGCCGGGATATTAAATTCGGTCTCAGCGGTCTGCGCTCTCGCGGTGGGGGCGCTGAGCGCGAGGCAGCTGCCGGTCGCCAGCAGAGCGGCCATAACAATAGGTTTCATCCATCCCTCCCTTGCAGCCATGTATTGGCTGTTCGGGAGGCTCGATGCCGCGGGGGGCGTTCACCCCCTTAAATTTTATGGGCGGGCGAGGACCAGGCCGTCAGGACGCGAAATGACCACAAGGCCGAGCGCTGCTGCAAGCTTGCGTGCGAGCGCTTGACCGCCGTCGATCTCGAAACGGCCGGTCACCAAAAGATCTGCGAGTGCCGGGTCGGCAAGGGCAATTTTTTGGCTGTTCACCGCGTTGGCGCTCGTAAGAATGGTCCCGAGCCTTGTCCTGTCGGCAGCGATCTTTCGGGCAACGACGGGGCTTGGTGCCGTGGCCACGCGCTTCGGCCCCTCACGGCTCACTTCGGCGCTCTCGCCCGGTGCGAGCCGCAGTGCACGGGCGTCACCCGCTTTCGCCGCGACCTCGACCGAGCCCGTGATGAGATGGATGCGCGGTGCTGTGCCTAAAAGGTCGACCTCGAAGATAGTGCCGAGCGCCGTTGTCACAGACCCTCCCGCGACTACCCGAAAAGGGCGGCTCGCATCATGCGCCACGGTAAAGAGCGCGTGGCCGCCACTCAGGGTCACGATCCGCTCATCGGAGGTAAAGCGGGTCTCAATTCTGGAGCCGTCCGAAAGCGCGACGAGCGTTCCGTCGTCGAGACTCCGTCCGCCTGTCGTCGCCTCGCCAGCGATGCGGGTGTCGCTGCGGCCGGTGCCCATGGTGACCCAGGCGAAGCCTGCTGAAAGCGAAAGCAGAACTGTAGCGGCGAGTGCCCAGCGCCGCCTCTGCCTCAATCGCGCTGCGTCGTGGGTGCGCGCGAGGACCGCGACCTGATCGACGGAGACCTGGCGGACCCGATCGAAATCGCGGCGCAGCACTGCATAGGCTGCTGCGTTGGCCGGATCGCGATGCCAGACCTCGAACGCCTCGCGGTGTTGCTCGGCGCCGGGACCCTCCATTCGCGCGAGCCAGTCTTCGGCGCGCTCCCCGCCGATCATCGGTGATCCTGCCGCGAGCGGCGGATCGCGCCGAGGGCCTTGGCCATCTGTTTTTCCACGCCTTTCACACTCATCCCCTGCGCGGCTGCAATCTCATCATAGCTCAGCCCCTCGATACGATGCATCAAGAATATGGCTCTTGTCTTAGGCTTGAGCCGGGCGATCACCTCTTCGAGACGGCGAATGGCATCGCGCGCCTCCAGCGCCGCATGCGGGTCGGGGCCAGCGTGGGCCTCGTCTTCAAATGGGCTGTGACCCGCCTGCAACCGGCGCGCATTGGTACGGGCATTTTCGGCGAGGAGATTGCGGGCGGTCTGAACGAGATAGGCCGCGGGCCGGTCGATCAACCCCGTCGCCGCGCGGCGGCGCTGGGCGAAACGGCGGAAGCATTCCTGCACGAGGTCGCCAACATCCTGCGGCTGGACGCGGCGCCGAATGTATCGCGCAAGTTCAGGCCCATGCGCCTTATAGGCGGCTTCCACGCCGATGCTGACAGCGAGATTCTGGCACGTATCGGGTGAAATGGCGTCACGTTCCGTAACGCCGCGCCTGCTTTGCTGCTCCTCAAAATCCATGTCCGCTGCCTTCCCGTTCGGACGGTAAGGCAGCCCTGCCGGGCGTTGAGAACTTGCTTAGCGAACAAGCGCCGCCGCCTTTGGCCCGTAGGCTTGGACATGCGCGGCGGCCACCCGGACAGGATGGAAAATCAAAACGGCCAAGACGGGTTCTCACGCCCGGCATCGTGCCTATTCGCCCGATGCCCCTTGAGGATAGCGGACGTGAGCGCGAGGACAAGGGGAAGAGCGGAATTAGAACCAAATTGAAGATTGTTGTGTCTCAACCCGCGTTCTGCGGAATTGAACTCCGGTTGGCCCCGTGTCGCCGCAAAGCCGTTGTTCGGCTCGTGAATGTCGGGCCACAGTAGCCTGACTGGAGAAACACCATGCGGATCCGTTTCATCCTCGGATTGAGCCTTTTTGTCGGTGCGACGCCTGCCGCAGCGCAGGACATTCCCATGATCGACGGTGTCGGCGCCTATAATCACAGCCAGGTCATGCGCCACCGGGATCGGAGCGCCGACGAGAAGCGAACGCACGCGCCCGACGCGGAGGAGCTTGGCCACAAGCGGTTGATGGCGCTCAGTCCCGAAGCGCGGCGCACACTCATTGCGCTGAAACCGGAACTTGATCGCCGCGTGAAGCGTGATGGCGAGGTGGCCGCCAATCGGTGGTTTGAAAGCAAGGTGGCGGAAGCTGAAAAGCGCGAGGGACTGCGCCCCTGACAAGGCAGAACAATCCTACAAGTGGCGGCAAGAGGGGCGATATGCGTGACATCCAGCATCCTCCGCGGCCCTTGGTCGGGATCCATAAGCATCTCTTCGACAGCATGTTTTCATGCGGCGGTCGCCGCGATGCGCGCGGGGCAGGAGACGGACGCGAAATTTCGCGGCCGGGCGCCCCGCGCTCGCAAAGCTTCTAATCGGCGAAGCGGGACGTGCCGCGGCAGTCGAAGCTCAAGCTCTTCCGCACCGCGATCGGCTTTCACGATGCCTATGTCGCGGCGCCGAGCCAGAAGGCCGCACTCGAGGTTTGGGGAAGCGAGAGCAATTTGTTCGCCGTTGGCGCTGCTGAACGCGTCGACAATCCCGAGGTTATGCGTGAAGCGCTAGCCCGGCCTGGCGAAGTGATAAAGCGGACTCGCGGCACGATGGCAGAGCATCTTGCCGCGCTGCCCAAGGCGTCGCCGCGAGGGCGATCAAGGTCGGCCGCCAAAGATGAGGATGCGGAGCCGGCGCCTCGGCGTGCAAGGCCCTCAAAGCCAAAAGCCTCGCGCGCCAAGCCGAAACCACGCCCGAAGCGTACGTCGCTCGACCGCGCCGAGGCTGCCCGCGCCGCTGCCGAACGACGCCACGGTGAAGAGCGGGAGACGCTGGCGAAGCAACAAGCGCAACTCGCCCGGGCGCGGCGCAAGCTCGAGGCGGCCCAGACCCGCGAGCGCGAGCGGCTCGAGGCGCGCGTCGATTCGGCGCGAGCCGGCTATGAGCGCGCGATGCGCGCGTGGCGCGCCAGCTGAATGAGGGTAGGGCGGCCCTCGGAACGAGACGGCGCCCCGTTGAGGCAGCACCGACCCGCCATCGGACCTGCCAAACAGCGGTATCAATTCCCCCAGCGCGCGGGTTCAAGCGCGATCGCGATGGGCGGCTGAATCTCGGACCAGCCCCGCGCCGCGATCACATCGTTGCTCTCCTTCGCCCGCCGCCCCGGGCCAAGCGACCAGCTGATGTGATAATGGCTGCCATCGCCGCGGTCGGTCTTTCCGGCAATGCACACGACCAGCGCTTCGACGCCTTCGCCATCGTCGCTCCGGCCCACGACCTCGCCGCATCGATCTTCGGGAAGCGGAGCCGCTTCATCCGCCCCGAAGCGCAGTGTGACATGGTCGGCCACAAGGGCTGCGTAGCGTGGAGGAAAGCGCTTCAGCAGCGCCTCGCGGTCTCGTTCGGGAAGCTTCCAGCCCGTGGTCACACCGCTCATGACCCTGCCTTTCGGCCCCGCGCCGGCGTGTCGGCAAGTTCGATCCAGGCCGGCGCATGGTCGCTCGACTTCTCCCAACCGCGCGGGCGCGTGTCGACACCTGCGGCGCTGAGCCGTTTCCTGGCTGCCTTGTTGAGCAGAAGGTGATCGATACGGATCCCCGCTCCGCGCTCGAACGAGCGGCGCCAATAGGCCCAGAAGCTGTAGATCCGCTCGTCCGGATGGAGGGTACGGATCGCGTCGGTCCAACCCTGGTCCAGATAGCCTTGATAGGCGGCTCTGGCTTCGGGAGCAAACAGCGCGTCCTTCTTCCAGTTTTCCGGTTTGTAGACGTCGAGATCGGTGGGAATCACGTTATAGTCGCCGCACACGATCACGGGCGCCTTGAGATCGAAGAGCGTTTTCAGATGCGCATCGAGGCGGGCCATCCACTTCAGCTTGTAATCGAACTTGGGACCCGGCCAGGGATTCCCGTTGGGAAGATAGAGGCCTGCAATGAGGATGCCGCCGATCGCGGCCTCGATATAGCGGCTTTGTTCATCGGCCGGGTCGCCGGGCAGACCGCGGCGCGTCTCGTGGATATCGCCGACCCGGCTGAGTATCGCAACGCCGTTCCAGCGGCTCTCGCCGTGCCAGATAACGTCATAGCCCGCGTCTCGGATCGCACTTTCCGGGAATTTCTCCTGCGACGCTTTGAGCTCCTGCAGGCAAAGGATGTCGGGCTTGGCGAGCGCGAGCCAGCGCAGCAGGATGGGAAGACGCCCGCCAATGCCGTTCACATTGTAGGTCGCTATCTTCATTAGGCCGGACAATCCTGTGCGGGCGGGGTGTCTAAGGTCATGGATCGAAGACCGCCCATGGGCGGCTTTTGTTCCGCGGGGCCATATGTGCGCGCCCGCAACTTGCGGATGCGCGGGGCGTTGCATCGGCAAGGAGATGGACAATGACAAGCGACGAAAAGAGGAATGTCGGTTCTCCCGACCGCGACCGGATCAGCCTCAGCGAAGATTATGAAGTGCGCGACTGGACGCAGGCGCTTGGCGTAAGCGAGCAGGAACTTCGCGAAGCGGTGGATGCGGTGGGTAGCTCGGCGGACAAGGTCCGCGCGTATCTGAAGGGTCGCTGAGGCGCGTCCCCCGATCCGTTCAGACTTTGTCATAAAAAGGAGCGAAAGAGGAGGCGCCGAGACGAAATCTCTCGTCTGCGCCTCCCAGGTGCGCGCCTTGTGTGTCTAGAGCGGCAAGGCGCATGGCGCTCGCAAGCGCTCGACAAAAAAGCTGTGGCGCGGCGGCTCGGCGAAGAGGATGTCGTCCGGCAGCGTGACATCGAGCCAGTGCATCACATCGCGTCGCTGGATGACGACGCCGTGGCGCGACTGATAGGGAAGGACGTCGGCTCCGGCGGGCATGGTGAGAATGCGGTAAGAAAGGGGCCAGCCGGCAAGCGGCGGATCCCAGATCGCGGCGAGGTAGAAGAAATTGCCGCTGTCGAGCGCCACCCGGTAGCGATGGTCGCCCGAGCCCATCCGAAATTCGCTCGCGGGGATGAGGCAGCGGCGTGGGGGGAAAGCGCGCGCTTCGCTGCGCAAGAAACGATACTGGACGCCGTCCGCAAAGCGGGGGTCGGAACCCCAGACCGCTTTGACCATTTCAATTTCGGACCTATTTTCCGGATTGCGGCGTACGAGCGCCCGCTCGGCAGTGCTTGGATTATCGGGATCAAAGGGCGTTGGCACATTTGTCACTCATGGAACATAACAAGAACATGGACCAATCGCAACAAGCGGGGACGCACGCTCATGTGCAATGATTATCGTCTTGAGGTCGATATCGCCTCGATCGCTGAAGATTTCGAGGATCTGCAAATCAGGCTCGAGACGCCCGAAGGACTCCCCAATGTCCCGGCGCGCGAGGATGTCAGGATCACCGATGTCGCGCCGATCGTGCGCAGCTCGAAGAAGGGGCGCGCGCACGGCGAACTCATCAACCGGCGCTGGAGCTGGCCCGGCCCTAAGGGCGCGCCGGTCTATAATTTTCGCTCGGAGAAGCGGAACTTTCCCTCGCATCGCTGCCTCGTTCTTTGCGATGGATTTTACGAGTTTACCGATCCCGCCTCCCCGGGGCAGAAGCGTCTCGACAAGTGGCTGTTCACGATGAAGGGGCGGCGCTGGTTCTGCATGGCGGGTATCTGGCGCAGCTATGAGGAGGGCGAGGCCTTCACCCTTCTGACGATGGATTCCGGACCCGATATCGCGCCTTATCATCACCGGCAGATTATTCCGCTCGCGCCCGAGCGCTGGGCCGACTGGCTCGATCCCGCGGTGCCCGCAGACGATCTCCTGGCATGGCTTCCTCAAGGGTCTCTTGAAGTCCGCCAGGTCTATGGCAAGCCGCCCGCGCAAGGGCGCCTTGCCCTGTGAACATTGCGCGCGCGCTCATGCGCTTCATCGAGGCGCAGGCGGGGGCGTACGACCAAGCGCTCGCCGAGATCCGAAAGGGAGCAAAGCGCTCGCACTGGATGTGGTTCATTTTTCCGCAGCTCGCGGGGCTCGGCCGGAGCGTAATGGCGAAGCGTTACGCAATAGCCGATCTCGCCGAAGCACAGGCCTATCTTGCGCACCCTGTGCTCGGGCGCCGCTACGCCGCCTGCGTCGCGGCGCTCGCCGATCTGAGCGGCAGCGATCCCGTGGCGGTATTCGGCGCGATCGATGCCATGAAGCTTCGCTCGTCACTCACCCTTTTCGAGGCGGCAGGCGGTGAGCCGGCGTTCGGGGCGGCGCTTGATCGCTGGTTCGGCGGCGCGCGCGATGAGCGCACGCTCGCGCTTTTGGGCCAGAGCTGAACGGGCGGAACAAAGCCGATGCTTCCGGGTTTAACGGATTGCTCGGGCGAAGCGAAAGATCGACGGATCGACCGCAGCCATGAGTGCCCACCGTGCCCGCGGCTCCTCGATCGTCTGTTCGATATCGCCGCGGCGCACGGACTAGGCGTTCAGCTTTGCGGCTGTCCGTGCGGTTTGGGCACGAGAATCAACGTGCGACCTTCGACCCGCCACGACTTGAGCGCCGAGAGAAAATTCATGCCCAAAATGTCGGTGTCGCCGAGCGCGGGCGATATCACGGTCTTGAGTTCGCGCGCCTCGATCCCGCCGACGTCGAGCCGCGCGATCGTTCCCGCCTCGGCGCGAACCGTTCCATTCGCGGTCTGCATGAGAAGGGGGACGAACGCTGCGTCGGGTTCGACGCCTGCCTCCTTGGCGCTTCGCGTTGAAAGCGCCGTGATCGTGGCGCCGCTGTCGATCAGCATGCGCCGCTCAAGACCATTGATCCGCGTCTCGGTCCAGAAATGCCCGTCGCGGCTCATCGGGATGCGCACTTCGCCTCCCACCACTTCCTGGCGATCAAGGCCAAGCGCCGCGGCGGCGCGCGAGAGAAGAGGATCGAAGGGCGCCTGCTGGAGCAGGAGCAGGATGGCGACCGCGAGGACGGCGAAGGAAAGGAGCGCCCGGAGAAGGCGTCCTGCATAGGGGATTTGAAAGAGAATGAGGAGAATGAGCGCGGCGCCCGCGGCATAAAGCACGAGCGCGTTCCCGGAAAGATCGGTGGTGATGGGCATCAATCCTCAGCTTTTACACGCGCCGAGGTGACGCGGCGCTGAACGATCCACAGCATATGCGTCAGACGGCTTGACGATCGATCGGACTAGGTGGAACATATAGGGAACATTTGAGTCGATGTCCTATGAATATTCCAGTCCCAACACAGCCCCGTCCCGGCGCCGGGGACCTTGCCGCCTTGCGCGAAACGGTCGCGCGCGTCGCTGCGGCGCGTGGCCCCCTGCTGCCTTTCGGCATCGCGCCGCTCGATGGAAGACTGAACGGCGGCGGGCTTGATGGCGCAGGCCTTCACGAAATCGCCGCAGCCACGGCAAGCTGGGGCGATGACGCCGCTGCGACGCTTTTTGCCGCCGGGATCGCCGCGCGCTTCGCGGCGGCGCCGGGGCTTTCGGTGCTCTGGGCGCTCACGCGCTTCGACCTTTATGCGCCTGGTCTGGAACAGGCAGGGCTTGGACCTGAGCGGATCCTCTATGCTGAGGGGCGCGATGACCGCGAGCTGCTTGCGATATGCGAGGATGCGCTGCGCGGCGGCGCGCTCGCCTGCGTCGTTGCCGAGGTGAAGGCGGCCGATCAGACGGCAACGCGGCGGTTGCAGCTTGCCGCGGCCGAAGGGGCGACGCCGATGCTCCTTTACCGGCGCCATCGCCGCGTCGGCACCTGCCCGCTCGATGCTCCTTCGCTCGCGATGACGCGCTGGCGCATCGGAGCGCGGCCCTCGGAGCGCCTCGCGGTTCCCGGGATCGGACGCGGACGCTGGCACGTCGAGCTCGTCCGCCAGCGCGGCGGGCCGCCTTTCGCTCTCGAACTGGAGGCGTGCGATGACCAGGGTCGCCTCGCTCTTCCTGCCGCAGCTCGCGATCGAGCGGCTGCGACGGGCGGAGCGGCATCCCCCGCGCTCGAGCGCGCCGCCTGAGGCGGCGCGGCCTGCGCCGCGACCGGTTCTAAGGCCCGCGCGCTCACGCTTCGATGGCCCCCCGTGCGACGATCCGCCAAACGCCTGCTCGGTGCCGCGCGGCGGTGGCTGGCGCCCTGGCGCGCGCTGGGCGCGCGCGGCGGCAGCTGAAGCATCTGCACCGGACTGGCGCGGCGCAGACGCGGGCGCGGCGGGTGCGCGGCCGATGATCCTCATCGCGCGGACCGGACAGCGCGATATGGTGACCGCCGCCTGCCCTGCGGCGCTCGATCTCGGCATCACCCCCGGCATGGCGGCTGCGCATGCGCGGGCGCTCGTCGCCGATCTTGAGGTGCGTGCGGCCGATCCTGACGCCGACCGGGCCTGGCTCGATCGCCTTGCGCTCCACGCCGCACGCCACTGGACACCGAGTGCGGCGGTGGCGGGGGAGGATGGCCTCTGGCTTGACATTGGCGGAACCGCGCATCTTTTCGGGGGCGAGGCGCGCTTTTCGGCGCGGCTTTGCCGCTTCCTCGCCCGCCTCGGTTTCACCGCCCGTATCGCGGTCGCTGGAACGCCGGGGGCTGCGCACGCGCTCGCGCGCTTCGGCGGCGCGCCGATCCGGCTGCTCGGTGCGGGTGAGGAAGCCGAAGCCCTGGCGCCGCTGCCGCTTGCCGCGCTGCGCCTGGCTCCGGGCGCGCTCACTGCCGCGCGACGCTTCGGCCTTGAGTGCGTCGGCGATCTTTATCCGATGCCGCGCGGTCCGCTCGCGCGGCGCCTCGGGCGCGGCGCGGTCGAACGGCTCGACCAGGCGCGGGGGTTCGCGCCCGAGCCGATCGTGCCGGTCGTCCCTTTCGAGACGCCCGAGGCGCGCCGTCAGCTCCTCGAGCCGATCGGGACCCCCGAGGCGATCGGCGCGGTGATCGACGATCTCCTGCGCGATCTGCTTGCCGAGCTTGAGCGCCAGGGTCTCGGGCTGCGCTTGGCGCTGCTGCGCTGCGCGACGCTCGATCGCGGCGAACAGCGCGTCACCATCGGTGCAGCGCGTGCGACGCGCGATGCGGCGCATCTGCGGCGTCTCCTCGGGCTCCGGATCGACCGGATCGAGCCGGGTCTCGGGATCGAGGCGATGATGCTCGCCGCGATCGAGGTCGAGCCGCTCGCGCCCGCGGAAATCGACGCCGCGCTCGATGGGCGCGCGCAGGGGCGCGATCTTGCCCCGCTTGTCGACCAGCTCGCCGGGCGGGCGGGCGAAGCGGCGCTGTTCCGGCTCGCGTCGGTCGAAAGCGACGTTCCCGAGCGCGCGGTCGCGCGCGCGGTACCGCTCGCCAGCCCTCCCGGCTGGCCGGCCTGGCCGCGCCCCGTGCGCATCCTTTCGTCCCCCGAACGCCTCGCAGGCGTTGTCGCTTTGCTCCCCGATCATCCGCCGCGCCGCTTTACCTGGCGCGGCCGCACCTATCGGATCGTCGCGGGCGATGGCCCGGAGCGCATCCATGGCGAATGGTGGCGGCGGCCCCGCGAAATGTGGGCGGTGCGCGATTATTTCCGGGTGGAGACCGACAGCGGCGAGCGCTTCTGGCTTTTTCGGCGCGGCGATGGGCTCGACGATGAGAGCGGGGATTTGAGCTGGTTCATGCACGGCGTGTTCGGATGAGCGGGATCGACCATCCGGCGGCGCGAAGCGCGCCGAAGACGACCTATGTCGAGCTCCAGGTGACGAGCCACTTCTCTTTCCTGCGGGGCGCCTCCTCGCCTGAAGAATTGTTCGCCGCCGCTGCGCTGCAAGGCCACAGGGCGCTGGGGCTTTCGGACCGCGGCAGCGTCGCGGGCGTGGTGCGCGGTCTTCTGGGAGAGGAGGCAACCGGCGTACGCCTCATCGCGGGGTCGCGGGTCGATCTCGATGATGGCCGCGCGCTTCTCCTCTATCCGAAGGACCGGCGCGCCTGGTCGCGGCTGACCCGGCTCCTGAGCCTTGGCAAGGCGCGCGGCGGCAAGGGGCATTGCATCCTTGGGCTTGAAGATGTCGCAGCACATGCCGAGGGCCTCGTCGCGATCCTTCTTCCCGATGCCCCGGGCGCGCGCCTCGAGGCTGATCTTGGCGCGCTTCGCGATATCTTCGGGCTTGATGCCTATCTCTCGCTGGCCTTCCGGCGGCGTCCCGGCGACATCGCGCGGCTTGCAGCGCTCGATGCACTCGCGCGCGATGCCGGCGTGCGCAGCGTGGCGACCGGCGACATCCTCTATCATGCGCCCGAACGCCGCCCGCTCCAGGACGTGATGAGCGCGATCCGCGAAAAGAAAGTGATCGACACGCTCGGCTTTGAGCGCGAGCGGTTCATGGACCGGGCGCTCAAATCGCCGCAGGAAATGGAGCGCCGCTTCGCGCTTTTCCCGGACGCGATTGCGGCGAGCGCCGATATCGCTGCGGCGTGTCGCTTTGATCTTCGCGAAATCCGCTACCAATATCCCTATGAGGAAGTGATGGAAGGGCGCAGCGCGCAGGAAGCGCTCACCGCGCTCACCGAGGATGCCGCTGCGCGCATGTTCCCCAACGGCCTGCCGGCGGCCTACCGCGCCCAGATCGACCATGAGCTCCGCCTCATTGGCGAGCTTGGCTACGCGCCCTATTTCCTCACCGTCCATGCGATCGTTGCCGAGAGCCGGCGGCGCGGAATCCTCTGCCAGGGGCGCGGGTCGGCGGCAAACAGCTGCGTCTGTTTCCTCCTTGGCATCACCTCTATCGATCCGATCAAGCACGAGCTTCTCTTCGAGCGGTTCGTCTCGGGCGAACGCAAGGAGCCGCCCGATATCGACGTCGATTTCGAGCATGAGCGGCGCGAGGAAATCATCCAGTGGATCTACGAGACCTATGGGCGGCATCGCGCCGCCCTGACCGCAGTCGTCACTCGCTATCGCACCAAGGGGGCGGTCGCCGAGGTCGGCAAAGCGCTCGGTCTCCCGCGCGATCTCACCAAGATGCTCACCGGCCTTGTCTGGGGCTGGTCGGAGGATGGCATGACCGATGAGCAGATCGCAAGCCTCAACCTCAACGCGAGGGATTATCGCCTCCGCCTGACGCTCGAACTTGCGCGCCAGCTGATCGGCACGCCCCGCCACCTCTCGCAGCACCCCGGCGGCTTCGTGCTCACCGAGGAACGGCTCGATGATCTCGTGCCGATCGAGCCTGCGCGCATGGAAGCGCGGCAGATCATCGAATGGGACAAGGACGACATCGACGTCCTCAAATTCATGAAGGTCGACATCCTGGGGCTCGGCATGCTCGGCTGCATGAACCGCGCGTTCAACCTGCTCGCCGAGCATAAGGGCATCGCGGTCAGCATGGCCGATCTTCAGGACGATGACCCTGATGTCTATGCGATGATCCAGAAGGCCGACACGCTCGGGGTCTTCCAGATCGAAAGCCGCGCGCAAATGTCCATGCTGCCCCGGATCAAGCCGAAATGCTTTTACGATCTCGTGATCGAGGTCGCGATCGTGCGCCCGGGCCCGATCCAGGGCGACATGGTCCATCCCTATCTCCGCCGCCGCGAGGGCAGGGAAAAACCTGAATATCCCAGGGCCGAGCTTCGCGCCGTGCTTGAGAAGACGCTCGGCGTTCCGCTTTTCCAGGAGCAGGCGATGAAGGTCGCGATCGTCGGCGCGGGTTTCACCCCGGCCGAGGCCGACGAGCTTCGCCGCGCGATGGCGACGTTCAAGCTCACGGGCGGCGTCTCGCATTTCTTCGACAAGCTCGTCGGCGGCATGATCGCGCGCGGCTACCCGCGCGACTTTGCCGAGCGCACCTTCAAGCAGATCGAGGGGTTCGGCTCCTATGGTTTTCCTGAAAGCCATGCGGCGAGCTTCGCGAAGATCGCCTATGCCTCCTGCTGGATGAAGCATCATCATCCCGATGTCTTTTGCGCAGCGCTCCTTAACGCGCAGCCGATGGGCTTTTATGCGCCCGCGCAAATCGTCACCGACGCGCGCAAACATGGGGTCGAGGTTCGTCCGGTCTCGATCAATCACAGCCACTGGGATTGCACGCTCGAGCCCAGCGGCGGACGCACCCTTGCGGTGCGCCTCGGCTTTCGGCAGGTGCGCGGGCTTGCCAATATCCATGGCGCCGCCATCGCGGCGGCGCGCGGCGCCTTGCCGTACGAGAGTGTCGAGGACCTATGGCGCCGCGTGCAGGTGCCGCGCGCCGCGATCGAGCGGCTCGCCGAGGCCGACGCCTTTGCCTGTCTCAGCGAGGACCGGCGCCAGGGGCTCTGGAAGGTGAGAGGGCTTGGCGAGGCGCCGCTTCCGCTGTTCGCGGCGGCCGATGCGCGCGAGGCGGCTTTCTCGCCCGAGGGGCGTGAACCCGATGTGGCACTGCGGCCGATGACGGCGGGCCGCGAGGTCGTGGAAGATTATCGCACCACCCAGCTCTCGCTGCGCGCGCACCCGCTGAGCTTCCTGCGCGCCGAGCTTGATGCCATGAAGATCGTGCGCTGTGCCGATCTCGCCTCGATCCGCGACGGGCGCAATGTCGAGGTCGCGGGTGTCATTCTCGTCCGTCAGCGCCCGGGCTCGGCGAAGGGCGTGTTGTTCGTCACCATCGAGGACGAGACCGGCATTGCGAACGGCATACTCTGGCCTGACAAATTCGAGACCTACCGCCGGCCAATCATGGCGGCCTCGATGATCGCGATGCGCGGGCGCCTCCAGAAGGAGGGCGAGATCATCCATATCATCTGCGATCGCATCATCGATCACGACGCAATGCTGCGCTCGATCGCGCAGATGGATTTTGCCGTGGCGCCGGGCCCCGGCGATGGGGCGCGGGGCGGCGGCGGGCCCGATCCGCGCACCCCGGCGGGTTGGACGCCGCGCGGGCGGACCTTGGCCTCGCCGCCATTCGGCAGGGAGGAGGAAGAGCTTCTGCGGGTGCGTAGCCATGACTTTCGGTGACACCGGAGGCGCCACGAAGAACAGCCCGCGTGTGACTTGGTGGCCAATGTCGCGAAGAAACATGGCCCAACCGCTTCCTCCCCCCCGACGCGTTGGCGGGGGCGCGCTAATAATTTTTGTTTGCACGCCGCAAGATGAGATACGCTTGCCCATCAAACTCAACCTTTTTTATAGGGAATTCACGAGGGATGATGATCTCCTGCTCTCGTGCGTCCTCATGGAGATCCGCGGCTTTTGACAGGGATGCAGCTTGCTCCGCGTAACCAACAGCTAAAGCGCGCGATACCTAGGCGACAACGCTCCGTGTCGTGTTCCCCTTTCACGAAGGGAACCAGAAATGCCAAAGTCATAGGTCCGGCGGCTTCGCGCCATCATATTCTCGCCTGACGTAGGGCCGGGTCCGCTCCCGGACCCGCAGCAGGCGTTCATTTTCAGGAATTTATCTGCCCGGAAGGGCGGCCCTCCTGCGCGCGTCCAATGGCTGCAGCGCGGGGATGAGAGGCGTGCGCTCTTCCGGTCCAAGGGGGACCAAATGTCATCGCAATCTATTCGCCCGCTCCTCGCGCTCATTCTGGGAACGAGCGCTGCTGCCCTATATGCACCGCCTGCTTTGGCAACCGAGGCTGCCGATGAGGCCGACGGAATTGCGCCTGGGGAAATCGTCGTCACCGCGCAGGGCCGCGAGCAGCGTCTTCAGGATGTGCCACTGTCTGCGGCGGTCGTGTCGGGCGCGGCGCTTGAGAAAGGCAATATCAGGGACCTTCAGGATCTGGCGAGCCATGTCGCGAACGTGCGCATAGCGAGCGCCCCGGCAGCCGAACTCATCAATATTCGGGGCGTAGGCTCGGGGCTGAGCGCCAATTTCGAGCAATCGGTCGGTACCTTTGTCGATGGTGTCTATCGCGGCCGCTCGCGCTCGGCACGCGCCGCCTTGTTCGACGTGGACCGTGTCGAGATCCTCAAGGGTCCGCAAACCACCTACTTCGGCAACAATGCGATCGCCGGCGCGCTCAACATCACAACGCGCACGCCTGGCCACCAATTTGGCTATAACGCGAGTGCGCTGCGCGGTACCGACGGCGAATATGCCTATGAAGCGGGCGTCACCTTGCCGCTCGACGATAGCTTGAGCATTCGCATCGCGGCAAAGGCCTACGGCCTTGATGGCTATATCGAGAATGACCTCACCGGAGGGGCGGGACCCTTCCAGCGCGAATGGGTCGCGCGCGCTTCGATTGCCTGGACGCCGAGCGATCGCTTCCGCTCGGACCTGCGCCTCGACCGCGGACGAGCGCGCAACGAGGATGCCTATCCCGCACAGGTTCTGAACTGCGAGGCGGGCACTGCCACGGCGCAGGGGCTCTGCCTTCGCTACCTATCCGCCTATGGCGCGGGCGCCGATGATGATCTTGACCGCCACCGCGCCGGTGCCCCGAGCGATTACGACTATGACTATACCGAGCTTGCATGGCGGAACGAACTCGCCCTCGGCGCCGTCACGCTCAAGTCCCTGACGAGCTATTTCAAGCACGACGTCAATGCGATCTTCAATCTCTTTCCGCTGCCGCTCGTCGGGGTGGCGGGCAGCAATGTCCTCTTCTCTGCCGGGGGACCCGAAACCTACCGCAGCTTTGCCCAGGAAATCCGGATCGAGTCCGACGACAGCGGCCCTCTGACCTATACGCTTGGCGCCTATTTCTCGCGCGGAAAGCTCTTCACGGACGGCACGCTCGGGGCCTTTTTTGCCCCGCTTGGCGCCGCGCTCACCGCCGTCGGCTACAATGCCTCGTCACCCCTCGCGTCCAACACTCTCTTCCATCAGACCGATCAGACCTGGTCGGCATTCGGTGCGGTGACGTGGCGTGCGACCGATCGGCTGCGCGTGAACGCATCGCTGCGCTACTCGATCGTCGACAAGAAAGCGGCGCGCTCGGTGGTTTCGGGACTTCACGATGGTTCGGCCGTCTTTGCCTCCTCGGCAACGATCATTCCGGGATCCCCTGCACAGCAGGCTGCGATCAACCAGGTGCTTGCAGTCGATGCGGCGCCTTTCGTCGACAGCAAGCGGCGCGACAGCAAGCTCATGCCCGGCATCGGGGTGCAATATGATTTCACCGGTGCCGTGATGGGCTATGCAAGCTACAATCGCGGCTTCAAGGCGGGCGGCTTCTCGAGCGCATCGAGCATCAATCTTTTCGGGCCCGAGACGGTCGATGCCTATGAAGTGGGCATCAAGTCGAGCCTTTTCGACAACCGCGCGACCCTGAATGTCAGCGCCTACTGGAACGACTTTAAGGATCTGCAGGAGGCGAGCAATTTCCTGTTGCCGAACGGCACGAGCCTCTCGCTCATCCAGAATGCGGCGAGAGCGCGTGTGCGAGGCGTTGAAGTCGGGGGCGCCTTCAAGCTGAGCGACGCAGTGACGGTGAATGCGGATCTTGCCTATCTCGATGCCAAATATCGCGACTTTCCGAACGGTCCGTGCACGCCGTCGCAAGTCCTGACCATCCCTAACTGCCGCCAGGATCTCTCGGGTGCCTCGCGCGCTTTCGCGCCGAAATTCAGCGGCAATATCGGGCTTGAATATTCCGCGCCGGTTGCGGGCGGCAGGATGAGCTTTGCGCCAAACCTCTTCTTCACGTCCAAATATGGGCAACAGGTCAACAACGATCCGCTTTTCTACCAGGAGGGCTATGCGAAGCTTGACGCGCGCCTGGCCTTTGCGGGCGATAGCGGGCGATGGGAATTTGCGATCATCGGCAAGAACCTCACCGACAAGACCACCGCAAGCTTTCGCAACTCGCTCCAGAATTTCGGCTCGGTCTTCGCGCTGGCCGAACGCGGGCGCTCGGCGGCCGTCCAGTTCTCGCTTCGTCACTGACCTTCCATTGGAAGAGGAATGAAATCATGAATATTTTCGTCAAAACCGCCCTTCTTGCCCTGGCGGCTTCCAGCTCGAGCCATGCGATCGCCAAGGCGGATGAGGGAGCCGACCGCCGCCCGAACATCGTCGTCATTGTTGCCGATGACCTCGGCTTGTCGGATCTCGGCGCCTTCGGCGGCGAAATCCGAACGCCCGCGCTCGATTCCATTGCCGAGGCGGGGGTGCGGCTCACCAACTTCCATAGTGCGCCTGCCTGCTCGCCCACGCGCTCGATGCTGCTCTCGGGCACCGATAACCACACCGCGGGGGTTGGTGCCATGGCCGAGACGCGGACGATGCGGGGAGGAGCCCAAACGCCTGGATGGGGCTATGAAGGCGTGATCACGACGAGGGTTGCAACGCTCGCCGAGCGCCTTCGCGCCGGGGGTTATCATACGATAATGAGCGGCAAATGGCATTTGGGGCTCACCGCCGAGCAGAATCCGGCCGCGCGGGGCTTCGCCTCCTCCTTTGCGATCCTCCAGGGCGGCAATAACCACTTCGGAGGCGGCTTTGGTCCGGACAGCAATCCGAACCTGCGCGCCACCTATACCGAAAATGGCCGGGAAGTCGGTATTCCAGAGGAGTTTTACTCCTCCGACTATTTCACGACGAAACTCATCGAGCAGCTTGATGGCCGGCCAAAATCGGCGCCCTTCTTTGCCTATCTCGCCTTCACCGCGCCGCACTCGCCGCTTCAGGCGCCCGCGGAGGATATCGCACGGTACAAGGGCCGCTATGATCAGGGCTGGGCTGTGCTGCGCGAAGAACGTCTCGCGCGAATGAAAGCGCTCGGCATTGTGCCGGCATCGATAAAGGCCGCCGATATCGCAGGCTACCGTGAAGCGTGGGAAAAGCTCACGCCTGAGGAGAAGCGGGTCGAGGCGCGCAAGATGGAAATCTACGCGGCGATGGTCGATCGGCTCGATCAGAATGTCGGGCGGGTGGTGACCTATCTCAAAAATACGGGGACCTACGAGAATACGATCATTCTCTTTTCGTCGGATAATGGTCCGGCGGCCGAAGGCGCCGAGCTTTACGGACTGCTTCCCGGCATGGCGGAACATATCGCGAGCCAGGACCAGAGCTTCGAGGCGATGGGCACCAAATCGTCGCTCCTTTTCTACGGCCCCAATTGGGCGCAGGCGGCCTCGGCGCCATACCGACTGCACAAGGGAGTGATTACCGAGGGAGGAACGCGGGTCGCCGCCTTTATCAAGGTGCCGGGCGCCGCGCGCGAGCGCGAGATCAGCGATGCCTATGCAAGCGTCATGGATGTGACCCCGACCTTGCTCGATGCCGCGGGACTGACAGCCGAACCGGTGTTCGAGGGGCGGGAAGTCGCGCCGATACGGGGGCGCTCGATGCTTCCTTATCTGCAGCAGGCGACGCGGCAGGTTCATGCCGACGATGAGCCCATCGCCTTTGAACTGCATGGGCATCGCTCGGTCCGCCAGGGGCGCTGGAAGCTCGTCTATCTGACGCCGCCTCACGGGACGTCGGCCTGGGCGCTCTACGACCTGGCGACCGACCCCGCCGAACAGCATGATCTCTCTGCCGCTCAACCGGAGCGCACGCGGGTGCTGCTCGCTGCTTGGGATGAGTTCGCGCGCCAGACCCATATCGCGCCATGAAGAGAGCCGGACCCCTGACCCTGGCGCTCGGGTGTGCGATGGCCTGGGGGCTGCTCGCGCGCGAAGCTCCCCCGTCCGGCGCCAGCGCCACCGGAGCGCTCTGCGCCAAAGCGGGCGGGACCGTCACCATAGCGGCCGGCGCTACCATGCTTGGCGAGGATGGTCCGGGCGTCCCGGGCGCCGTCACCAGGGTTCGGGCCTTTCGCATCGACCGCACCGAAGTCACGAACCGCCAGTTTGCGGCCTTCGTCGAGGCGACGGGTTATGTGACGGAAGCCGAAAAGCAGGGCGAGGCGGCGGTTTTCATCCCGCCGGACAGGCTTGAGCGCGGCCTTGAGGATCCCGGGCAATGGTGGCGCATGGTGGCCGGGGCGACCTGGAGACACCCCCAGGGCCCGGGGTCGTCGATCGACGGCGCGCCCGATCTGCCCGTCGTGCAGGTCACCTTTCGCGATGCGCTGGCCTATGCGCGCTGGCGCGGCGGGACATTGCCGAGCGAAGCGCAGTGGGAGCGCGCGGCTCGCGGCGATCAGCAGGGCCATCGCGATCGCCACAGCTGGGCCCGGTCGAAAGATGGCGCGCCGCTAGCCAATGCGTGGGACGGGGTTTTTCCGGTCGCGAACACGGGAGCGGACGGCTTTCGAGGCCTCGCTCCGGTCGGATGCTTTCCGCCCAATGATTTTGGGCTGTTCGACATGGTTGGAAATGTGTGGGAATGGACGCTCGGGGCCGGCGAGGAGCCGGCCGCGCTTCGCGGCGGATCCTATCTTTGTTCGCGCAACTATTGCGCCAATTACACACCGGCAGGCCGCCAGGAGCATGAAGCTGACCTTGCGACGTCGCACGCCGGCTTCAGGGTGGTCTATCCCGTCGGCGCCGGAGACGGGGTGCCATGATGCACCGGGATTCCGGCGGCAATTGAGCAGGTTAAATCGGCTTTGGTGAACCGGTGGTCCATGCTGGCGGCAAGCTAATGCTTGCTGCACAATGAGAGGGTGGCTCCGAGAAGCGATTCGGACGATGCGTTTAAGCGGGCAGCTTAAGCAACCGAGGGTTAAACCGGTCGTTAAGGAGGGACGAATATCGCTAGGGTGAGGAAGTAGCAGAACAGCAATGCCAATATCCCCCGTTGCCGACGGCTCAGCGCCCGCCCAATCGGATGCCGTCGTGCGCGAGCAATATGCGAGCCTCGTGCGTCAGATTCCCCTGATGTACGCGCTCATGTTCCTCAACGTCCTGTTTCTTGCGCTCGTCACCACGGTCAACGGCACCTTGGCCGTCAGCCTCGTCGCACCGCTCGTGCTGATCGCGATCGTCGCCTCGCGCGGCGCCGCCTGGTACATGCGGCGCGGACGCACGGTGGGTGACGAGGAGATGCGGCGCTATCTGCGTTGGACGATCATCCGTGCGGGCGCCTTCAGCTTCCTGTTCGGCGGCTGGGGCCTTTATCTCTTCCTTGCCGCCGATCCGTTCCACACCCCAGCGATAGCGCTTTTCATCTTCGTCGGTTCGATCAGCTGCTGTTATTGCCTCCAGGCGCTGCCTTCCGCCGCGCGTCTCGTGCTCCTGTTCGGCGCAATGCCGGTGACCGTCGGGCTCCTTCTCTCGCGCGACTTCTACTTCACGGGTATGGGTCTGAGCTTCCTGCTTGGCGCAGCGGTTATCCTGCGGACGATCGCGACCACGCGCTCGGCGGTCTTTGAGTCGCTGCGTTCACGTTCCGAGATGGCCGCGCTTATCGAGGCGCTCCAGCGCAGCGAGGAACATTATCGCTATTCGGTCGAGCTCAACCCTCAGATACCCTGGATCAGCGATCCTGAAGGCCGGATCGTCGAAGTGGGGCCGCGCTGGAGCGAACTCACGGGCGTTTCGCCCAAGGCCGCGCTCGGCTGGGGCTGGACAGAAGCTGTGCACCCTGACGATCGGCCAGGCGTCCTCAGTCATTGGACGCAGGCGCTCACGTCCGAGGAGAATGTCGTTGCCGACGTGCGCTACCGCGTGCGCCATTCGGATGGCAGCTTCCGCTGGTGCCGCGCCCGCGCGCATCCGCGCCGAGACGAAGAGGGGCGGATCATCAGCTGGTACGGAACGCTTGAGGATATCCACGATCAGGTGACGGCGGAGCTCGCCCTGCGCGAGAGCGAGGAGCTCTACCGCCTTGCATCGCGCGCAACCAATGACGTGATCTGGGACATGTCGCACGTCACGGGCCGGATCGAGTGGGGCAATGGTGCTGAACAGATCCTCGGTTATCCCGAAGCGGCGAAAGGCACGTCTCTCGAGTGGTGGAAGGAACGCATCCACCCTGAGGATCTTGCTCACGTCAATGCAACCTATGACCGCATTCGCATCAATCGCCAGGACAGCTGGAGCCATGAATATCGGTTCCGCGCGGCATCGGGCGAATATATCAACATCTTTTCGCGCGGCTATGTCGTGCGCGGTGAGGACGGCGAGGCGGTGCGCTCGATTGGCGCGCTCCTTGATGTCACCGATGCGCGGAGGGCCGAACGGGAATTGCGCTGGGCCGCGAACCATGATCCTTTGACGGGCCTTCCCAACCGCAAGCTCTTCGGCGAAGTACTGGAAGCGGCGCTCGCATCGGAAGCCGCCGACGCGAAGTGCGTCGGGGTGATTGTCATCGATGTCGACGGCTTCAAGCTCCTCAATGACAGCCTGGGGCATGCAGCAGGCGATCAGCTGCTGCGAACCGTGGCCGAGCGGCTCGAGGCGAACCTCCCCCCCGACGCCACGGTCGCACGGCTCGGAGGCGACGAGTTTGCAGTGATCATGACCGGTCTTGGCCGCGATGAGCCGCTCGTCCCGGCGGCCGAGGCCATCCTGAACGGCGTCGGCGATGCCTTGACCATCGACGAAGGCGTCGTCGAGGTGAGCATCAGCGCCGGCGCTGCCATCTGGCCCGCGGATGGGCAGGACGCTGAGGCTCTCTTGAAGAGCGCCGACCTTGCTCTTTATGCTGCCAAATCCGACGGGGCAGGGGGCGTTCGCGCGTTCCGCGCGGACATGCGCGAGGCCGCCGAAAGCCGCAAGTCGATGCTGCGCGAGGCGCGCAGTGCGCTGAGCGATGACCGCATCATTCCCTTTTACCAGGCCAAGGCAGACCTGGTGACGGGCGAAATCGTCGGGTTCGAGGCGCTGCTTCGCTGGCATCACCACCGGCGGGGACTGCAGCCCCCCGACGCCATTCGCGCCGCCTTTGAGGATACGCTGCTCGCGACCGCACTCACGGACCGGATGATCGACCATGTCCTCGCCGACATGGAGAGTTTGACCGAGAAAGGCATCGCGTTCGGCCGTATCGCGATCAACGGGTCGCTGGCAGACTTTCGGCGCGACGATTTTGCAGACCGGATCTTGACCAGGTTCCAGCAGCAAGGATTGCCGCCCACACTTCTCGAGCTCGAGGTGACCGAGAGCGTCTTTGTCGATCATCTTGCGGTCAATGTTGAGCGCGCGCTGCAGACGCTCGCTGCCGAAGGCGTTTCGATCGCGCTTGACGACTTCGGCACCGGCTATGCTTCGTTGACCCATTTGCAGCAGTTTCCCGTGCACGTGCTCAAGATCGACCGGTCGTTCATCTCGCGGCTCGACACCGAAGAGAGCGCCGATTTCGCGATCGTCCACGGTGTTATCGACATCGCGCGTCGCATGAAGATCGCAACGGTTGCCGAAGGCGTCGAAAATGAAAGGCAGCTTGGCCGCTTGCGCGAGCTTGGCTGCGACATCGGGCAAGGCTATCTCGTCAGCCGCGCGATCGGGATCGAGCGCGTGCCCGGCTGGCTGAAGCGCTGGTCGCAGCATCCCCCGGCCTGGTCGCGCGTGGCGACAAGCGAGCCGGTCGGCCGCCAGGGTGGCAGCGGGCAGTGAGCGGCCTTTTGCTATTCAGGCGGGCTCCTCGCGCGAAGCCACGCTCGCGTTAGGAAGGCGTCTTCAGGCGGCGAGTTCGGCCTCGGCGACGTCGGCTTCGAGGCAGAAGAGCGCGCGGGCCTTGCCGCCTGCTTTCGCGCGGTAGAGCGCGGCGTCGGCGCACGCGAGAAGCCGCTCGAGCTCGAGCCCGAGCTTCGGCGCTGTCGCGATCCCGACGCTCACGGAAACCGACAAGGACAGCTCCTCTATGATGTAGGGCCTGCTGAGCTCGCGGATGATCCGGCGCGCGAGCATTTCGGCCTCGCTCTCCTCGCTGATCCCAGTCTGCAGCACGATGAACTCGTCACCGCCGAGGCGCGCAACGACATCGCCGGCGCGCACCATCGCTTCGAGGCGCCGCGCGACTTGCTTCAGAAGTTTGTCGCCCACGGGGTGACCATGGAGATCATTGACGGCCTTGAAGCCGTCGAGATCGAGATAATGAAGCGCGAGGAGGCTTTTGGCGCGCACCGCGGCGGCGGCGCGTTCCTGAAACTGCTCGCGCAGCCGAAGCCGGTTCGAAAGACCCGTGAGTGCGTCGGTTCGTGCAAGCTTCGCCATGTCGTGGCGCGCTGTGTGGTGCTCTACGGCGGAGTGATAGAGGTGGAAAACCGTCTGGAGGCTGAGGACGGCGATTGCGGCGATGATGAAGGCTTCGGCGAGAAACATCTCGCCGTGCAGCGGGTCGCTCGTCGGCTCGGCTGCATGGAGTGCAAGACTGGTTGCGGTGGGAAGAGCGGCGACGAGCAGACTCGCGACGCAGGCGAAGGGCCTCACCGAGGTGCGTGCGACGATGCCCGCGCCAAAGCCGAAGACGAGGCTTACGGTGAGGAGATGAACCGTCGGATCATGTCCCCTCATGGCTGCAATGTTGAGGAGCGCGAGCAAAGCGGCTGACGTCAAATTGCCCGCAGCATAGCGGCGCTCCCAGCGCCTCAGCTCCTCAAAGCCAAGGATGGGCGCTGCGCGGTGGAAGGCGGCGATGGTGGCAAGCCTTGCGATTGTCGTGAGCGCGCCGGCTGCAGCGAGCAGATAAAGAAAGGGGCTGCCCAAGTGGAGGCCGACAAGAATCGCGATGCCGACAAAAACGGCGCCCAGTCCAAAAATGGGCAAGCGCATGCTGTAGAGCATCTCGATGAAATCGCGGTAGACCGGCAAAGGCAGCAGGGCTGCGTCCGCGAAAATGCGCTGACGAAAGGTGGTCGCGATCGGGGGCGTGGGGGCCGATCTGTCCATGGCGCCGATCATCCTCCGATCCTGTTAAACTTGGGTAACCCAAAGGCTCCGAGTCTGGTCACGCGGATGCAGCTCGTGCAAATGACGCCACGAAAGGGTCTGGACGGCCCCGGCCGCCAGGCATTCACCGACTCGTTACGGGGCCGGTAGCTTGACCTCGGGCAATGCGTCCAGCCTTGCCTTGGTCATCGTTGTCTGAAGATCGGTGTCGGTGCCCCGCACCACCGGCGTGAGGCCGAGTATGGGGACATGGACATAGCGGTCTCCCGGGCCTTCAAGCTCGACCAGAAGCCGGTCGACCTTGCCCGAAGCGTCACGCAGGACCTGTGCCACCTCACCGAGTTCCCTACCGTCGGTTCCGACGATGTCGGCTTCGAGAAGCTGTGCCTCGCTCAGTCCGAGGGCAGCGGGTGTCGGTCCCGCCACAGTCGCGCTGGTTTCGGCCGCCCGCTCAAGCCTTTCTTCCGCGGCATCATTCTTGTCCGAGCAGGCTGCAACGAAACAAAGCGGCAGGGTCATTAGGAGCAGTTTTTGCATGTCATTTCCTTTCGCTGATGATCGCTAACGCCTCTGCTCGCGCGTCGGTTGCCCGGGCGGCGGCGCGATGGAGAGAAGCGAGGTGGGGCCAGCCTTGAGGCGGCAGACCTCGCTTGAGCCTCAGTCGCCGAAGCCGAGAAACCTCACCTGCTCGCCGAGCGGAACGCGTTCGCGCTCGAACAGGTTGACAGGCGCCTCGGCCTCGCGCCATCCGATCGACAAACCGCAAAACAGGAGTGTGTCATCGTCAAGGCCGAGCTCGGCTTTGATCGTGCGCCCATAGACCCCCATATATTCCTGCGGGCAGCTGTCGAGGCCCTCGCCGCGAAGCAAAAGCATGATGGTCTGGAGCCACATTCCCACGTCCGACCATTGCGGCTCCTTCATGAATTTCGGAAAATGGCAAAGGAGGAGAACCGGCGCACCGAAGCAGGTGATATTGTCGCGCACGAAATCGGCGCGGCGATCCTTCTCGTCGCGTGCGACGCCGACGGACGCATACATGGCGGCGCCGAGCGAGCGCAGCCGTGACTGATATTTTTCATGCGCTCCGGGCGCGGAGAAATCATATTCCAGGGGATCGTCGGGCTGGCTCGCGAGAAGCCGCGTCTGCAGCGAGCGCAGCGGCTCGCCCGTGAGGACGATGGCCTCCCAGGGCTGGAAGTTGCAGCCCGAAGGCGTGAAGCGGGCCTGGTCGAGCACCCGGTAGATGGTCTCGAAAGGCACTGGCCGATCTTCAAAGGCCCGGATGGAACGGCGGCTGGCTACGGCTTCTGCAACATTCACGATGCAATATCTCCTCGAGGGTCTGCGCATAGACGTATCGGGCCCGACGGGGTGCGCAACGCAGAAAGGATGGGGCCGCGAACAAGAAAAACTTCGCACTCGAAGCGATCGATGATCGGCGCTGAGTTCCCTTGCACTCAGATCGACGATTTCCAGCCGGCCGTGTTCATATCCCGCAGGCTCTCGACGGGAGGGCCCCAGTTTGCCGTGAGGGCATTCCAGAGATTGGCGACATTGTCGCGGCCGATCCGGCGCTCGAGTTCCGCGGTAAGCTGGAACACGGCATCGCGCGCATCATTGGCCCGCTTTTGACCAAGCGGTGTGATGGTCACGATCTTCGCGCGCTTGTCGCCGGGATCGGCTTCCATGGCGAAAATGCCCGTTTCGATCATCTCAGCAATGATGGTGCTAGCCGACTGGCGCGAGATGCCGAGCGCGCGCGCGATGGCAGCGGGACGGTTGCACCCTTGTCGCACCAGAATCATTGCCATCGTCTGCGACCTTGAAACCTCGGCCCATCCCGCTTCGGTCATCAAGGTCTGGAGGCCTGCGTCGAACCAGCTGAAGGCCTCGAACAGGGGAATGAACAGCGTTTCAACACGTACCATGAGTCTAGCCTTTGTCGCGAAGGTCGGCGATCCCGTGGGGGATAGCCTGGGGGCTGCATCAACATGGGGAGAAGGCGTGGCGTCCCGCGCGCTCAGTCGGACCCCCGAGTCTTGCAAGTTCGCGGCTCATTTCCCCCGTGCGCGCGGCTGCGAGTGCATCCGTTATAGGACCATGAACCCAAGGGATCCAGACATTTTATGTCATGATATCTACCTATATTTGTCAGTTTTATTGACATTACAGGATCGGCTGGTTAGAGGGCTGGCAAACAAACAGGGATGGGGATGAGAGATGACATCATCGGCGCACGAGGATGATCTTGCGGTCATCGACGCCATTCACAGCTGGTGTGCTGCAATCGACGGGCGCGATTGGGCTGCGCTGGAAGCGCTGATCACCGACCCGATCCTTATCGACTATAGCTCGAATGGAACCACGGGCGGCCATCTGGCGGCCTCCGAGTGGACCGATCGCCTCCGCGTCCTGCACGGGTTCGACAAGACGCTGCACATGGTGAGCAATGTCCGTCCCCATGTGGACGGCGATGCGGCGATCTGCACATCTTACGTCAACGCGATGCATTTTCTCATGGACGGCGAGGAGGAGTTCCACGCGCACGCCTGCGGTCAGTATCGCCATGATCTCATCCGGATCGAAGGGCGCTGGCGTATCAAGGGCGCGACATTTCTTCTCGCGGGGCGCCAGGGGGGTCACAAGGAGTTCGACAGGGCCTTTGCCAGGGCCCGGGAGCTTGCGCCTCAGCGCATGTAGGCGGGAGCCGGGCAACACTTTCCTTTCCGCGAGGCCAGGGGCCGCCTCATCGCAAGAGGGCCGGACGCGGGGGAAGCTTTCAAAACTTAGGTACTTATTTAGCTAACTAACTAAAAATGGGGAGAATCGGAATATGCGACGGCTTGAGTATCTGTTCCTTGGCGCAAGCCCCCTCATGTTTGCGGTGCAGCCCGCGATGGCGCAGGAAATGGAGGCCCAGCCGGCGGCTGTAGAAAGAGCGGCCGACGATATTGTGGTCACGGCTCAAAAGCGTGAGCAGAGCCTCCAGGATGTGCCGATTTCCATTGCTGTCGTAACGGGCGAGGCGCTTTCCGATTTCCACGCCAAGGATATGGCCGACATCGCAGCGTCGGTGCCGAACCTTTTCGTCGAACGCCTCAACGCCGCCGACGTCATCTATATTCGCGGTTTCGGCTCGGCGCCTTCCAATTTCGCCTTCGACCAGTCGGTAAGCCTCTATCAGGACGGCATCTATGCGGGGCGCGGCAAGCAGTTCGAGGCGCCCTTCTTCGATATCGAGCGGATCGAGGTGCTGCGAGGGCCGCAAGGCGCGCTTTTCGGGAAAAACACGCCCGCGGGCGCGATCAGCATCGTCACCGCCAATCCCACCCCCGCGTTCGAGGCAGGGATTACGGGCACCTATAATTTCGATCTCGAGGGCACCGAGTTCACAGGCTATGTCTCAGGCCCCGTGACCGACAATCTTGGCGTTCGCCTGGCGGTCAAGGCTCTCGATCTTGGCGGATATATTCCCAATCGCACGACCGGAAAGCGCGACCCGCGTCGCAATCAGACGCTTGCGCGCCTGACGCTTCAATATGAAAATGCAGGCTTCGATGCGACGGCCAAGCTCGAATATAGCCGCTCGCGCACCAAGGGCGCCGCAATCGTCCTTTCGACCGTGACCGCGCCTTTGGAGATTACCAAGGACCGGTACGCCGACGATTATCCCTTCGGCTTTGCCGAATCGAACAATGTGACGTCGAAAAATGCGTCGCTCACGGCGAACTACGAGATTGGCGACCATGTTCTGACCAGCATCACGGGATACTCCGCTTATGACGCGAACCGGTCGAACTCCTATGCGAAGGACGTCCCTGCCATCTTCCTCAACCGGATCTTCGAGGAGTTTGAACAATTCTCGCAGGAAATCCGCCTGGCCTCTCCTGAGGGCAAGCCGCTCGAATATATCGTCGGGACCTATTTCGACTGGAGCGACTATGAGCTTGAGTATCCGCGCTACTACACCGGGCTGCCGAGCGGCCTGACGGGCTCGAACAACTCGCTCTTCGATCAGTCGGCGCAGACCCTGTCCTTCTTCGCGCAGGCGACCGCCAATCTCTCGTCCGCGTTCCGGATCATCGGAAGCGCGCGCTACACCCGCACCAAGAAGCGCGGGAATTTCGAGACGATCACGCTTTCGGGCATGCCTTTTGGCGCAGAGACGACCGCCAAGGGGCGCATCTCGGAGGACAATGTCGATCCCTCTTTGACCGCGCAATTCGATGTGACGCCCGATGTCATGCTCTATGCGTCCTACGGCCGCGGTTCGAAATCGGGCGGCTTTGTCAGCAATACGGTGGGCACGGTCGACAGCACCTTCATTTATCGCCCCGAGCGGTCGACCAACTATGAAGTGGGCGTCAAAGCCGCGCTGCTCGACCGGATGCTCACCCTCGACCTTGCGCTCTACGATCTCACCTTCAAGAATCTCCAGACGTCGGTCTACGATCCGACGCTCAGCCCTCCGGGCTTCGTGACCAAAAATGCTGCGAGCGCGACGTCACGCGGTATCGAATGGTCGGTCGGGCTTCGCCCTGCGCAGTGGCTGAAGCTGAGCTGGAGCGGCGCGTACCAGAATGCCGAGTACGACAATTTTCCGGGTGCAAGCTGCCTTACAAGCCAGCCGATCTCGGTCTGTAATCCGGCGGCTCCCGTGGGCGCGCCGAACAATCCTGCGAACAACAATCTTGCAGGCTACAAGCTCGCCTTCTCGTCGAAGTGGAGCGGGTCGATCCAGGCACAGATCAAGGCGCCGATTGCCGATCGCTACCTGCTCGCGACCACCGCGGCGATGAACTACCGCTCCAAGTTCTTCATCTCGGATAACCAGGACCCGGTTTACGGTATCCAGCCATCCTATCAGAAGCTTGATCTGAGGGTAGAGTTCGGCGACCGGGACGAGCGATGGAATGTGGCGCTGGTGGGCCGCAACCTCACCAACGAGCGGACCTATTCCTTTGCCTTCCTCTGGCCCGGGTCACTTTCCTACACCCCGAGCGGCCACCGCTACCTGGAGGAAACCCGCACGATAGCCATCGAAGGCAATCTGCGTTTCTAAGCGGTCCTTCATGCGCACGGAAATCGAACAGGGCGAGGCACCGCCGCGCGCGGCGACGGTGCCTCGTGAGCGCCGATGGGCCCTCGCGCTCATGCTCGCGATCACGACCTGTGCCTTCATCGACCGGGCGATCCTCAACACGGTCGGCCAGGCCATTCGCGATGATCTGAAGCTCAGTGATCTTCAGCTCGGGTTGCTGGGGGGCGCGGCTTTTTCCATTCTTTACGGAACGCTCGGCATCCCGGTTGCGCGCTGGGCCGAGCGATCCGACCGGATCGGCATCGTCTCGATCGCGGTCACCATCTGGTCGAGCATGACGATGCTGTGCGCGATGGCCACGGGCTTCTGGCAGCTCCTGTTGATGCGCATCGGGGTCGGGGTTGGTGAAGCGGGGGCAAACGCCCCCGTCCAATCCTATCTGTCGGATCTTTATCCGCCCGAACGGCGCGGCACGGTTGTCGGAATTCTCGGTCTATCGGTTCCGCTCGGCATCATTATCGGCGGGATCGGCGGCGCCTGGGTCGCGCAGCATCATGGCTGGCGCATGGCCTTCCTCCTCGTCGGGCTCCCGGGCCTTGTTCTCGCCGCCGCGGCGCGGCTGACACTCCGGGACAAGCGGCCGCCGGTCGCAAAAGCCGAGATACCCTCGCTGCGCACGGTGCTCGCGACGCTTTGGGAGAGCCGGAGTTTTCGTCAGATGATTGCAGGCGGCGTGGTGACAAGCTTCATCGGGCAGGCGGTGCTCGCCTTTGGGCACCCCTTTTTCGTGAGAAACTTCGGCCTCAGCTATACCGAGGCGGCGGTCTATTTTGCGCTCGTCAACGGCGCGTCGGTCGCGGGGGGCTACATGGTCGGCGGCTTTGTCGTCGACCGGTTCGTGACCCGCGATGTTCGCTACTACGGGTGGATACCCGCGCTCATGATGCTGCTCGCGGGACCCTTTTATATCGCAGGCTTCCTCCAGCGTGAGCTTCTCCCAGGGCTCATCCTCCTCGCGATCCCGGGCGTGTTTTCAGCAAGCTATTATGCGCCTGTGCTCGCGGTGACCCAGAACATCGTCGCAAGCCGGATGCGCGCGACAGCGATCTCGATCGTGCTGCTCGCAATGAATATCATCGGCCTTCTGCTCGGCCCGCTCACCGCGGGAGCGCTTAGCGACTTCTATTTTGCGCAGGCGCTCCCGGCAGGCATCGACGCTGCGGCCTGCCGCGCGGCGATGACCGCCCTTTGCGAGGCAGCATCGGCGCGCGGCGTGAGCTACGCGCTTGCCACCATCTGCCTGCTCTTCTTGTGGTCGGCCGTCCATTATTTCGCCGCGAGCCGGCATCTGGAGCGCGACATTGATTTTCAGCAACAACAGGATGGGAACCCATGATCAAGATGTCCTTTGCCGTCTACCGCCGTCCCGATCTCACCCAGGAGCAGTTCCTCGACCACTGGTTCAACATTCACGCCCCGATCGCCAAGAAATACGCCAAGGCCTTGCGGATCAGGCGATATGTCCAGCTCCACGGTGGCGACTATGAGGCGGCCCGGCAGATGACCCAATCGCGCGGCTGCCAGCCGCCGCACGACGGCGTCGTCGAGATCTGGTGGGATTCTGAAGAGGATCGACTTGCGGGCGCGGCGTCGCCTGAGGGCCAGGAAGGCGGCCGCCTGCTCCAGGCTGACGAGCTCAATTTCTGCGATATGTCGCGCTCGAGCGTCATGTTTGGCGTGGAGCGGGTCATCATTGACGAACTGGACGGGTAGCGAGGAAGCATGGTCGGCGGCGTCAGGCGTCCCGCATACGCCGCTTGCTCGCTCGCCGCCGGATGCACCTGGAGGCCGGGAGGAGCCGTTCCAGTCAGGATCCCGGACCGATGCGCATCGGTAATGGAGAAGCATGGCGGCCGCCGTGGTTCGCCTTGGTCCCCCCCTCGCTACTGACGGGCAGCGAAGCCATAAGCAGGCTGTTCGCAACCGCCTGAGCATTTTCGGTCAGCTCGTTGTCGGCGAGTTCGCCCGCCGTCCAGAAGGACAGGGTTCCGCGAACGGCAAAGGCGAGGTGGCGCGCAAGCATCTGCAGCGCCTCGTCCTTCTTAGCCACCATCTGGCCGCTTCCGTCGCCCAGAGCCAGCCGCCAGAGGCCTGTCGACAATTCCAGCGCGCGGCCCGGTGCCGGGCTCGCGGTTCCGATCACACCCATCACCGCGCGATTGACCCGCGGCTCTTCGAGCATTCCCTCAGACGCAATCCGGGTGGCAAGAAGGACCCTTTCAAGAGCGTCCGCGAGCGGCGGATGCTCGGTAAAGCGCTTCGCCATGAGCTCGATCCGCCGCTCGGCGAGCGCCTGCATGATCGCGGCCTTGCTCCCGAACCGGTTGAACGGCGTCGCAAAGCTGACGCCGGCCTCGGAGGCGAGGTCGCGCATCGAGAATTCCGCCTTGCCTTCGCGGAGCAGGCGCTCGGCTGCGTCGATGACGCGCTGGCGGACGGGCTCGCCCCGTGCGGCGGACGGTAATTTTCGGGTCTTGATCCGGGTCGTGAGCTATCGATATCATGATATAGTCATCGATCCTGTCCACCGGAGTAGACCATCAACTCGCACGAATCGATCCCTTCGATCGGGTTCAAGTCGCTTGTGTCGTCCGTGTCTGCCAGCGCGCAGCAGCTTGTTAGCTGCGGTGAGGCATTATTCTATGATTTGCGCGAGCAGCCGAATATCGACCAGCGAGGCCGATCACTTACGCAAGTATCTCGCCCGCTCAGAGCGAACCGCGGCTGAGCTCGGCGCGAATCCGTTCTACGAAAATCGCGATAATTCCAAGCCCGCTGACAGCGGGCTGGATGATTAGGTCCGGTACCCTCTACTGGTTCGCTGAGGAGCGGACCATGAGGTTCGACGCGGATGACCTGCTCTACCTCGACTCCCAGACCGCCATGCTCCGGCCTTTAAGCGGAGTGCAGCGCTTACCCGATTGCCGTCAGGCCAAGTGGCGGAACATTGCCGACTTTCGATGGTTAGCCTTGCATATTCATCGGCAAGGGAGATTCGAGATGAACAGCAATTGTTGGACCATGGTCGCCCTTCCGGCTCTCCTGGCGGGTTGCAACTCTCCCGACACTTCGACGGCCGCGGCACCGGTTAACAGCAAGGCTTTCGAAGAAGCGGCGCTGAGTGGTGCCGGGCAAGCGCCGTCCCAAAGCGCCGCCGCGGAACTCAAGGCAGCGGATGGCAAGCCTGTTGGCAGGGCGAGGGCGACGGTCAACGACGGGCGCGTTATGCTGAGCTTGCAAGTCGAGGGGCTCCCGCCAGGCGAACACGGCGTCCATGTGCATATGACCGGAAAGTGCGACGCCCCCAAATTCGAAAGTGCGGGTGCACACTGGAATCCCGCAAACACCAAGCACGGCCTTGAAGCCCCCGGCGGGCAACATGCCGGCGATATGCCGAACCTCCTGGTCGACGCCAATGGGCGCGGGAGCATTTCGTACGAGCTGAAGGGTGCGACGTTCGCTGGTCTGATGGACGGGGACGGGTCGGCCATGGTGGTCCACGCGTCGGCCGACGACCAGAAGACCGACCCATCGGGCAATAGTGGCGATCGCATCGCTTGCGGTATATTCAACGTCGTCTGAGCGATCGATAACACCCCTGGTTGTTGCGTCCCGTGCATACCGCTCTCATGGCGCACCTTATTTCAGGTTCTTGTGTTTCCGGGAGGATGGGCATTTGGCGACTGAGGAGGATCTTTATCGGATCGAGGCGGGCTTTTGGCTCAAGGGAAGAAAGCATTTCCTCGAGAATGTCTATGAAAAGTGCCTCCTTGCTTTTCCCCAGATGACCGAGATGCATGGGGTACATTCGCGTGAAGAAGTTGCGTCAACTGCGACAAGTTCAAACCGCTGGCGTGACCTCGCGATGACAGACCGCGCGCTAGTGGAGAACGATGACTTTGCAATTATCAGTTACCGCGCCGAGGCGACGCGCGCCGACGACGAGCCCTATACGGCGCTGGTGAGCTCGGGCTATGTACGGCGCTCAGGCGGCTGGAGGCTCATCTTCCACCAGCACTCGCCGCTCTGAGCAAAACTGGCCCTCCTAAATCGCGATGAAGCGGCGGCTGTGCGCGATGATCTTGGCGATGAGCGGCCGCGACTCGGAAGCGCCGAGTCCTTGTTCAATGATGCCTACGCCCGGCTCTCGGCTTCCTTCTTGCTGACGCCGAGCTCACAGATTTCCTCGATGTGCTCGGCCTTGCGCCTTTGCTTGTCGGTCTACCTAGCCTTGTCGCCTCGTGGCATGATCCCTCTCCTCGGTTCCCTCGATTTTCTGCAACGCGCGAGATACGCCATCTGTCCGGTCGTCACGCGTGGTTCGGGCGCAAATCCCTGGACAGATGTCCACAGAGCCGTGCTGGCGCCATGTCTGCGGGTGAGCAACGCCTTGAGGCTCTCAATCGTGCTCGCCGCGCCCTAATTGTGAAGATATAGGCGGCCCGCCGTTTCCCGAAGATGCGCATGCTTGAGTTGGTCGTCGAATGGTCCGAATGCCCGTCCCCGGGAAGTAGTGCTCTGCGGCCCATTTTATCTTTGCGGAGCAATCTACCTGCCGCGCGGGAGACCGATGTGGATGACCGGGCTACTCTTCCTCTTGGGCGATCCGCCTGCGCTCACGGCGGCTGTCGATGAACATCCGCACGATCACGCCCCAGAGCAGGCCGATCGCGATGAGGAGCGGGGCCATTGCTTCGAGAAAAGATGCATGCATCAGGACCTCCTTGGGGAATTTGCCGGAGCAACTCCCAAATTGTGCAAAGGATGCGTCGACCCGGCATTAACTGCGGTCACTCGTGACTTGCCGCTGGACAATGCTAGTGGCTTCAGCTGGGCTTAACGCGCCCATAGAGGATGCCGACAATTATTGAGAATGGCAAAATCGTGAGGCCGATAATCTGGACGGGTGGATGCGGATCACCTCCCCAGATTGCCCACGATGGCAATGCCGACTGCTGTGCAGTTATGAAGGCCAGATGTAACCCGACGCTTGTCCAGATCGTGCCGGTTACTGCCCGGACAATTCCGAGAACTATGCCGAAGCAAGCGATGAAGCTCGCATCGGTTACCGAGCTCACGGCTCCCACGACCCATGCGAACAGGCTGAAAACGAGGGCCTGGCCAAGCACAGGTTTCCAAGGCGAGCGATCTTTCTCCAGAGCCTGCATTATCCAGCCCCGGAAGAGTAGCTCCTCAGGCAAGGCCTCGCTTAGGAGGACCAGAAGGAGGAGATACGCGAGTGTGAGAGCCGTCTCGGATGAGCGTGTTAAACCGATGTCGGTCAACCCGATCCAGGCCAGCGTGGCCGTCGCCGGGATGGCCAGCGCGGCATATGCCGCCGCTCCGCTTGCGGTCTGACTGAAAGTCCGTCGGTCTAGTGGACTCCAGGTGATGAGACGCGGCCGCGCGTATGACATGGCGCAGCTGAGCCCGGCGACAATGCCTGTGACGGTCACGCCGAAGGCCAGCCGTTCGCCATGATCAATGGGGAAGGGGGCTTTCGCGCTCAGCGACAATGACGCTCGCCAAAGAATGACCGCGCCTGTCGTAAGAATACCGATCCAAAGAAGCGCCCTCAAGCCGTCCCTCATCCTCGCCCTCGCGCTCAGTGCGAAAGTCCATACCAGCCTACAACGAACCGGCCATGAGCGTCACTCTCATATCGACCTCCATAATAGTGCCGCCTGTCGGTGGAGGGCGGGGAGGACCGAGGAGCACCTCACGCACTGCAAGACCGCAAGATTACGCAGAACCTGCCCGGTCCAACGCAATATGCCAGCGCATCAAAATTCCCCTGCGATCCCGACGCGGGCCGCATTGTTCCCATTGCCCGCATAGGCGAACCCCGCCGTGAGCGCGAAGGGCGCCTCGGTGTCGAGGCGATGCGAGATCGCGCCGCCGATCGCCTGCGCTCCGCGGAAGGTCGAGCCGTTAAGCGCATAGCTCGTTCGGCCAGGTTCGGAGGGCATCGGCGCATAACCGATCGCCATGGCGGCTGCTATCCCCGCCCGGGCATCGCGCCGGTCGCGGTTCACGCGGCCTTCAATCCGGGCGATGTCGACCGGTCCGAAATCGGCGAGAGCCAGATTGCCCGATGCGTCCGCCGTCACATAGCGGATGTCGCCCGACTGCGCTGCCCGGCTCTCGGCCGATCCGATCCCCGCAAGCGTGTAGGTCGAACCCGACGAACCCAGCGCGACCTGGCCAGGTCGGCTCGCGACGGCATTTTCGCCGATCGCCACCGCACCTGCGGCGGTCGCCTGCGCGTTGCGGCCGAGCGCGATTGCCGATTGCCCTTCGGCAATGCTGTCCGCACCAATTGCCACGGCGCCGGTCCCGATTGCCCTGTTGTCCGCGCCGAGCGCGACGGCGCCCCGTCCGGTGGCGATATTGGGATCACCGATCGCGACGGCGCCGTCACCCGAGGCGATATTCCCCGCGCCGATGGCGACGGCCTGGCCGGCCGCAGCCTGCGCGTTCGTTCCGATGGCTACCGAGCGGTCGCCCGCCGCCACGCTGTCGCCGCCAATGGCCACAGCGTCGGCGCCGGTGGCCTGCGAGGCCGCGCCGCTGCTGTTGACCGCGAAATAGACAAGCTCGGCTTCGTTCGCATTGGCTTTGGCGAGCGCGATATCGGCGTCAGCCTGCGCCTGCACTGCGATATTGCGCGCGGTATCGGCCTCTGCCTGCGCTTTCACCGCCTTTTCAAAGGCGTTGTCGGCGCGCTGCCGCGCCGCCACCGCATCCTCGCCTGCCTCAAAGGCGACGCGCTGTGCTTCTCGGGCTTCCGTGCGGGCGGCCGCGGCGTTGGTCTGCGCGGAGACGGCGTTGTCGAATGCGTCGTCCGCTCGCTGCTGGGCGGCGGCCGCGTCCGCAAGCGCGGTGTCCGCGGAGCCCTGCGCGCGGGCCGCGGCGTCCGCGTTGGCTGCGATCGCGGTATCTTGCGCGGCATTCTCCGCGAGCGCCTGATCGGCCGCATCCTGGGCGCTTGTCGCCCGCGTGAGCGCGGTGTCGGCCGTGCCCTGCGCCCGCGCCGCTGCCTCGGCGTTGGCGGCAATCGCGGTGTCCTGCGCGGCATTTTCCGCGAGTGCCTGATCGGCCGCATCCTGGGCGCTTGCCGCCCGCGTGAGCGCGG
>Ga0182735_1000218_pt1 | contig 59284 bp, 50 predicted proteins | sample eDN5th30CKraftMG_FD_128524 | JGI IMG/M metagenome (GOLD analysis project Ga0182735, IMG submission 128524) | Enriched Miracle-Growth compost microbial communities from Emeryville, California, USA - eDNA 5th pass 30_C Kraft MG (version 2) (version 2) ... | reverse complement strand
GACGCGGCCGAGCCAGTCGGTCGCCGTTTCGCGGATGCGGCCATAGTTGCGCTCGCCGACGGCCATCAGCCGTTCGCCGACATTGGCCCCGGCCGACACCGTCATGCGCAGCCCGTCCGCCGGGTTCTGGTGCACGAAGCCCCAGTCGGTGCGCAGGAGCAGGCGGCGCTCGGCTTCCTGGAGGCCATAAAGGTCGCGCATCTCGCCGTCGCGCATGCGATAGGAAATCGTGCCCGATGTCGGCTCCAGCCGCGTCGAGATGCAGTTGAGCAGCGTGGACTTGCCGGAACCCGACTCGCCGACGATGGCCAGCACTTCGCCCGGCCATACGTCGAGATCCACGTCGGCGCAGCCGATGCGGGTTCCGTAGGCCTTGGTCAGCGAACGCACGGAAAGCAGCGGCAGATCCTGGCCGGTAACGTCGCATACCGCGTCGTTTCGAAGCGCGATCGTCATGGCAGCGTCTCCCCGCTCATTTCGCCCCGATGACCTTCGGCGCGGCGTGTCTCGCAATGGTCGGTATCGGAGCAGACGAACATGCGCCCGCCCCGGTCATCGAGCACGATCTCGTCCAGGTAGACCTGTTCGGCGCCGCACAGCGCGCAGGGCGTATCGAATTTCTGCACCTCGAACGGATGGTCCTCGAAATCGAGGCTCACCACTTCGGTGTGCGGCGGCAGCGCGTAGATGCGCTTCTCGCGGCCGGCGCCGAACAGTTGCAGCGCCGCCGACATGTGCATCTTCGGATTGTCGAATTTCGGCGTCGGAGAGGGATCCATGACGTAGCGCCCCTCGATCTTCACCGGATAGGCATAGGTGGTGGCGATGTGGCCGTTCCTGGCGATGTCCTCGTAGAGCTTGACGTGCATCAGCCCGTATTCTTCCAGAGCATGCATCTTGCGCGTTTCCGTCTCGCGCGGTTCGAGGAAGCGCAGCGGTTCCGGGATCGGCACCTGGTAGACCAGCACCTGCCCCTCGCCGAGCGGCGTTTCGGGGATGCGGTGACGGGTCTGGATGATCGTTGCCTCGGCCGTGCGGGTCGTGGTTTCGATGCCAGCCACCCGCTCGAAGAATTTTCGGATCGACACCGCGTTGGTGGTGTCGTCGGCCCCTTGGTCGATGACCTTGAGCATGTCGTCCGGCCCGAGGATGGCGGCCGTCACCTGCACGCCGCCGGTGCCCCAGCCATAGGGCATCGGCATCTCGCGGCTGGCAAAGGGCACCTGGTAGCCGGGAATGGCGATCGCCTTGAGGATGGCGCGGCGGATCATGCGCTTGGTCTGCTCGTCCAGATAGGCGAAGTTGTAGGTGGCGTTGCGGCTCAGCGCGGTCATTCCGCGGCCTCCTGCATGTCGGGCTGGGCCACGCTCTCGCGCGCGGCATATTCGGCGCGCATGGTGCGCACGAGGCCGAGTTCGGCCTGGAAGTCGACGTAATGCGGCAGCTTCAGGTGCTCGACGAAGCCGGTCGCCTGCACGTTGTCGCAATGCGACAGCACGAATTCCTGGTCCTGCGGCGGTGCGACGATATCCTCGCCCAGTTCCTCGGCGCGCAGCGCCCGGTCGCACAGCGATATCGCCATCGCCTTGCGCTCCGACTGGCCGAACACCAGCCCGTAGCCGCGCGTGAACTGCGGCGGCGCCTTGGCCGATCCCTTGAACTGGTTGACCATCTGGCATTCAGTCACCTGGACGCGGCCGAGCGGCACGGCGAAGCCGAGTTCGGGAACGAAGAATTCCACCTCGACCTCGCCGATCCGGATTTCGCCGGTGAAGGGGTGCGATCGGGCATAGCCGCGCTGCGTCGAATAGCCGAGCGCCAGGAGGAAGCCCTCGTCGCCGCGCGACAGGCTTTGCAGGCGCATGGCGCGCGCCATCGGGAACTCGACCGGCGTGTGGTTGATGTCGCCGGGGGCGGCCCGTTCAGGCAGGTCGATATCCTCCTCGATCAGGCCTTCACCCCCGAGGATGGCGGCGATCCGTGTCGCGGGCTCGGCGGGCGGCTCCCGCCTCTCGCCAGCCTCGATCTCCGGGTCGCCCTCGAGGTCCGGGTCGAGCAGGCGATGGGTATAGTCGAAGGTCGGCCCGAGCAGCTGGCCGCCCGGCAGGTCCTTGAAACAGGCCGAGATGCGCCGCTCGATCAGCATCTCGCCGGTGTCGATGGGTTCGCTGTAGCCGAAGCGCGGCAGGGTGGTGCGGTAGGCGCGCACGAGGAAGATCGCCTCGATCAGGTCGCCACGCGCCTGCTTGACGGCAAGCGCCGCCAGTCGACGGTCGTAGAGTGAGCCTTCGCTCATCACCCGGTCGACGCCGAGCGCCAGTTGGCCGGCGATCTGGTCGAGCGTCAGCGCCGGGACCGAGCGGTCGCCACGGCGGCGGTCGGCCAGCAGCCGGTGGGCATTGTCGATGGCGGCCTCGCCGCCCTTGACCGCGACATACATGGCTAGTTCTCCCGTGCGATCAGGCGGGCACTGCGCGGCAGGCAGGCGAGGGCGCCGCCGGCGACGAGCACGAGGTCGACCCCGCGCGGAAAGCGCTGTCTGTTCTCGGTCCATTGCGCGGCGAAATCGGCCGGCAGGCCGCGCGGAGCGAGCGTCGTCTCGCCTCGGATTCCCGGACCCCGGAACGTGAGCGACGCGCCACCGTCGAAGGCTTCGACGGCAAGGACCAACGTTGCCGAGCGGTCCGGATATTCCTGCGTGCCCTGTGCGAAGCTGCAAAGCGGGGGCAGGGAGGGGCTATCGGTAGCAAGCGCGAAAGCGGCTTCGGCGAGCTGTACGACGACCGGCGCGCCGGTGTGGAACATCAGCCATTCGCGCACGGCCTCGCTTTGCGCCAGAGTGGGGTCCAGCCATAGCGGCGTGTCGGCATCGGCCAGCGTGCAGGCAAGCGCGCCGACGAGCGGCGGCAGCGGTGCCGGCGGGGCCACCGGCGGCTTGACGTGGATGACGGTCGCGGGCCGCGCCATGGCGTCCATCACCGCCCGGAAGACGGCCTGCGCATCCTCAACGGGGTCGGCAAAGCCGCCCTCCAATGCCGTCGTCGCCTCGCGCATCAGTCTTCCCCCCGCACCATGGTGAAAAAATCGACGCGGGTGGCGGCCGTCTGCTCGCGCTTTTCCGCATCCGCCGCGTCGAGTTCGTGCTGCAGCGGCGCGATCATTCGTGCATCGACGAGGGCCGCCGTCTCCGGTGTCTGGCACACCGCATCGACCAGCGCGGCAATGCGGGCCTTGTCCATGTCGCGGCCGAGCGCCACCGCGTGGCCGACGGACCCGTCGTCCAGCCGGACGCTCGCCCGCGTCACCGTGGCCTCGCCGAAGTTGAAAGGCTCGCCGCTGCCGCCGACACGGCCGCGCAGGGTGATGAGGCCGTATTCGGGCCCGCGCAGGGCGCGGTGGACGGGCGCAAGGGCGAGGTCGGCCCACAACTCGCGCAGCCGGGCGGTGCTGCTGCGCGCCAGGACCGCCATCCGGTTGCGGCGCAGGACATTCTTTTCTGGGTAAGGCATGCGTGCTCCAATTTGTCTAATTATCTAGACAAGTTGATGAATTGGAGCCACCATAGCCGTGCCAGATGACGGCCACGTGACAGCTTTGGCAACGGCAGAGGAAAAGCATGACGGCGCGTTTGCAGCGGGGTCTTGGGGTCGCCCTCTGGCGGCAGGTGGCCGACGGCATCAGGGCGGGTATCGCCAACGGACTGGCCGGCGAAGCGGGCCGGTTGCCGTCGGAAGCCGAGTTGGCGCAGCGCTTCGGCGTCAACCGCCACACGGTGCGGGCGGCGATTTCCGCGCTCGCCCATGAAGGCGTGCTGGAATCGCAGCAGGGGCGCGGGACCTATGTGCGGCGTAGGCAGCGCCTCGTCTATCCGATCGGCGAGCGCACCCGCTTCTCCGCCGGGCTCGGCGACCAGGCGCGCGATACGAGCAGCGAAATGGTCGGCACGGCGAGGGAACCTTCCACCCTGTGGGTCGCGACGGCGCTTGGCCTGGAGACGGGGAAGGAGGTGATCCGCATCGAAAGCCTTGGTCGGGCCGACGGTATTCCGGTGTCTCGCTCGACCTCCTGGTTCGCGGCGGATCGCTTCGAAGGTATCGCCGAGCTCTTCTCCGACACCGGTTCGATGACGGCAGCCCTTGCCGGTTTCGGCGTCCGCGACTACCGCCGCGCCTCGACCTCGATCGAGGCGCGCCATGCCGAGGAGGCCGACACGCGCGAACTGAACCTGGCGCCGGGAGCCATCGTGCTCGTCACGTGTGCGGTGAATCGCGACCTGTCGGGGCGGCCCGTCCAGTGCTCGGTGACCCGGTTCGCCGCCGACCGGGTGGAACTGTCGGTGGAGGCTCCGGCGCCCGGCAGCAGCGGGTGAAGCCGTAAGCCGAACAGGAGTTGTCCCGGCCGACCGCCGGTCAGTCGGCCTATGCCGGCACCGTCTCGGTTCGGCGCGAGCGCACGAATGGGCCGTGCGGGATTTCAGGCGGCGCGAAGCTTTCAGCGCTGGCGCGGTCCCAGCGGCTATACCAGTCGCCGAGTTCCGCAATCTCCTCGCCCGACACCAGGAAGCCGTCCGGCAGATAGGGATAGGCTTCGTTGCCGTCGAGGAACTCGTTGTCCTGCTGGCGGAACATGAAGTGATAGGGCATGAAGTTGCTGGGATGGGTGAGGCCTGCCGCCCCCGCGATCTCGCCCAGCGCATGCATGGTGTTGCGGTGGAAGCGCGCGACCCGGTCGCTCTTGTCGCCGACATCGATGGCGCGCTGGCGCAGCGCATCCTGCGTCGCGATGCCGACCGGGCAGCGGTTGGTGTGGCAGGACTGCGCCTGGATGCAGCCGATGGCGAACATGAAGCCGCGGGCGGCATTGCACCAGTCGGCCCCGAGCGCGATGGCGCGTGCGATGTCGAAGGCCGAGACGATCTTGCCGGCGGCGCCGATCCGTACCTGGTCGCGGATGCCGGCGCCGCGCAGCGTGTTGTGGACGAAGGTCAGCCCTTCCAGCATCGGCATGCCGACACGGTTGGCGAATTCGACGGGTGCCGCGCCGGTGCCGCCTTCCGCGCCGTCGACGACGATGAAATCGGGCACGATGCCGGTCTTCAGCATTGCCTTGACCATGCTCATGAATTCGCGGCGATGGCCGATGCACAGCTTGAAGCCGACCGGCTTGCCGCCCGAAAGCACGCGCAACTCCTGGACGAACTCCATCAATCCGACAGGGGTGGAAAAGGTGCGGTGGGCCGCCGGCGAGATGCAGTCGAGCCCCATCGGGATGCCGCGCGCCTCGGCGATCTCCGGCGAAATCTTGGACGCCGGCAGCATGCCGCCATGGCCCGGTTTCGCGCCCTGGCTCAGCTTGATCTCGATCATCTTGATCTGCGGATCGGCGGCCAGTTCCGCGAAGCGCCCGGGCGAGAAGCCGCCCTCCTTGTCGCGGCAGCCGAAATAGCCGGACGCCACCTGGTAGACGAGGTCGCCGCCGCCCTGGCGATGGTAGCGGCTGATGCTGCCTTCGCCGGTGTCATGCGCGAAGCCGCCCTTCCTCGCACCCGTGTTCAGCGCCAGGATGGCGTTGCCGGAAAGCGCGCCGAAGCTCATGGCCGAGATGTTGTAAAGGCTCATCTCATAGGGTTGCCGGCAGGCCGGGCCGCCGACCAGCACGCGAAAATCGGTATCGGCGATGGTCACCGGCGTCGCCGAATGCGTCAGCCACGCATAGCCCGAGCCATAGACGTTCTCGGTGGTGCCGAAGGGCCGCTTGTCCTCGTCGCCCTTCGCCCGCTGGTAGACGAGCGCCCTGTCTTCCCGGCTGAACGGGATTTTGTCGGTGTCGCTCTCGATCATGTATTGCCGGATTTCGGGCCGGAAGCTTTCCATCAGGAAGCGCAGGTGCCCCACCACCGGATAGTTGCGAAGGATGGAGTGCCGGTGCTGGCGCAGGTCGTGGACGCCGAGCACGAACAGCGCGCCGGCAATAAGCGCCGGGACAAGCAGCCATGCGCTGTGGAACGCCGCGCCGGCGATGAATACAAGCGAGGCGAGCGCCGTGATGAAGAAAGCCGCGTAGCGCTGGTGGGAAAAAACGGACTTCATTCGATCTGCCGGTAGGTCTCGTCTGGAAGGATGCCTCCCACTAGCCGCAAACGCACTTATCTTCAACGGCCGGCGCCAGGCCGGGCTCACGCCCGCTTCGAGGCGGCACCGTCTTCTATGCGCGGCAGGAACCAGGTCAGCAGGCCGGCCAACGGCAGGAAGCCGCAGAGCCAGTAGACGCGTTCGATGCCGATGCTGTCCGCCAACCCGCCGAGAATGGCGGCCGCGATGCCTGCCAGCCCGAAATTCAGGCCATAGAACAGCCCGCCGATCAGGCCGACGCGCTCCGGCAGGAGTTCGATGGCGTAGATCAGGATGGAGGCGAAGGCGCTGGCGATGATCAGGCTGATCGTCACAGTGAGCACGCCGGTCCAGAAGAAGTTGGCGTAGGGCAGCAGCAGCGTGAAGGGCAGGGGCCCGAGCACCGAGATCCAGATGATGCGGTAGCGGCCGATCCGGTCGCCGGCGATGCCGCCGATCAGCACGCCCACGGCCTGGGCCAGCAGGAAGACGAACAGCATGACCTGGGAGGTCGGGATCGACACGCCGAAACGCTCGATCAGGTAGAAGGTGTAGAACGACCGGAAGCTCTCGACATAGGCGACCTTCGAAAACATCAGCAGGGTAAGGACGACCATCCCGGTCATGACGGTAGCGCGCGAAAGTGGCGGGTTGCTTGCGGAGCCGCCTGAAAGCGAGGCCTTCAGCGTCGCGATATGCCGGCGGATCAGGGCATGCTGCCCGGCGGTCCAGACCATCAGCGCCATGGCCAACAGGGCCGCCAGCGTGAACCAGGCGAGGCTCGCCTGGCCGTGCGGCACGATGATGAAGGCGGCGAACAGCGGTCCGAGCGCGCCGCCGGCCTGCCCGCCGACCTGGAACACGCCTTGCGCCAGCCCCTGCCGGCCGCCGGAGGCCTGGCGCGCGAGCCGGGTCGCCTCGGGATGGAAGATGGCCGAGCCAATGCCGATGCAGGCGACGGAAACAAGGATGATGCCGTAGCTCGGGGCAAAGCCGAGGCTGGCCAGCCCGACGAAGGTGAAGGTCATGCCGACCAGCGTCGAATAAGGCATCGGGCGCCGGTCGGTGACATAGCCGACCACCGGCTGCAACAGGGAGCCCGCGATCTGGAAGGTGAGGGTGATGAGCCCGATCTGGACGAAATCGAGCGCGTAGCTGTCCTTGATGATCGGATAGACGGCCGGGATGAGCGACTGGATCAGGTCATTGAGCAGGTGCGTCAGCGCCAGCACGATCAGCACGGCCATATAGGTGCGCGGCTGCGTGGCGGAGAGAGGGACCTGGTTCAACTCTTGCCTCATCCAGTGGGGATTGCGTTGGGCGGCGGGTTCACTCGATCTTGCCGCACCCTATCCCTATGCCGGCCCGAAGAAAACGGCCAGCGAGGGCCATACGGGCTGGTCCAGCGCCGTGAAAATGAATCGTGACGAAACGCCGCCGGGCCGCCGCCGGGGCAGGGCATTGCGCCCGGATCGGGCAGTTGGAATTATCCTGCTGGGTTTCACCGAAAGCAGCTATTCTTTCTCTCTGCCTCCAAGTAAGGACAATCCCGCATTCAGGGGTGGCGGATGTCTTTGGTCGATCTGGCTTTCGACCGCGCGGCGGTCGCGGCGTGGCACGACGATATCAACAGCGGTTGTCTGTTCAATGCGGCTTCAGTGCGCGGCGTGCAGGCGGCGCGCGTGCTTTTTTCGCCGCGCTCGTCGGTGGCGCCGCAGCTATGGCTGCAGCTCAAGATCGGCCGCCGCCGATATATGTACCGCAAGGCAGTGATGTATTTTGCCGGTGGGCCGTTCGGCTGGCGCATAAGGCATGTCAATCGCAAGGCACCCTCGACCACCGGCAGCAAGCACAAGGCCAGCCAGAGGGTGCGGGAGGCCGGCCTCCCGGTGCCGCGGGGGCGGATTTTCACCCGCGACGAGATCGATGCGGCATTGGACTATTTCGGGTCGCTCGGCAGCGAGGCCTGCGTCAAACCAGACCGTGGCCTGATGGGGGAGGCCATCGTGCCGCGTATCGGCGAGGTGTCGCAGTTCCGCTCGGCTTTCCTCAGTGCCGCGGAAAAATATGAGCGGATCGTCGTCGAAGAAAGCGTCGCCGGCGAGGTCATCCGCTACATGGTGGTGGCAGGCAAGGTGGTCGCGGTGCGCCTCGACCGGCCCGCCAGCGTGGTCGGAGACGGCGTCAGCACGATCGCCGAACTTGCCGAGCGCAGAAACGCCGAGACCCGTTCGGCCAACCTGCCCGTGTGGAATGAAATGCCGCTCGATGGCGAGGCGGAGCGGATACTGGCCCTCGACGGCTTGTCGATGGCCTCGCGCTTGCCCGAAGGCAAGCGCGCTTTCCTGAGGGCAACCTCCAATATCCCAACCGGTGGCGACGGCATCGGTAATCCCGAGGGGGTGCATCCGAGCTATGCGCAGTCGGTATTGAAGGCCGTCGCGGCCATTCCGGACCTGGCCCTGACGGCGGTCGACGTGATGGTGGCCGACTACCGGCAGCCGGCGACCCTGGAAAACCACTGGTTTCTCGACCTGAACTCGGCACCGGGAATCGCGAATTTCCATTTCCCCAGGGGAGGGGAGCCTTCCGACGTCGCCGGACACATCATGGACTGGTTGCTTGCCGGCGGCCCTCGGTAACCCCTTCGGATCACCTCAATGACAGAGAAAACAATGGTCTCTCCCGCGGCTCCGCGCGTCCTCCTGTTCGCGATCCAGACCAGCCATGCAGGTAGTTGCCGCCTGCCCAAGCTCTTCAAGGAAGCGGGCTTCCGGGTGGGGGTGCTTGGGCTGCGGTCGAGCCTGCTTCACGCCTCGCGTCATTGCGACGAGCGGTTTCGCCTGCGGGCGCGCCGCTTCGAACCGCTCATCCGTTCCAGCCTCGAGAAGGCGTTCGCCGCCTTTAGGCCCGACATCATCGTGCCCTGCGACGAGCGGGCCGTCTCGATCGTCGATCATTGGATCGGCGGCCAGCAAGCTTCGCCGCTGAGTGCCGGGCTTCGCGACTGCCTCGTCGCCTCGCTCGGCAAGCCGGAACGGTTGGCGGAGCGTTCCTCGAAGCTGCGGACGCTGGAACTGGCCCGGTCGATCGGCGTGCATACGCCGCGCGAGACGAAGGTGACCAGTCGCGCCGAATGCGAGCAGGTGGCCGCCTCGTTCGGCTACCCGGTCATCCTCAAGCTTTCGCACGGCGCCGGCGGCAATGGCGTCCGCTTGTGCCGGACGGCCGAGCAGCTCGGCGCCGCCTTTCGGGATTTCGAGCGCGGCCTGTCAGCCGTAAAGGCATGGCGCCGGCGGTTGCTGAGACGCGACTGGTTCGGCTCCCGTTTCGATATCCTGGTCCAGCAATTCATTCCCGGCCGCCCTGCCATGAGTTGCATCGCCGTGTCTGGCGGCCGTCCGCTGTCGATCGTGACCGGCTTTGCCGAAAACGTGACCGAGCCGATGGGTCCCGCGAGCATCGTGCGCATCGTCGACATTCCCGAGATCCGGCAAATGACCCAGGCCATGGCAGAGGCGTTCGAAGCCTCGGGCTTCCTGTCGTTCGACTTCATCGTCGACGAAGCGGGCCGCGCCGTGCTTCTTGAATGCAACGCGCGGCCGACGCAGATCATGCATCTTGGCCATCTGGTCGACGTCGATCTGGCGCGGGCCCTTCACGGGGTCTTGCAGGGCGCACATGAGGCGCCGTGCGAAGCGCCGCGCGGAGAACGCGAAGTCGCGTTCTTCCCCCAAGAGTGGAAACGCGATCCGGCAAGCTCCACTGTCGCGACCGGGTTCCACGACGTCCCCTGGGAAGACCCTGTGCTGCTACGGGCCATTCTGGGCAAGCGGCCCGTCAACTGGAGACGGCGTCATATCCCGTGAGTAAGGCTTTCGACGGCGCCGGGGTGGTGATCCTTCTGGGTGAGCGCTGCCAAGTTATAAGCGCGGGCAGACGGAAAGTACGCAATCTCAAATCGTATCGCGCACGGCGCGACCGATGGCTTCCGCCAGGTGATCTACGTCACTCGCCTGGGTGGCGTGCGAAGTCACCAGCCTTGCCAGCATACCATCCTTCTCGTCCTCCACGGTATAGAAGCTGAAGCCCTGTCCGCGCAGGCGGTCGCATGTTGCACGATCGAGCCTGAGGAAGACCATGTTGGTCTGAACCGGATGGTGTGGAACGATGCCGTAGCTGGTTTCCAGGGCGGTTTGCAGACGCGCCGCCATGGCGTTTGAATGGCGAGCCGAGTCAAGCCAAAGGTCTTCCTGGAAGCAGGCTTGGAGCTGCGCCGCCAGAAACCACATGCGCGACGGCAGGTGGCCCGACCGCTTCATCAGCCGCCTGAAATCCCCGGCCTGATCCCGGTCGAAGAACAAAACCACCTCGGCGCCTATCGCGCCGCTTTTCGTGGCTCCGAGGCAGAGGACGTCGACACCGGATCGCCAGGTCAGTTCGGCCGGCGAGGCCTCGGAGGCTGCAACGACATTGGCAAAGCGCGTGCCGTCCATATGGACCGCCATGCCGTGCTTCCTGGCGAAGGCGGCCAGCTTCTGTATTTCGCCGGCGGAATAACAGGTTCCCGTCTCGGTAGCCTGGCTTATTGACAAGGCGGTGCTGCGCAGTTGGTGCACGTCGTCGCTGGCACCAAGAGCACGCATGCAGTGCTCCACTTCCAGCTTGCCGGCGTCGCCATCGATGGGCTTGAGCCTGACGCCTGGATTATTGAACTCCACCGCCCCGCACTCATCCAGGTAGATATGCGAAGATCGGTGACAAAGGATCTGGCCGAAACGATCCGATAGCTGTGCGAGCGCCAGGGCGTTTGCGGCCGTACCGGTAAGGATCGGAAAAGTCGCCACGTCATGGTCGAAGATGCCGGCGAACATGTCTTCCAGCGCGGCAGTGATGCCGTCCTCGCCGTATGCATCCATCCAGCCGGCGCAGTTGTGAAGCGCGGCATCGAGGAATTCCGCCCTGGGTGGGGCGACATTGTCGGATCTGAAATCGGAAATCATTTTGTCTCGAAATGTTTATCGCCTGATATGCCGGCAGCGGGCGCTCCGCTCGGCCGTGGCACGTGACATGACCGGCCGGTTCCGCTTCCGGAGATGGCGATATAATCTCATGCGGCTGCCGTTCGGGCCGGCACGCTGCGTGCCGCCGGCCTCTGGATTCACGATGGGCCGAACCCGCGGGGTCAGGCCTTCAGCCAGCACCTCGCCAGTGCATAGCCATTGCTCATGTCATCATTCGGATCCTTGACCCAGCCTCCGACCTTGTCGGAAGCAACGGCGTTGATCCATTGATTGAAGTACGGAACGATCAGGCCACCGGTGTCCTTAAGGACCATTGCGGCGTCATGGTACATCTGCTTGCGCTTGGCCTGGTCGAATTCGCCACGGGCCGCCATAATCAGTTGATCGAAGGTTTCGTTGGAGAAGCGTGTGTCGTTCCACTCGGCACCGGAGAGGTATGCGGTGGAGTACATCTGGTCCTGCGAGGCGCGACCGCTCCATTCCGACAACGAGAACGGTTGCTTGTTCCACACTTCGGCAAAATAGCCGTCGCTGGGCTCGCGCTTGACCTCGACCGTGATGCCGGCCTGGGCGCAGGTCTGCTGGTACAATTGCGCGGCATCGATGGCGCCCGGGAACGCCACGTCAGAAGTTCTGAGCACGATGGGGCCGCTGTGTCCCGATTTCTTGTAGTAGTGCCTGGCCTGATCGGGATCGAACTCTCGCTGTGGAATATCGTCGGAGAACAACGGATAGGCCGAGTTGACCGGAAAATCGTTGCCGACCTCTCCGTAGCCGCGCAGGACACGGTTCAGCATCTGCTCGCGATCCATGGCCAGCTTCAGCGCCATTCGCATATTGTTGTCGCTGAATGGCGCCGTATCGCAGAACATGTTGAAGACATTCAGGCTTTTGCCCGTAACGGTCTCGACGGTTACGCCCGGCACGCGCTTGACCAGATCCACCACCTTCGGCTCGAGGCCGTCGATCATGTGGACCTGGTTGCCCTGCAATGCCGCAATACGGGCCGTGGCATCGTTGATGACGATGATCTCGATCTGGTCGGCATGGCCGAGGATGTCGCCTTGCCAGTAGTTCCTGAACTTTTCACCTCCGTGGCGAATGCCCGGCTGGTTGACCGTCACCTTGTACGGGCCGGCGCTGATGCCTGCGGCCGGATTGTCCACGCCGCCGTTCGGCTGGATGACGAGGTGATAGTCCGTCATCAGATAGGGGAAGTCGACATCGGGCGTTGCCAGGGAGACGATCACCTCCCTGCCGTCGGCCCTGATATCCGTGATGTTTTTGAGGATGCCGTAGGCGCCGGATTGGGACTTCTCGTCGCTATGGCGCCTCAATGTGGCCGCCACGTCTTCGGCGGTCACCGTCTTGCCGTTGTGGAATTCGATACCGTCACGAATCTTGATGGTCCAGGTTCTGCCCTGGTCCGACGCACCGAATTCTTCGGCGATCAGGTTCTCGAGTTCGGCGTTCGGGGTCATCCGTGCCAGAAACTCGCCCCACATCTTGCAGAAATTGATCGGAAGCTGGCTGCTGATCAAAGCCGGGTCCAGACTGTCGCTGGAGGCGCCGCCACGCAGCCCCGCCTTGAGGAGGCCGCCTTTTATCGGCGACTGCGCAAAGGCACGGTCGGCCAGCGAACCGGCTATCGCGGCAGACGCCCCGAGCGCAACGGCTCGCCCGAGAAAGGCGCGCCGTGAAAGCCTTCCCTGCGGGGCCAGTTTTGCCAGGTAATCATATTCATCGGACATGCAGTTCTCCCTCTCACTACGTTGTCTCTTTGTTGATCAAGCTTGGGGGCGCGCGACGTCAGGCCGACTGCCGCTGGAGTTCGGCAAAATCGTGCACGTCGTCAGCGAGACTGTTTTCGCAATGTTCGCGGATCGCCTGCTCGGCGATATGAGGGTCGCCAGAGAGTATCGCGTCGATGATCGGCTGGTGCCAGCTCACCAGGTCGATGCGGCATGGCCAGTGCTTTTCCGACCAGCGATAGAGCCACTCGAATTTATTCGAGAGGCCGAAATACTGCCGCGAAAGGCTGCGGTGCCCGGCGAGACTCACCAGTTCCCGGTGGAAATCCAGGTCGGCATCCACGCGGTCACTGCTGCTTCCTTTTTCTTCCGTCTCGCGCAGGCGGTGGAAGGCCTTGTCCAGCCTGTCCCGAACTTCGGAGGTCAAGGAACCGGCGACCAGCCGCACGGCGAGCCCTTCCAGCGCTGAGCGAAGGGTATAGGTTTCCCGGAGCTCTCTTTCGGAAATGTCGCGTACCGCCCAGCCGGTATAGGCTTGCTTGACGACCAGATCTTCCGCTTCAAGGGTCGAGAGGGCTGCGCGGACCGTTCCCCGGCCGATGCCGAGCTGCGCCGCAAGGTCCATTTCGACCAGCCGGGATCCAGGCTCGAGTCTGCCGTGCACGATCTCGCTGCGCAGCTGATCGGCGGCGCGATCCGCGAAACTGAGTCTCTCGATTTCCATTGGCTCTCCTCCAATGACCAGTTGCCTAGCATGTCCGTCGATTGGCGACAATCGCCAATCGTAAAAAGACATCGCTACGGGGTGTCGGTCGCATCGGCTACCGTTCAGCCTTCCTGCCGATGCAGGGCTGTGACGCAATAACAGTTATGATTGTCGTTCGAGCCGTGCCGCGCGGGCCTGCCGTCAAGGGCTATTCGCACGATCGTGCTCGCCGGCTATCCGGCGTGCGTCACGCCGGGGCACGCCAAACGCCGCACCGGGAACAGCCGGATAACGCGGGGTTCGAAGGCAGATCGCCTGCGGCGAACAGCGCGTTACCCGAGTGCGGCGACCGCCTTCAGGCCGTTTTCCTGTAGGGGATGTTCCGGGCCAGCCAACAGCCGACGGTAAGGCCGCGAGTGGCGCCGGCTGCATTGCGCTCGACCTGGATGGTCCAGTCTCCGGGGGCGGGAGCGTCCATCGAGCGCTGGCAGGAGAGGACGAAGACATCCGGTCCCACCGGGTAGATCGTGTGCATGGGGCCGCGGCCGAGCAGGCCCTCGAAGCGGCCGAACAGGGCCGTTCCGGCCTTGTCGATTTCCAGCGAGGCGTCCAGTTCGTCGGAATGATACCGCCCTTCCAGTCCGGGCAGCGCCTCGCCCTTGACCCGCACCGCGCGGGCGCTCAGATTCTCGCCGGGGCGGTTCAGCCGGATGGTGTCGCCATCGCGCGCCAGCGTCAGCGTGGCTGCTTCGGCGGCATCGTTCGACGTCAGGCGCAGCCGCTCGGGCGAAGTGGCATAGTGCGCGTCGAGCATCGAGCCATCCGCTTTCACGCTGAGCAGAAGGCCGTTGGCCTTGTCGAGATAATTGCCGTTCCAGGCGGCGTCGGCGGTAACGGTGGACGCGGGGGGCTCGTCATGGCCAAGGGCGGCGCGCAGCAGCATCCGGGCCGCTTCGTGGGAATCGGCTTCGTGGTTGAGAAGGACCACCACCGACAGGCGTTTCGACGCCGCATGCATGCGCTGCAGGCGAAAGCCGCGCAGTGCGCCGCCGTGCCCGGTCACCGCGATGTGGTCGACCGTCTCGTGCGAGAGGCCGAAACCGTAGCGGGCAGCGGTGCCGTCGTTGAAGGTCTGCGGTTGCGACAGGCGCCGATAGAGCCCTTCGGCGTCGTCACGGGTGGCGTCGATGTAGCGTTCCCATGCCAGCATGTCTTCCAGCGAGGCCGAGATACCGGCATCGCCCGTCCAGTAGATGCGGTTGGTGGCGGGGAAGAAGCCCGCCTCGTTGTTGCCCTCATAGCCGACCACGCCATCCACGGGCTTGCTGGTGTCGGCGGTCAGCAGGGCTGTTTCCATGCCGGCGGGCCCGAACAGCCGCTCGGCATAAAGCTCGGCAAGGGAGCGCCCCGCATGATCCTCCAGGAGATCGGACAGGATGCGGAAATTGCCGTTGGAATAGGAATAGGCGCTGCCCGGTTCGAAATGGGGGGTGCGCATGCGCGCCAGAAGCGGTTTGGCGTCCTCGCGCCCGAACACGCCCTCGGGGTGCGCGCCCTGCGTTACCGTCAGCGCCCAGTAATCGCGCAGGCCCGACTGCATGTTGCAGAAATTGGCGACGGTCGGCATGCGGCCCTGGAGGCGGGGCAGGAAATCGACGACGCGAGCGTCGAGTCTCGCAGGATCGCCGACCAGATCCAGCAGGACGCCGCAGGTGAACTGCTTGCTGATCGAGCAGATCGGCAGGCGGGTGGTCGTCGTCATGGCCTGGCCGCTCGCCATGTCGGCATATCCCCATGCCTGCCGCGCCAGCACCTTGCCGTCCGCCACGACGCCGGCGACACCGCCCGGCCCCTTGAACTTTTCAGGCAGGGCTTCGAGTGCCCGGTTCAGGGATGAAAGATCGATTTCGCTCGCCAATGCGGGACTCCCGATGCTGCCGCCATATATGGGGCCGCTATTGACGACACCTCGTCGCGGAAGTCAATTTCTCGCGGTGGCGGCCCCGGGATATGCGTGGGCGGCTCCGAACCCGTCGAGCAGGCCACGGCGCACGGCAATGGCGGCCGCCTGGGTACGGTTGCGCGCGCCCAGTTTCTTCGTCGCCGTGCTCAGGTGAAGCACGACCGTCGGGATTGAACGGCCGATGAAGCGGGAAATCTCTTTGGCCGAATAGCCGTCGGCGCAGTAGCGCAGGCACTGTCTTTCCCGCGCGGTGAGATGCACCGGGGCGAGGTCCGGCAGGGTGTCCGCATAGGCCTGGTACGCGGCCTCGTGGAAGACCTGCGCGAGCAGGCCGAAATCGGCGATGTTGTGCAGCGCGTCGTCCGCCGTCACGCCCGGCACCAGCGTGCCGGTCACCGTGGCGTATCCGCCGTGCGGCATGTGGATGGGCACCGTCACGCCGGCCGGCATGTCGTTGTCGAGCAGGTAGCGCGCCACCGGCTCGGTTTCCGAGGTCACGAAACGGCGGATGCGGGTGTCAGCTCCCGGTTCGTAGTTCCAGAAGAAAGGCACCGACGTGCGCGCGGCGAGCCGTTGCACCGGATCGATCAGGAAATATCCCCGGTCGCACCAGTATTCGTGCATGCCGCTGGCGATGTTGCGCAGCTTCATCAGTGCGGGGATGGCGATGTGGCCGCTGGGGTCGATCGGGACCGCCGTGTAGTCATAGATCATGGCGCCGAAACCGAGTTTCTTCATGGCTTCGAAGGCATGGTCGATGCGCCCGTCGAGGGTCTGGTGCCGGGCGAACTGGTGCCTGATCGTCTCAATCCGGTCGAGCATGCGTGCCGCCCGTCTCCTTCATCGCTGGGGAAATCTCCCCGAACCTATCATTTCTTATAGCTGGTGAAAGCAGGGCTGGCGAATAAACTTGCCGGGGCAGGGTACCGCCATGGGGGGCGCTGCCGCTTGGACAAAGGGCAGGGAGGAATCCATGTGGCGTGAGATCGAGCCCGACGAAACCGTCGACATCGCCGTCGATGGCCATCGGGTGAGGGCCTACAGCTTCGGCAAGGGCGCCAGCACGGTCCTGTGCCTCAATGGCGGGCCGGGGCTTCCGTGCGACTACCTGCGCGAAGCGCATTCGTGCCTGATCGACCACGGCTACCGGGTGGTCGCCTTCGACCAGTTGGGCACCGGCGCCTCGGACCGTCCGGACGACGTGTCGCTGTGGACCATCGGCCGCTATGTCGCCGAGACCGAAACCGTGCGGCGCGAGCTTGGGCTGGGCAAGGTGCACCTGCTGGGGCATTCCTGGGGCGGTTGGCTCGCCATCGACTATGCGCTGACGCATCCCGAAAACCTTGCCTCGCTGATCCTTGCCGATACGGTAGCCGACATACCGCATCTGGTCTCCGAGCTCGAGCGGCTGCGGGCCGCGCTCGGCTCCGAGACCGTGGCCATGATGCAGAAGCACGAGGCTGCGGGCACGCTGGACCACCCCGAATACCAGGCGGCCATCACCCTGCTCAATTACCGCCACGTCTGCCGCCTGCCCGAATGGCCGGCCCCGGTGCGCCGTTCGCTGGACGATTGGAACATGGGGCCGTACGTGGCCATGCAGGGGCCGAACGAATTTCTCTATACCGGCAACCTGAAGGACTGGAACCGCGTGCCGGACCTGCCGAAGATCAAGGCTCCGGTGCTTATCGTCAACGGCGAGCACGACGAGTTGACACCCGCCTGCGCTTTGCGCATGAAAACAGCCTTGCCCGAAGCGGAAGTCAGCATCATGCGCAACTCCAGCCACATGCCCTTCTACGAGAACCCGGCCGACTACTATCGCGTGCTGGTCGATTTCCTGTCGCGCCACGGGGCGGGCACATGACATACCGAATGTCGGGACGTTGAGGCATGCATCGGTATAAGTTCGTCCTCTATCGCCCGATCCAGTTCCTTCCGGTCCTGTTCGGCATCAGCGTCGTCACCTTCGTGCTGGTGCGTCTCATCCCCGGCGACCCGGCCCGGGTGCTGCTCGGCGCCCGCGCCACGCCCACGGCAATCGCCAACATCCGTCGCCAGTACGGCCTCGATGAGCCGATGTGGCTGCAGTATTTCTACTTCGTGAAAAACCTGTTCAACGGCGAGATGGGCAAGTCGATCCTCTACAAGATCGACGTGCTGAAGCTGATCATGACCCGGATCGAGCCGACGCTGGTGCTGGTGTTGACGAGCGTGGTGCTTTCGGTGCTGATCGCGGTGCCGATGGCGGCCCTTGCCGCCCGCAACCACGGCCGGTTCGCCGATCACGCCGTGCGCGTCGTTTCCACCGCGGGCATCGGATTCCCGCCGTTCTGGCTGGGGCTGATGCTGATCATCCTGTTCAGCGTCAATCTCGGCCTGCTGCCGGTTTCCGGCTATGGCGAGACGCTGGGCGACAAGATCGCCCATCTGGTGCTGCCGAGCCTGACCATTGCGCTCTCGCTTTCGACCGTCCTCACCCGCAGCCTGCGGGCGGCGATGGTGGAAGGCCTGCGCTCCGACGTCGCCACCGCGGCGCGCGCCCGAGGCATGCCCGAAAGCGTGGTGTTCTGGCGCCACGTCGTCCCGAACTCGATGGTGCCGACCATCAACCTGCTCGCCATCAACATCGGCTGGCTGATCGGCGGGACCGTGGTCATCGAAAGCGTTTTCGCCATTCCCGGCATCGGGCAGTTGCTGGTGCGGGCGATCTTCTCGCGCGACTACATGGTGGTGCAGGGCGTGGCCATGGTACTGGCCTGCGCCACGGTGCTCATCAACCTCATCGCCGACATCGTCACCGTCGCCGCCGACCCGCGGGTGAAGCTATGAGCGCGGGGGCTTTGGGCACCAGGCGGATGGGGTGGCGTCAGCGGCTCGGCCGGCAGCCGGTGCTGGCGATCGGCGCCACGGTGCTGATCGCTTTCGTGCTGGCGGCGCTGCTCGCCCCCTATATCGCGCCCTACGACCCGATCGTGCAGAATGCCGACATCCGCCTGCAGGGGCCGTCCTGGGCGCATCCCTTCGGCACCGACAATTTCGGCCGCGACGTTCTCTCGCGGGTGATCTGGGGCGCGCGCATCGATCTGCAGATCGCGATACTGGGCGTCGTCTTTCCCTTCATCATCGGCACGTTGGTCGGCACCGTGGCGGGATTCTTCGGCGGGGTCGTCGATGCGCTGTTCATGCGCCTCATCGACGTCATCCTCGCCTTTCCGTTCCTCGTCCTGGTGCTGTCGATCATCGCCATCCTCGGGCCGGGCCTGGGCAGCTTCTACATTGCCATGGCGCTGGTGGGCTGGGTTTCCTATGCCCGGCTGATCCGTGCACAGGTGCTGGTGCTGAAGAACAGCGACTATGCGGTCGCCGCCGTAAGCCTCGGTTTCAGCCGGTGGCGCATCATGTTCCGGCACCTCTTGCCGAACGCCATTGCCGGCTCGGTGGTGTTTTCCATGTCGGATGCGGTGCTCGTGCTGCTCAACGGCGCGGCGATCAGCTATCTGGGGCTCGGCGTCCAGCCGCCCATCGCGGAATGGGGCATCATGGTCGCCGAGGGCCAGCCCTTCATCACCACGGCGTGGTGGATCACGCTGTTTCCCGGCCTTTCCATCGTGTTGCTGGCCTTCGGCTTCAGCCTGTTCGGCGATGCGCTGGGCGACGCTTTGGGGGTGAAGGAATGAGCGCTCCCGCCCTCAGCGTCACCGATCTTTCCGTTACGCTGGCCCTGCCGGCCGGCGAAGCGCACACGCTGCTCGACAAGGTCTCGCTCGACCTCGGCAAGGGCGAGGTGCTCGGCCTGGTCGGCGAAAGCGGCTCGGGCAAGAGCCTGTTTTGCCGCACGCTCGTGCGGCTGCTGCCTTCCCCGAACATGCGGATAGCGGGCGGGCGCATCATGCTCGGCGAGCGCGACCTGGCCAAGGCTTCCGAAGCCGAGATGCTGAGCGTTCGCGGCGGCAGGATCGGCATGATTTTCCAGAACCCGACCAGCCATCTGGACCCGGTGATGAGCATCGGCGACCAACTGGTCGAGGGGATACGCTATCATCAGGGGTTGGACGCGCGCGCGGCACGCAAGGCGGCGATCGAGATTCTGCGCCAGGTCGGCTTTCCCAAACCGGAACGGCAGTTCGATGCCTTCCCGCACGAGTTTTCCGGCGGCATGCGCCAGCGGGCGATGATCGGCGTGGCTCTGTCGTGCAATCCGGAAATCCTCATCGCCGACGAGCCGACCACCGCGCTCGACGTCACCATCCAGGCGCAGATATTGCAACTGCTGATGGACATTCGACGGGAGCGCGGGCTTTCGATCATCCTCATCACCCACGATCTCGGCATCGTGGCGCAGACCTGCGACCGCATCGCCGTCATGCGCGAGGGCAGGCTGGTCGAAGAGGGGGAAAAGCGCGACTTGCTGCGTTCGCCCACCCACCCTTACACGAAGGCGCTCATCGGCAGCCACCCGTCGATGCCGTCGCCTTCCCAGGACGAGGGAGCGGCGGTGCCTGCTCCAGATCCGGTCGCTGCCGGGGCAACGCCCCTGCTGGAGGTGGACGACGTCAATGTCCGTTTCGCCGGCACCGGCAGCCTGTTCGGCGGAAGTTCCGGGGCCGTCCATGCGGTGGCCGGCGTGTCGCTGAAGATCATGCCGGGCGAGACGGTCGGCATCGTCGGGGAATCGGGCAGCGGCAAGAGCACGCTGGCGCGGGCGATCCTGGGGCTGACCCCGATCGCATCGGGCAATGTCAGTTTCGACGGCACCAGCCTGCGCGACGACCCGGCGGCATTTCTCAAGCGGCTGCGCCACGAAACCGCGATGGTGTTCCAGGACCCCTACAACGCGCTCAATCCGCGCCTGCCCATCGGCGAGATGCTGGCCGAGGTGCTGAAGGTGCAAGGCCGCACCCCGCACGCCGAAATCCCGGCGCGGGTAGGCGAATTGCTCGATCTGGTCGACCTCGGCCGCGAGTTCGCCGGGCGGCGCCCGCGCAGCATGAGCGGCGGCCAGTGCCAGCGGGCGGGCATCGCCCGCGCGCTCGCGGTAGAGCCCCGGCTGATCATCGCCGACGAAAGCACGGCGGCGCTCGATGTCACGATCCAGGCGCAGATCCTCGACCTGTTCCGCGTGCTGAAGCGCAAGATGAACCTCACCCTGCTGTTCATCGCCCACGACCTCGCCATCGTGCGCAACCTGTGCGACCGGGTGGTCGTGATGCACCGGGGGCGCATCGTCGAGCAGGGGGCGTCGGCACGCTTGTTCGAGCATCCGGCGGAGGCCTACACGCAGGCATTGATCCGGGCCATTCCCGATATCGATCCGGACAAGCCGCTTTTGCCGCGAGCGGCGCGGGAAGTTGCATAAGCGGCGGCCAACCAAATCCAGGGAACTGAAAAAGGGAACGCGACAATGAAGAACAAGTGGATGAAAATAGGCCTCGTGGCCGTCATGGCAGGCCTGACCTTCGGGTCGGGCATCGCCGAGGCGGCGGGCGTGCTGACCATCGGCCGGCGGGAGGATTCGACCACTTTCGACCCGATCAAGACGGCGCAGAACATCGACTTCTGGGTCTTCTCCAACGTTTATGACGTGCTGATCCGCGTCGACAAGACCGGCAAGGTGCTGGAACCCGGCCTGGCCGAAAGCTGGACCGTCTCGGACGACGGGCTGACCTATACCTTCAAGCTGCGTGACGCCAAGTTTTCCGATGGCTCGCCGGTCACCGCCGAGGACGCCGCCTTCAGCCTGCTGCGCATCCGCGACGACGAAGGCTCGCTGTGGAGCGACTCCTACCAGGTGATCGATACCGCCACGCAAGGCGACGACGCGCGCACGCTGGTGGTGAAGCTGAAGACGCTGTCGGCGCCGTTCCTCGCCTCGCTTGCCATGCCGGGCGCCTCGATCCTGTCCAAGGCGGGCCTCGAATCCATGGGCGCCGATGCCTATGCCGAAAATCCCATTGCCTCGGGCGCCTTCACGCTGAAGGAATGGCGCCGTGGCGACCGCGTCATCCTGGAGAAGAACCCGAACTTCTGGGAAGCCGACCGCGTCAGCCTGGATGGCGTCGAATGGATTTCGGTGCCCGACGACAATACCCGCATGCTCAACGTGCAGGCGGGACAACTGGACGCCGCTCTCTTCGTGCCGTTCTCGCGCGTGGCCGAGTTGAAGAAGGACCCGGAACTGGTCGTCACGCAGGACACCTCGACCCGCGAGGACCATCTGCTGATCAACCACGAGCACGGTGCGCTGGCCAAGAAGGAAGTGCGCGAGGCGCTGGACATGGCGATCGACAAGCAGGCGATCGTCGACACCGTGACCTTCGGCCTCGGTGAAGCCGCCAATTCCTACATTCCGAAGGGCGCCCTTTACCATGACGACAACGCGCTGCAGCGCCCCTACGACCCGGAAAAGGCCAAGCAGATGCTGGCGGATGCCGGTGCCTCCGACCTGACGCTGAACTATGTCGTGAATGCCGGCAACGAGGTGGACGAGCAGATCGCCGTCCTGCTGCAACAGCAGCTTGCCAAGGCCGGCGTGACCGCGAACCTGCAGAAGGTCGATCCGAGCCAGAGCTGGGACATGCTGATTGCCGGCGACTACGACCTTTCGGTCATGTACTGGACCTATGACGTCATCGACCCGGACCAGAAGACCACTTTCGTTCTCGGGCACGATTCCAACATGAACTATATGACCCGCTACAAGAACGACAAGGTGAAGCAACTCGTCGCCGATGCCCGCATCGAGATGGACCCGGCCAAGCGCGAGGCGATGTATATGGAGATCCAGAAGACGGCCAAGGCCGATGTCCACTGGATCGACCTCTACTACAGCCCCTTCATCAACGTTACCCGCAAGAACATCGAAAACTTCTACCAGAATCCGCTCGGCCGCTTCTTCCTCGAAGACACGGTCAAGAACTGATCCCCATGCTCTGTGGTGCGGCGGCCGGCCGCCGCACCACATCGGCAACCGTCCATCCCGCACTCGACGTGATCGAGACGGCACACACTCTCAACATGCCTACTGACATTGGGATTCTGGGAGCCACTAAATGTAGTGGTTACGGTTCCCTGAGGCGCCTCTCCGCCGGCATCGCTTCCGCGCTCACCGGCTTCCCTCTTGGTCTCCCGGCTCGACGCCAAAGAACCATGGCTGCCTTTTCGCCTGGAGTGCCACGAGTTTCTGCCCAAGCGATCAGGCGAAGCGTTTCGCTCCGGCGACGCAGGCGACGACGATCGCGGTGGAGACGATCATCGTCCAGGCGATGGGCTCGCCAAGGAAGACCGCTGCCAGCAGGAAGCCGAAGAAAGGCTGGAGAAGCTGCAACTGGCCGACGCCGGCAATGCCGCCGAGGGCGAGGCCGCGGTACCAGAAGATGAAGCCAACCATCATGCTGAACACCGAGACGTAACCGAGGCCGAGCCAGCCGGGAACCGTGACGTTGCCGAACGTCCCGGGCCAGGTCGCCAGGGTCAGGATGCCCATGACCGGCAGCGATAGAAGGAGAGCCCAGGAGATCACCTGCCAGCCGCCGAGGCGCCGGGACAGGGTGGCGCCCTCGGCATAGCCCAGGCCGCATGCGACGACGGCCGCGACCATGAGCAGGTCGCCGGCGAGCGTTCCGCCGTCGCTGCCGTGGAGGGCGAAACCCGCGACGGTCGCCGCGCCGATGATCGAGAACAGCCAGAACGGAGCATGCGGCCGCTCGCCGCCGCGCACGACGCCGAAGATGGCGGTCGCCAGCGGCAATAGTCCGATGAAGACGATCGAGTGGGCGGCCGTGATGTTCTGGAGCGCCAGGGCGGTAAGCAGGGGAAAGCCGACGACCACGCCGATGGCGACGATTGCCAGAGGCAGGATATCCTTCCGCTCGGGCAGGGGCTGGCGAAGCACGAGGAGAAATGTGGCGCCAAGCAGGGCGGCGAGCCCGGCACGTGCCGAGGTCAGGAACATGGGCGCGAAGTCCGCAACCGCCACACGCGTAGCCGGAAGCGAACCGCTGAATATGATGACTCCGAGGAGGCCGCTGCCCCATCCTGCTGTTCTTTCGTCCATGGACCCTCGCTTTCCGAGGACGAGCACCTAGAGCCATTCGGCCCAAGCGAACAGCGACAGTACAGTGCGATTATAGAAATCCGTATGGTATGTATGACCCATACAGTTATGGGGATTTGGTGTGATGGACGGCGATACGACTCGAACGGAAGCGCTGATTCGGGCCGTTCGCGCCAGGATCGCAACCAGGGCGCTCGCGCCGGGGGATCGCCTCCCTTCCGTCCGGCGCTTCGCCGAAACCATGGGCGTGTCGCCATCGACCGTCGTGGAGGCCTATGCGCGGCTGGAAGCGGAAGGGGTTATCCGCGCTCGCCGCGGCTCGGGCTTTTATGTGACAGGCGCCGGCCTTCCGCCCTTGTCCCTGTCGGGGATGGGACCGCGCCGCGAGCGCGACGTCGATCCCTTCTGGGTTTCGAGGCAGTCGCTCGACGCCGACCCGTCGGTGCTGAAGCCCGGCTGTGGATGGCTGCCGGCCGACTGGATGCCGAATCCTGCACTTCGAAAGGGCATCAGGGCCCTAGCCCGCGCCGGCGACAGCGTGTTGTCGGATTATGGCAGCACGCGCGGTTCGCTTGAATTGCGTCGCCACCTGATCGGTCGGTTTGCGGACCAGGGCATTGCGGCAACCGTCGACCAGGTTCTCCTGACGGGTTCGGGCACGCAGGCGATCGACCTGATCTGCCGATTGCTCCTGCGCCCGGGCGACACCGTTCTCGTCGACGATCCCTGCTACTTCAATTTCCAGGCCTTGCTGCGCGCGCACCAGGTCAGGATCGTCGGCGTCCCGTTCACGCCGACAGGGCCGGACATTGCGGCCTTCGAACAGGCGCTGATCGATGAGCAACCGCGCCTCTACATCACGAACTCGGCGCTGCACAACCCGACGGGCGCGAGCCTATCGCCCCAGACCGCCTACCGCGTGCTGAGCGCCGCCACCGCCCATGGGCTGACGATCGTCGAGGATGACATATTCGCGGATTTCGAGCCCAGCCTGTCGCCGCGCCTTGCCATCCTTGACGGCCTCAACCGCGTCATCAGGATAGGCAGCTTCTCCAAGACGTTCTCGGCCTCCGTCCGCTGTGGCTATATCGCGGCAACGGCGGACTGGATCGAGCGGCTGGTCGATCTTCAGGTGGCGACGAGCTTCGGAGGCCCGAGCCCTGTTGCCACCGAACTGATCGCCGGGGTTCTGGCTGGGGGCACGTATCGCAGGCACATGGACGAGGTGCGCCGGCGCCTTGCCAGGGCAAGGACCGAAGCCGTCGATCGGCTGGCCGCCCTCGGCATCGTCCCGTGGACCACCCCGCGAGGCGGCTTCTACCTCTGGTGCCGCCTTCCCGAAGGACTGGATTCGGCGGCGATAGCACGACGGTGCATGGAGCATCGGATCGTTCTTGCGCCCGGTAACGTGTTCAGCGTGTCCCAGTCGGCCGCGCCGTTCCTTCGCTTCAATGTGGCGCAGATGAGTGACCCCCGCATTTTCTCCTGCCTCTGGCAGGTGATGAGAGAGCAGGGGAGTTCCCGGCCCCCCAGCCTGTCTTCGATTTCATGACAATGATCGACTATGTCCGTGCAGCGGCAGACGTAACCCTTGGCGGCGTTTCCCTTGAGGGACTCGAGGGCGGCGGCGCGCCTGGTTACCTGTCGTTGGGGCAGAGCTGGTCCAGAAGCGTGGGTAGCAGCCCGCCACCTTCGAGCAAGGCAATGTCTGCTTCCGTCCGTGCCAGGAGGCGGGCAGTGAAGTGCTGCACCGTATCTCGCCTGCGCAGCGTGACAGGAACGGGCATGTCCATAGCCAGCGCGTGCAGGTCGACATCGAGGTCGAAAGAATCCTCCGCCTGCGCATCGAGCGAGGCGGCTTCCAACCCGTCGGGCAACAGCAATGGCAGGATGCCCATGCCGACCAGGTTGGACGCATGGATTCGCTCGAAGCTCTGCGCCAGAACCGCCCGTACGCCGAGCAGCGCCACGCCCTTGGCGGCCCAGTCGCGGGAGGAACCGGCGCCGTAGTTGCGCCCCGCGACGATGACGCAGCCCGTGCCTCGCGCCCGATGGCGCTGCGCGGCGTCGAAGACCGGGAGCAGGTCTTCTTCCCCGGCGACGCGTGTCTTGTTGCCGCGTTGGCCGGGGACAAGGTGATTTTCCAGCAGGCGGTTGTCGAACATGCCGCGCAGGCAGACAGCGGGGTTTCCGCGCCGCGCGCCGTAGTTGCCGAGCTTGCCCGGCTCCACGCCCGAGGCGATCAGATGCTGCCCGGCAGGGCAGTCGGGGCGGATCGCGCCGTTGGGCGAGATGTGGTCGGTGGTGATGGAGTGGCCGAGAACCAGCAATGGCCGCAGCCCCGTCATGTCGGAACCGCGCCCCGGCGCGCCGCTGCTTTCGGTCACGAAAGGCGAGGGGCCGATGAAAGTGCTGGCGGGATCCCAGGGAAATTGCGGACCGGGCGGGGTCGCGAGCGCTTCCCAGGCGCGCGTGCTTTCGATCCTCGAATCATAGGCGCCGTGGAACAGGTCCGCGCGCACGTGGCGGTGAACGGCCGCTGCGATTTCATCTTCGCCCGGCCACACGTCGGCCAGCATCACCGGCTTGCCCTGTGGGTCGGCGCCCAGCGGTTCGCTCGACAGGTCGACATGCATCGTCCCGGCGATGGCGTAGGCGACGACGAGCGGGGGCGACGCGAGATAGGCGGCCTTGACCTGCGGGTGGATGCGGCCTTCGAAGTTGCGGTTGCCCGAAAGAACCGCCGCCACGCACAGGTCGCGGGCGCGAACCTCTTCGGCGACGGCCGGCGGCAAGGCGCCTGAATTGCCGTTGCAGGTCGCACAGCCGTAGCCGATGTTGTGGAAGCCGAGCGCCTCGAGGGCCGGCGTGAGCCCCGCCTCGTCCAGATAGTCGGTCACGATGCGCGACCCGGGAGAGAGTGAGGTCTTGACCCATGGCCTGGCCCGCAGGCCGCGCGCGACGACGTTCCGGGCCAGTAGCCCGGCGGCGATCATCACGGCCGGGTTCGACGTGTTGGTGCAACTGGTGATCGCCGCGATGACAACCGCCCCGTGATCGATCTCGCCGTGCGGTTTTGTCGACGCCGCGACACCGATCTCTGCCATCCGCCTGTCGAAGGAAGCCGGTACTTGGGGCAGGCTGACGCGGTCCTGCGGCCGGACCGGACCGGCCAGCGAAGGCTCGACGGCATCGAGATCGAAGACGTGGTTCTCGTCGAAGGCCGGAGGCGAGCCGCCTTCGCTGTCCTGCCACAGGCCTTGCGCCCTTGCGTAGGCCTCGACAAGGTCGATGTGGCGGCTGTCGCGCCCGGTCAGGGCGAGATAGCTCAGCGTGCCTGCATCGATCGGAAAATAGGCGCAGGTGGCGCCGAATTCGGGGGCCATGTTGGCAATGGTTGCGCGGTCGGCCACCGGAAGGGCTGGAACGCCGGGGCCGTGGAACTCGACGAAAGCGCCCACGACGTCCAGCCGGCGCAGCATCTGGGTAAGATGAAGCACCATGTCGGTCGCCGTAACCCCCGGCGCCAGACGCCCCTCGATGCGGACACCGACGACCTTCGGCCGTGCCATGTCGGACGGCATGCCCAAGATGGCGGCTTCCGCCTCCAGCCCGCCCACGCCCCAGCCGAGCACGCCGAGGGCATTGACCATGGTCGTGTGGCTGTCGGTGCCGATCATCGTGTCCGGCACGGCGAGCGGCGCCATCATGGGCCGGTCCACGGTGCGCACCACCGAGGCCAGCCATTCCAGGTTGACCTGGTGCATGATACCGCGTCCCGGCGGGATGACGCGCAGCCCCTCGAAGTTCTTCTGGCACCATTTGATGAAGGCGAAACGCTCCGCGTTATGCTCCATCTCGAACTGCCGGTTCAGCATCCGGGCGTCGGCGCGGCCGGCATAGGCTGCCACCAGCGAGTGGTCGACGACGAAGTCAACCGGAATGCGGGGTTGCACGAGAAGCGCATCGCCGCCGCGCGCCACCAGGGCATCGCGCATCGAGGCGAGGTCGGTCATCAGCGGAATGCCCATGAAGTCCTGGAGCAGGGCGCGACCGGGTTGGAAAGGGATGGCCGTGCCCTGCGTCCCCGGCTTCAGCGCCGTCAGCCTGTCACGGATCTGTTCCCGTGAGCCGGGCCCGCGCAGGATGCCCTCGGCGAGCACCAGCAGCGAACGCGGCAGCCCCGCAAGATCGCCGAGATCGAGTTCGCCGGCTTGCGCCAGGCTCACATGGTCGACCCCGGCCATGCCGGGCAGCGGGCGGACCAGATCGTTCAGCAACTCATCCCTCCATCAGGCCGTCACGGCTTCCCACAGGGACAGCATTTGGCGAGCGGCGTCGGCGTGCAGCCGTTCCACCATCTGGCCATCGACGCGCAGCACGTTCGCATTGCTGTTCTCGGCGCGGTCGAAAAGCTCCACCAGAAGACGCGCCCGGGCGATTTCCTCGTCCGTGGGTGTGAACGCGGCGTTGCAAGGTCCGGCCTGGCGCGGATGGATCAGGGACTTGCCGTCCATGCCGAGATCGCGGCCCTGGATGCATTCGGCTTCGAAACCGGCAGGGTCTTCGAGCGCGTTGTAGACGCCATCGACTATCTGCAGGCCATAGGTTCGGGCCGCGGCGACGCAGGCGACGAGCATGGGCACGAGGTTCGCGCGCGCCGGCTGGACGCGCATGCGCATGTCCTTGACGAGGTCGTTGGTGCCGATGACGAACGCCGACAAGGCCGGTAGCGCGTCGCCCGTTGCCCCGGCGATCGCATAGAGGTTGCCGAAGGCGGCGGGGGTCTCGATCATGGCCCACAGGCGGCTTGAAGAACCCGCTGCGGCGATCGCGGCCTGTGGTGCGGCAAGATCGTCCGGATGGCCGACCTTGGGAACCAGGATGGCGTCGGGAGCGGCCGCGACGGCGGCTTCGAGATCGTCCGCTCCCCATGGCGTGCCAAGGCCGTTGATCCGGATCACGACCTGGCGCCGGCCATAGCCGCCTTCGCGGACGGCACGGACGGCCTGCTGGCGCGCCTCGGGCTTGGCGTCCGGCGAGACGGCGTCCTCGAGGTCGAAAATGACCGCATCGACATCGAGGTCGCGGGCCTTTTCAAGCGCACGCGCGTTTGAGGCGGGCATGTAGAGAGCGCTGCGAAGTGGTCTTGCCTGCATGAATTTCCTGTCCTTCTCAAGGGGCATCAACGGCTTGGCAATGCCGCGCCGACCTCACCCGGCATCCGGCCGGCGCTCTCGCCTGTGCTCATCTCCCCGATGATCTCTCAAGCCTGTTGCATGTTGCGCGCATTTAAACTAGATCGACGTAGTAGCTATAGCAACTACTAAATACCGGAAACCTGAAGAGGGTTATTGAGAGGAGAAAGGCCAGTGGCGCCCATTAGCCGACTTTGCCTGCGGCGGCTCGAACTGCTGCTTCATCGCCCGTACCGCCTTTCCTATCGGACCTTCGAGACTTTCGAGCCCTATGTCGTTGAAGTGCAGGATGCCGACGGCCGGGTCGGTTTTGCCGACGCCCACATCTCGCCCGGATCGAGCAGCGAGACCCGCGAGGGGGGCTGGGCTTTCCTGTGCGCGCGGCTGGCCGAGAGCGTCGGTTTGGAGCCGCAGGCCGCCAAGGCTGCAGCACTCGAGCATTTTTCGGAGTCCAAGGTCGCCACGACGGCGCTGGTGTCGGCGCTCGAAGTCCTGGAGAACAACCGCCTCCTTGAGTTTCCCCGACCGGTCACCCTGCCGCTGCTGACGCCCATCAACGGGCTTCGCGAAGACGAGATCCGAACCGAGGTCGAGGAATGGCTCGACCAGGGGTTCCGGACCTTCAAGGTCAAGGTCGGCAAGGACGTGGCTGGGGACCTGGAACGGGTCGCCGTGATCCAGGATGCGGTTGGCGGCCGCGCGACGCTGCGCCTTGACGCCAATCGCGCCTATTCGCGGGAGCAGGGGGTGGAGTTTGCGCGGCAGCTCAATCCGGAAAACATTGCCCTGTTCGAACAGCCCTGCGATTCCGGCGATTGGGAGGCGAACGAGGCCGTTGCCGACGCCTCGACGGTTCCGCTGATGCTCGACGAACCGATCTGCGCGCTGGAGGACATCGAGCGCGCCGCCGGGATTGCGAATGTCCGCTTCTGCAAGCTCAAGCTGAAGCGGTTCGGCGGCCTGGAGCGGCTGGAAGCGGGATTGCGCGCCGTCCGTTCCGGCGGGATGGAGCCGGTGCTCGGCGACGGCCTCGGCAGCGACATCCATGCCTGGCTCGAGGCCTGCGTGGCCCGCGAGACGATCCGCAATGCCGGGGAATTCAACGGCTTCCTGAAATCGCGCGAAAGCCTGCTGGTCGAGCCGCTGCGCTTCGAAGCCGGCTCCATTCACATCCCGGGCGGCTATCGCCCGACCCTCGATCGCGAAGTGCTGGAGCGCGTCACGGTCGAAAGCCGCCACTTTCACTAGAATTGCAAGAACGAGGAGACATTGCCATGGCGCATGACGAAATGCTGGCCGAACTCGACAGGAGGCGCGAGGCAGCGAGCGCAATGGGCGGACCCAAGAAGCTTGCCAAGCGGCGCGAAGCCGGCCAACTAAATGCCCAGGAACGTCTGGACGCGCTGGTCGATGCGGGCTCCTTTTTCGAGGTCGGCCTTCTCGGCCAGTCGTCTTTCGATGCCGACGCCGCCAAGACGCCGCGCGACGGGAAGATTACCGGCTTCGGCCGCATCGACGGCCGCGATGTCGGCGTGGTGGTGAACGACTTCACCACCAAGGGCGCCTCCACCAGCACCACGAATTCCAAGAAGATCGGCTACATCCGCAAGACCTGCACCGAGAAGGGCATGCCCTTCGTCCATGTCGGTGAATCCACCGGGGCGAGACTGCCTGACGCCATGGGGTCCAAGGGCATGGGCACCATGCTTGGCAATGACGTCACCCAGTTTCGCCGCATGCGCGACACGCCGTGGGCGGCAGCCGCGCTGGATACGTCCTTCGGCTCGTCCGCCTGGCTCTGCTGTTGCTCCGACTTCGCGGTGATGAAGAAGGGCTCGATCATGTCGGTGTCGAGCCCCCGCCTGGTCTCGATGGCCATCGGCGAGAACGTCGATCTGGAGGACCTGGGCGGCTGGCGGCTGCACGCCGAACAAACCGGTCTCATCGACCACTTCGTCGATACCGACGAGGAGGCCATGCGCGCGCTGCGAACGTTCCTGTCCTACATGCCAAGCCACAACGGCGAACTGCCGCCGGACGCGCCGGTTTCCGAAGGTTCCGGCCTCGACCAGGAGCGCATCCTCGACGTGCTGCCGGAGAAGAGGACACAGGTCTACAACATGAAGAAGATCGTCGAGCTGATCTTCGACAAGGGAAGCGTCTTTGAACTCAAACCGCGTTTCGGCCGCTCGGCGATGGTGGCGCTGGCTCGCCTCGACGGCAAGGTCACCGGCGTCATCGCCAACAATCCGAATGTCGGCGGCGGCGCGCTTTCAGCCGAGGCCTGCCGCAAGATCATCGACTTCACGGTGATGTGCGACAGCTTCAACATCCCGCTGGTGCGGATGATGGACACGCCCGGCTTCGTCGTCGGCACGGATGCCGAGCGCCGGGGTGCTCCCGGCCACATCATGAATTTCATGAACGCCACCTGCCTCACGACGGTGCCGCAGATCACGGTGATCTGCCGCAAGGCCTACGGGCGCGCCTATGTGGCCATGGGTGGCGGCGCCCACAACGACGCCATGATCGCCTGGCCGGGGGCTGAGGTCTCCTTCATGGACCCGGTCTTCGCCACCAGCATCGTCCATAACCTCAAGGCCGGCGAGGAAGGGTTCGAGGAGGCGCTGGGCCATATCCAGAAGGACCTGGAGATCTGGGACATGGCGCGCATCTTCTCCGCGCAGGACGTGGTCAAGCCGCAGGAGACGCGGGCCTACCTCATCCGCATGTTCGAGATACAGCGCCGCCGCCGCTCCGCGGGCGTTGGCCAGCATCTCATGCGCACCTGGCCGACCAGCTTCTGAGGAGAGCATCATGGATATCCAGACCCGGCCGATGGCCGAGATCGTAATCCGTGCTCTGGAGGCCGGAAAGACGTCGCTCGACGAAGCGACGGGCAAATCGCTGCTGAGGCAGGTCGGCATCGATGTGCCGCGTTCGGCGGCGGCGCGTGACGCCGCGGATGCGGCCGCCCTGGCTGCCGGCATGAAGGGGCCGTTCGTGGTCAAGGTCATCTCGCCCGAGATCCTGCACAAGTCCGATGTCGGAGGCGTGGCGCTCGGGCTGGTCGATGCCGCGGCCGTAGCGGCGGCGGTCGACGAGATGGCGAAGAAGCCGGGCATCGCTTCGGCGCAGGTGGAAGGCTGGCTGGTCGAGGAGATGGCGCCCGCCGGCCTGGAGATCGTCATCGGCGGGTTCAGGGATTCCCGCTTCGGCCCCATGCTGATGGTCGGCCTTGGCGGTGTCTTCGTGGAAGTGCTCAAGGACGTCGCCTTCCGCATTTGCCCGGTCTCCCGGGATGAAGCGCGCGCCATGCTGGCGGAACTGAAGGGTCATGCGCTGCTGCGCGGTGCTCGCGGCGGGGCCAAGGTGGACGAGGAAGCGCTGATCGACGCGATGCTGAAGGTTGGCGGCGAGAATGGCCTCTTGATGGAATTGGGCGATCACGTCGCCGAGGTGGACCTCAACCCGGTGATCGCGACAGGCGAGGGCGTCGTCGCGGTCGATGCCCGCTTCATCCTTGCCCGGGAAGAGGCGGTGGCGGCTGTGCCGGCATCGAAACCCGTACTCGAGGAATTCCGCCCGCTGTTCGAGCCCAAGACGATCGCGGTGCTGGGCGCGTCGACCAAGGACGTGGCGATCGCCAACACCTTCATCCGCCGCCTGCGCGACTTCGGCTATGGCGGCGCGATCTATCCGATACACCCCACGGCCGAAGCGATCGAAGGCTACAAGGCCTACCCTTCGTTGGCCGAGACGCCCGAGCCGGTCGATTATGCTTATGTGGCGATCAACGCCGCGCGCATCCCCGATGTTCTCGGCGCGGCGAACGGGCGTTGCCGGATCGCCCAGGTCATATCCTCCGGCTTCGGCGAGATCGAGGAGGGGGAGCAACTCCAGCAGGAGCTCGTGGAAAAGGCGCGCGCTGCCGGCGTGAGGGTGATCGGCCCGAACTGCCTCGGCACCTACTCGCCGCGCGGCGGGCTGACCTTTCCGGCCGGCGCGCCGAAGGAAACCGGCCGGATCGGTATCGTGTCGCAGTCGGGCGGTCTCAGCACCGATATCGTCAAGCGCGGCCAGTGGCGCGGCCTGCGTTTTTCCGGGCTGGTCAGTATCGGCAACAGCGCCGATGTTCAGCCGCAGGAACTGGTGGACTTCTATTTTGCCGATCCGCAGACCAAGGCCATCGGCGTCTACCTGGAAGACATCAAGGACGGGCGCGCCTTTTTCGACCTGCTGCGTTCCGAGCGCGCCACCAAGCCGGTGGTCATCCTGAAGGGGGGGCGCTCTTCACAGGGGCGCCTCGCGGCCGCCTCTCACACGGGCGCGCTGGCTGGCGACGACCGGGCATGGCAAGCGCTGGAAAGGCAGACAGCGGTAGCGCTTGTCTCGACGGTGGACGAATTCATCGACGCCCTGCTCGCTCTCCAGCATCTCGACCTGCGCCCCAACAAGCCGACGCACGAGATCACGCTGTTCGGAAACGGCGGCGGTTCGAGTGTTCTCGGCACCGACGTGTTCGCCAGCATGGGGCTGAGCATCGCGCCTTTCGAGGGTGCTGCGCGCGACGCGCTGGCGGCGATGGGCCTGCCGCCGGGCACCAGCACCGCCAACCCGATCGACACGCCGGTGAGAACCTTGCAGGAAAAGGATGGCTGGATCGCCGGCGAGATTCTCGAGCACGTCTTCACCCATGCAAGCCCGGATGCCATCGCCATGCACCTCAACCTCGCCGCCTTCGTCGGCCGGGGCACGGTCGATCCGATCGACAATCTTTTCACCGTGGTCGAGGAAACGCTGCGCAAATGGCCGGGCGTGGCGCACTTCGCCATGGCGCTGCGCACCGACGGTTCGCCGGAACTGGACCAGAAGCGCCATCAGTACCGTGAGCGGGCCACGCGTGCCCGTGTACCGGTATTCGACGAGATTCCGGCGATGGCCCGGGCACTGGCCATTGTCGGGCACCTGGAGCGGCGATTGGCTGCCCGCAACTGAAAGCGCGGACCGGCCTGGCGCCTTGTTCAGGTCAGGCCGGTCTTGGTCTTGAAGGAAGCCGCCTGCTCGGGCGTGAAACAGGCGAGGCGCAGGTCGCGCAGATAGGGGCCGAAGCTGGCGTCGATCTGCGGCCCCAGGCGATCGAAGATTTCGGCCATGTAGTAGTCGTGGCGGATCAGGGATTCGGCCATGTTGACGATCGGCTGGTTGCGCGTGTGGACGGCCGTGACTTCCTCGGCCATCACCGCCGTCACCATTTCCTTCCGGTCCGAGGTGACGGTGAACAGGTTGTCCGTCGTTCCCATCCGGACGCCATTGCCCTCGTGGATGTAGACGCGCGAATTTTCGGCGAAGCGGAACTCGTCGGCGTTCGGCCCGAACAGCACGATCAGGAACTCGACACCGCGAGCGGCCGCCGCGCGCAGCGACTCGACGTGTTGCCGCAGCATGTCGTCGGCGGCCTTCACCATGACGATGGACTGGCTCGAATCGATCAGGGAAGCGATCTTTTCGCGCACTGCCGACTCGCCGGTCAGCGTCCAGACATATTGATCGTCGAGCGGCTTGGCCATGTTCGCGAGCTGGTTTCCCACGGAGGCGCAAAGATCGCTGGTACGGCGGGCCAGGCTGTCGAGAAATTCCTTCGGCTGCGCCGCGATGTAGCGTACGGGCGTCTCGCTGACGGGCAGGACCGCTCCGCGCTGGGACAGTGCTTCCAGTGCGTGGTAGGTGTTCGGCCGCGGAACCCCGGCGCTCTTGGAAATCTCGTAGGCCGTGGCAGGGCTTTCGCGCAGGAGCTGGACGTAGATCCGCGCTTCGTATTCCGTAAAGCCGAGCCGTTTCAGATCCGCGACCAGCGTGCCGGGAACGGCGCCGACGACGGCAATCTTCGCGGTCAAATCGTGCTCCTTGCCCATATTTCAACCCGGCTTCCGGGTTAGCATGCGCTCCTGCGCGTTGCAAACGCGCGGCCAGCCTCGCGGGCCGGCCGCGCCGGGACCTAGGCGTCGCGCGGCAGCAGCGACCATGCCGCGGGCAGCAAGGCGGCCGCCAGCATCGCCTTGAGCGCATCGCCGACCAGGAAGGGAACGACGCCCGCGGCGATCGCTTTCTCGGGGCCGACGAAACCGGCCAGCCAACCCGCGCCGACGAGATAGAAGATGAAGCTGCCGGCCAGCATGGCGAGGAACACGCGCCCGGCTTGCGTTCCCCAGCCGCGTTGCGCCAGCGTGCCGACCACGAAGGCGGCGGGAAGGCAGGCGAGCAGGTAGCCGCCGGTCGGCCCCATCAGGTAGGCGATCCCGCTTCCTGCCGCGAAGACCGGCAATCCGGCGATCCCCTGCGCGAGGTAGAGCGAAACCGTCGCCACCGCCAGGCGGGGCCCGTAGACCAGGCCCACGAACAGTACTGCGAAGGTGAGCATGGTGATCGGCACCGGCCACATGGGAACCTGGATGCGCGCGCAGACCGCGATGAACATGGAACCGGCGACGGACAGGACCAGGCCACGCGTGAGGCGGTTGGCCGAATCAGGCGCCCAGATACGATCGCCCAGTAGCGTATTTGCCTTGAACATGATGCTAATCTCCTTGTTTCACGCGGCCGCGAGCCGTTTCTGATGAGCCTCGATGAAGCCGGTAAAGACATCGCCGGAGACGAATGCTTCGTCCCGCAGGCAGGCAATGAGGAAGTTGCGGTTGGTGTGAAGGCCCTCGATCGCGAATTCATCCAGCGCCTCGACGGCCCGGTGTATCGCCTGGTCCCGCGTCTCCCCCCACGCCACCAGCTTGCCGATCATCGGATCGTAGTAGGGCGTCACCGCATCGCCTTCGCGGTAGGCGCTGTCGAGGCGCAGGTTCGCCCCGGTGACCGGGGGACGATAGACGTTCAGCGTTCCCGGGGAAGGCAGGAACATCTTGGCGGGGTTCTCCGCGTATAGCCGGCATTCGATGGCGTGGCCCTTGGTCGTCACTTCCGCCTGTTCCATGCCGGTGAGCCTGCCGCGCGCGAAGTCGAGTTGCATCGCGACCAGATCGAGCCCGGTGATCATTTCGGTGACTGGATGCTCCACCTGGATGCGGGTATTCATCTCGAGGAAGAAGAACTCGAAGCTCTCCGCATCGACGATGAATTCCACGGTGCCGGCGCCGGCGTAACGCGTCTTTTCGCACAGCCGGATGGCGGCGGATGTCATCGCGGCGCGCACCTCCGCCGGCAGGCCGGGCGAGGGGCTCTCCTCGATCACCTTCTGGAAGCGGCGTTGCAGCGAGCAGTCGCGCTCATAAAGGTGCACCGCCTTGCCGTCGCCGAAACCGAACACCTGGATTTCGACATGCCGCGCCTTGGGAACGAAGCGTTCCAGGAATACGGATCCGTCCCCGAACGCCTTTTGCGCCATCGACTGGGTCGCCTCGACCGTCGCGCGCAACTGCTCGGGCCGGTCGACGCGCCGCATGCCGATGCCGCCGCCACCGGCCGAGGCCTTGACCAGAAGCGGATAGCCTGTCGCTTCGGCGGCAGCCTCGATAGTCCCGGTCTCGCCGACAGCGAAGCGCGAGGAGCCGGGGACGATCGGCACGCCGGCGGCCTGCGCCAGTTCACGCGCACGCTGCTTGTCGCCCATTTCAATGATGGAGCGAGGCGGAGGCCCCACCCAGGTGAGGCCGGCTGCGACGACGCGCTCGGCAAAGCCCGCGTTTTCGGCCAGAAAGCCGTAGCCGGGATGCACGGCATCCGCACCGGCCAGGCGCGCCGCTTCCAGAATGCGATCGGCGGCCAGATAGCTTTCACGGGCCGGAGACGGGCCTATGGCCTGCGCCTCGTCGGCTTCCATGACGTGCGCGGCGGCGGCGTCCGCCTCGGAATAGACCGCAACGGTGCCGATGCCGAGGGCCCGGGCGGATCGGAAGATGCGGCGCGCGATCTCGCCCCGGTTTGCAACCAGTAGCTTTTTCATCCGGGCCCTCAGGCTTCGATGCGGGCAACCACCGTGCCCTCGGTGACGGTGTCGCCTTCCGCTGCAAGAATGGCCACGAGCTTGCCGCTTTCCGGCGCTGCGACGGGGATCTCCATCTTCATCGATTCGAGGATCATGATGGGGTCGTCTTCCTCGAGCGACTGGCCGACTTCGGCCACGATTTTCCAGACGTTGCCGGTAATTTCGGTCTTGATGTCGATAATGGCCATCGTGGCTCCTCGCGCTTGCTGCTGTTGACTTCCACTTTAGATCGGGACATTAGTAGTTGCAATAGCAACTCCGTCAATTTCGAGCATCAGAGGCACCCGTGGCAGACATCGACGAGACAACGTACCGGGAATGGATCGGCCGTACGCAGGTCATGCGCGAAAGGCTCGACGCCTGGCCGGTGCGGGGGCTCGGCGCGGCGCTGGGGAGGGACTTCGGCGCCGGCGAAGGAGACGAAGTGCCGGGGCTCGGCCAATGGCTCTATTTCGTGCCGGCGGTTGCGCGCAGCCGGATGGGCGAGGACGGGCACCCGCAGCGCGGGGACTTCCTGCCGCCGGTCAGCCTGCCGAGGCGCATGTGGGCGGCCAGCGACATCAGCTTCGGCCGCCCGATGCGCATCGGCGAGGAGGTGGAGAAAACCGCCCGGATCGCGAGCGTGTCGGTGAAGGAGGGAAAGACCGGCGTGCTGGTGTTCCTGAAGATCGAGAACATCTATCGCGTCGACGGCGAGCAGGCGCTGTCAGAGGTGCAGACGCTGGTCTACCGCGACGATCCCAGGCCCGATGAGGCTCCGCCGCCGCCAAGGCCGGCGCCGGAAAATGCGGCGTGGAGCGAGGTGGTGGAAACCGATACGGCGCTTTTGTTCCGCTATTCCGCCGTGACCTTCAACGCGCATCGCATCCACTATGACGCCCCCTATGCGCGCACCGTCGAGGGCTATCCGGATGTCGTCGTGCATGGACAACTGACCGCGACGTTGCTTTTCGACGCGCTGCGCCGCAACGTCGCCTCGCAGCGCGCAAAAACCTTCGGGTTCCGGGCGATGAAGCCGATCTTCGTCGGGCAGCCGATATTCCTTGAAGGCGCCCCTGGCGAAAGCGGGTATGAATTGTGGGCGCGGGACGCGAACGGCCACCTCTGCCTGTCGGCGAGCGTGGATTTCTGATCGCGAAAATGCCGAGGCGCCCCCTTTAGTTTTTAGTTGTATCAATCGCAACTACGCTATAGGGTCGGCTCGATCGTTAGGCTTGTGGAGGCAGGCCGGCCCGAAGTGAGGAGCGGGTATGCGGTCGAAGCCAGAACTTAAAGCAGTTCCAAAAATCGGGAGGAAAGCATGTTCAAGCAGCTGACGTTGGCTACCTTGGCCGCCTGCTTCATCAGCGCATCGGCATCGGCGCAGGATTATCCGAATCGGCCGATATCCTACATACTTCACGTTTCGCCGGGTGGAGCGACGGACATCATGGCGCGCAAGATCGCGCTTGGCCTGGAAAAGTCGCTCGGCGTCGCGGTTCCCGTCGAGAACAAGGCGGGTGGGCGCGGGGCCGCGCAATTGGCGGAGCTCAACAAGGCCGCTCCGGACGGCTACACCATCGGATCCGTCACCAGCACCCATATCGGCGCCTTCAACCAGACCCTGAAGCAGTACAACGTCGACAGCTTCGACTGGATCGCGCGGTTGGTGAACGAGCCGTACCTGCTTGTCGTCAACAAGGACAGCAAGCTGAATTCCATGAAGGATCTTGTCGAGGCCGCGAACGCGAAGCCGGGCAGCGTCATCATGGCCGGCTTCGTGCGCGGCTCCGGTGGCCACTTCGCCTGGGAGATCATGGCGCAGTCCGCCGATCTCGATAACAGCAAGGTCCGCTGGATTCCCTACGACAGTGTCGGCGATGCCGTGACCGCCACGGTCGGAGGCCATGCCGAGGTCGCCATCGCTTATGTCGACCTGGTCAAGAACCAGGTGGAGGCGGGCAACCTGCGCGTCATTGCCGTCATGGCCGACGAGCGCGTACCGCAGTTTCCCGACGTGCCGACCTTCAAGGAACAGGGCTACGACGCCGACACCTCGTGGCAGCAGATGCGCGGGATCATCGGGCCGAAGGGGATGCCCGACGATGTCAAGAACAAGCTCGCCGCCGCGGTCAAGGAGGTCATGGAGACGCCCGAATTGCAGCAGTACATGAAGGAGTCTTCGCTGACGCCGGCGTTCCAGGGGCCGACCGAGTTCACCGAATTCGCACGCCAGCAGGACACCGTCACCAAAGAGTGGATGAAGCGACTGTCGATGAATTGATCGACATCGGAGCAGGCAGATGCATAAGGACCAGGACGAAACGCACGGCCACGCCCCGCCGGACGCAGCCACGTTGTCCCTTTCGCTCGAAATCAGCGACATCGCGGTCGGGCTGGCGCTCGCCGCCCTGGCAGGCTGGTTCTTCTTCCAAGCGTCCATCCTGCCGGACTTCTCCGGCACGGCGATCGGCGCCGCCGATTTCCCCAAGGGGCTGGCGGCGCTGCTCGGCGTGACGAGTATCATCTTCGCGGGCGCCGGCGTGCGGCGCATCGTGTCGGGCCGCCTGGGAGAGCGGGTAAGCGTGCGGCAGCCGATGCGCGTGCTGCTCGGCATTGTGCTGCTGATCGCGTTCCCGTTCATGATGGACGCCTTCGGCTACTACATCGCGATGGCGATATTCCTTTCAGCGTTTCTCTACGTCGCCAACCGGCGCAATCCGATCGCCATAGTGCTCTATGTCGGCGGGTTCCTGCTTTTCACCAAGCTGGTGTTCGAGATGATGCTCGGTACGCCCTTGCCGTAGCCGTCGGCTGCGTTTCGCCCTTCGATTGCAGTCCGCGCCGGAAAGCCGGGCTAATCTCGTCAGCAAATGTCCGGAGGAGACAGATGATCGACGGATTTATGGTGGGCCTTGCCGCCTTTTCCAGTTGGCAGGTGCTGCTGGGCCTTTTTGCCGGCGTCGTCATAGGCTATGTCGTCGGTGCCTTGCCCGGCCTGTCGGCCGGCGTTGGAATGGCGCTGCTCATTCCTTTCAGTTTCGGCCTCGACCCGATCGTTTCGGTGGTGATGCTCATCACCCTTTACATGGCCTCCGAATATTCGGGCGCGATTCCGGCCATTCTGGTCAACACCCCCGGCGAACCCTCGTCGGCCATCACCGCGCTCGACGGCTATCCGATGCGCCAGAAGGGTGAAGCGGGCCAGGCGCTCACGCTGTCCATTCTCGGCTCGGCCGTCGGTTCGGTGCTGAGCACGATCCTGCTGATCTTCACCGTAAGCTGGATGACCAGGTTCGCGCTGGCTTTCGGGCCTGCCGAATATTTCGCCATCACCGTGCTCGGCCTCAGCCTGATCTCCACGCTGTCGGGAGACTCGCTGACGCGCGGGATCATCGCGCTGCTTTTCGGGCTGCTGCTGACGACAATCGGCACCGATCCGGTCGACGGCATTCCGCGGTTCGCGATCGTCGAGGGGTTTCTTTCGGGCGTTCCTTTCGTCTCGGCGCTCATCGGCCTGTTCGCCCTCTCGGAGGTGCTTCGCATGCTCGAAACGACCGACGAGCCGGTGAAGCCGCTGCGCCATATTCCAAGTGTCGCGGGCCAGTTCAAGCTGATCAGGCCGCATAGCTGGAATATGATCCGCAGCACGCTTGTGGGCTATGTCGTCGGCGTCATTCCGGGCGCGGGCGCCTCGATCGCCTCCCTCATTGCCTACTCGATACAACGATCCGTGTCGAAGTCGCCCGAAACCTTCGGGAAGGGGAACCCGGAGGGCGTTGTGGCTGCCGAGACGGCCAACAACTCCTGCATGCCGGGTGCGTTGGCGCCCATGCTCGCGCTTGGCATCCCCGGCAAGGCCAGCACGGCAGTGCTGATCGGGGCGCTGGCGATCCACGGCGTCCAGCCCGGCCCGCTGATCTTCGAGCGCCACCCCGAGGTGCCGTACTCGATCTATATCGCGCTCCTGGCGGGCATGCCTTTCATGGTGGTGCTCGGGCTTTACGGCACGCGACTCTGGGTGCGGCTGACGCAGATTTCGCCGGGGGTCATCACCGCTATCGTGGCGGCCACCTGCCTGCTCGGCACCTTCTCGGAATCCAAGGATATCTTCTCGGTCTGGGTCGCCGTCGGCTTCGGCGTGGTCGGCTACATCCTGCAGAAGGTGCGGATCGATCCCGCCCCGATCGTATTGGCCCTGGTGCTCGGCTATCTCATGGAATCCAATTTCCGGCGGGCGATGGTGATGTCCGGCGACGAGATCAGCATTTTCTACACGCAGCCGATATCGATGATCTGCCTTGTCATCTCCGTCATCGTCTTCTTCCTGCCGATTCTCCCTTCCTTCAGGCGGCGCAAGGCTGAGTTGGAGCACTAGGCGCACGCGCCGCGATGCCGAAATGCCCCTGCTTCCAGGAAGCGGGGGCATCGAACATTCAACTGCTGGGGTGCAGCCTGGATGAGGGCGAGGCGCCCAGTCAAAGCTACCGGCCTGCCGATGCACGGACACGCGGTAGAATTCGCAACCATCTTTTCAATAGATGCTATAGCGACTTATGATCTTGTTCTTCGATTGGATGGGGCGTTTGCCGTGACCCTGGAACAGCTTCGGATTTTCGTGGCCGTCGCCGAGCGCCAGCATGTGACCCAGGCGGCCCGTGCGCTCAACCTGGCGCAATCGGCTGTCAGCCATGCCATCGCCAGCCTGGAAGCGCGCCATGACGTAAAGCTTTTCGACCGGGTAGGGCGCCGCATCGAACTGACGGAAGCGGGGCGCGCGTTTTTGGCCGAAGCACGGATCATCCTGGCCCAGGTGGAGCGCGCGGAACTGACCCTTGGCGCGTTCGGCAAGCTGGAGCGTGGCACGCTGACGGTCCAGGCCAGCCAGACGATCGCAAGCTACTGGTTGCCGCGCCATCTGGTGGCTTTCCGGCGTGCTCATCCGCGCATCGATATCCGCATGACCATCGGCAATACGGCGCAGGTGGCCGAGGCGATCGAGACCGGTACGGCGGAGTTGGGTTTCGTCGAAGGCCGGGTTGAAAACAGCCGGCTCGTAAGCAGCAGGGTGGCGTCGGACCAGGTGGTGCTGGTCGTCGGGCAAGACCATGCCTGGGCGCAGCAGGGCGCGAGGCCGGAGAGCGATGACCTCGCCGGGACCGCATGGGTGCTGCGTGAACCCGGCTCGGGCACGCGATCTGTCTTCGAGCAGGCCTTGAAGGACATGGGCTTTCCCCCCGAGCGCCTGCGGATCGCGATGGAACTGCCCTCGAACGAGGCAGTGCGCGCCGCTGTCGAGGCCGGTCTGGGGGCGACGGTGCTTTCCGCCTCGGTCGTGGCGTCGAGCATTGAGAACGGCTTGTTGCACCATGTTCCGTTCAGCTTGCCCCGGCGTGACTTTCACGTCCTGCGGGACGCCCATCGTCACCGCAGCCGCGTCGCCGATGCGTTGCTGGCAATGATAGACAGGTCGGCCAGGCCGGGCAGGGCGGGATGACCGCAATCCCGCCCGGATCAGGTTCCGGGCGAACTGGCGAACCTGTTTGCCTGACGCGGCCCCTGGAATGATCCATGCGGGATGCAGAGTAGGGGGCGAAGGGCCAATTGTTCTGCAATATCGATTGGAACGTTCTTCTAATCCAATTGGATAATCCGGGCATGATTGGGTAGACCGCGGGTACTTTCTGGAATGATATTTCGAGTGCCCAATGACTGTCCTTGTGACCACGGATGAAAACGCCAACGGCAACATCGCCCGCTATGCGCCCGGCCTGATCCTGGTCGCGGTTATCACCGCCTCCGCGTACGGCCTTCGGCATTTGCCTTATGTGTCGCAGTTGAGTCCGATGATATCGGCGATCTTCGTAGGGATGCTGTTTGCCAATGTGGTTGGCACCCATGCGTCCGCGGCGTCGGGTATATCTCTCTCGGGCAAGCGTCTCCTGCGCCTTGCCGTCGCGCTGCTCGGCCTGCAGATCTCGTTCGCGCAACTCAGCGACATCGGCATGCGCGGGGTGGGGTTTGCGGCCCTCGGGCTGGGCACCACATTCCTGTTCACGCTCTGGATGGGGCGGCTGCTCGGCGTCAATCGCCGGCTCGCGCACCTGCTTGCCGCCGGGACTTCCGTTTGCGGGGCATCGGCAATTGCAGCGGCGAACGCGGTCACCGGCGCAGATGACGAAGATGTCGCCTACGCCGTGGCCTGCATCACGCTTTTCGGCACGATCGCCATGTTCCTGTTTCCGTTCGTGGCGATGGTCACCGGAATTTCGGACCGCGCCTACGGCTTGTGGGTCGGCCTGTCGGTTCACGAGGTTGCACAGGTCGTCGGCGCGGGATTTCAGGGCGGGGCCGGGGCGGGCGAGGTCGCGGTGGTGACGAAGCTTGCGCGCGTCATGATGCTGGCGCCGCTCGTCGTCATCCTGTCTTTCTTCCTGTCCAGGCCGCGAGGTCAGGCGGCCTCGAAAGGCAAGGAAATTGCGATCGTGCCGTTCTTCGTGGTTGGGTTTCTGGCCCTGGCGGTCGTCAACAGCCTCGGGGTCGTGCCGGATGCCATCCGAGAGCCGCTCGTTGTCGCGACACCGGTGTTGCTGACGGCGGCGATGGCCGCGCTCGGGCTGGGGACCAGCGTGTCGAAGCTCAGGCAGCATGGCCTGCCCCCATTGCTGCTTGCCGGCATGGCATCGGTATTCATCGCCGGCATCAGTTACCTGATGGCGACGGTGGTGCCTTAGGCAAGCGATGCCGAGGTCGGGCTGCTTAAGAGTGCGACGTTGGGGCCGGGCAGGGTAGCTGCCGCCGATTGGCGGCCAGCAGCTCTTGCTGGAGCAGTTCGGCCAGCGTTCTAGCTCAATGTGGCTGACCACCACGTCATCCGCAAAGTCGCATAAGGTATGTTATGGAACTAACTAAGATGTTGATATATCGCCGTTATTCGCTCCGCTTACCCGAGCAGCCGGACATCCAGTTCGAAAGGTTCGATCCGCTCTATCCGGATCGCCGCCGCTGCAGGATGGCGGTGGTTGATGACTACGTTCCAGTCCGGGCTGCCGGCCAGCGGCACGATCGCCGACGGTACGAACAGCAGCGCATGTTCTTGCCCGGCCAGCCATTCGTCGCCCATCCGCTGCGTGTCGGCCTCCCTGCGGCGCCAGTCGTCAGGCAGGCCGGACAACGCTCGCTGCGCGCTCGGCGTCTCGTCGGGCACGTCGTAGACGACCATGGCGAGCGCCGGCAGCAGTGCCGGGTCCTCGACATGAACAAGCTTTTCCAGAACGCAGAGAGATGGCGACGTGGCCGTATAGGTCACTGGGCGGCCGACGGTGTTCCAGCGCCCGTCGAACAGCAGCCCGTAGCCGCCGTCCATGGCTTCCGCGAATTTCAGGCTGGAAAGCCGCCAGAGCCGCATCAGGCGGCGGCACCCCAGGCGATCTTGCCGAGAATGGTTTCGATGACGCGCGTGCCCGCCTCGGTCTGCGCCACGGTCAGCGGCGCCTCGCCGCCCAGTTCCGCCAGTTCCTTGCGCAGCCAGCGGTTCGCCTTGACGGGATCGCCAAAGGTCTCTTCCGCAAGTGACTGGATACGCGCGAGCCGCACGGCCCGGTCGGATTCCTCGACCGTCAGAGGCTCGTTCTTCTCCGCGCGATGCCGGCGCGTACGCTGCGGAATGACGAAGCGCTCGATCTCCTGCTCGCTCAGTCCCGCAAGCGACAGGCCCTTCAGCGCCGCCAGCGGAAGCCGGCGCCGCACCATCATCGCGAGATCGGCCTGCGACCGGACATCCGCGCCCAGCACGGCGACGCCGCCAAGTTTGCGTGCTACATCGTCAATGAGTGCGATAGGAGTGTTCATGGTCCAAGCTCCGGCAATCTGCCGAAATATTTAAGGCATCTTGCCAAAAATGCAAGACCTGCCTCAAGCTTTGGTGTAGAGCCTGCATAAATTTATGACGGCAAATATTTGGTTTCCTTAAAGAATCCTATTGCCGAATCTCCCATCATGACTGCCGTACAGGTCGGGCCGAGCGTTTCCTTCGGCTGCCGATGCGGCCCGCAACGGGGGCGGACGTGCGGTTGTCGGCCTGGTCCTTTTCCGAAAACAGCCAGTCGATGAACACTTTCACGATCGGCGCCGCCTTCATCTCGTTGCGGCAGACAATGTAGAAATCGTCGGCGGCGGGCACCGACAGGTTGAACGGCGCGACGAGTTGCCCCTTCGCCAACAGCTCGCTGGCGGTGACGGTATCGCCCAGCGCCACGCCGTGGCCGTGGGTGGCGGCTTCGATCGACAGCCGCGCATCGACCATGTAGTGGCGCTTGCCGCGTTCGAGGTGGATGGCATCCGCCGCCACCAGCCAAGTCCGCCATTCGCGCCCGTCGTCGCCATGCAGCAGCGTGTGCTCGGCAAGGTCTCGGATGCTCCGGATCGGCCTGTTATTGATCAGGGTCGGGCTGACAACCGGGAACAGTTCCAGGCTCGACCATTTGCGCACGAAGCAGTCGGGCCAGGTGCCGTCGCCATAATGCAGGCACAGGTCGATGTCGGGCGAGCGCAGGTCCTGCGGGTCGTTCGAGCCGATCAGCGTCAGCCTTATGTCCGGATATTGCGCGGTGAAACTGCCGAGCCTGGGGATCAGCCATAGCGACAGCAGTGCCGGTACGCAGGAAAGCGACAACGCGCCGGTGCTGGCCGGCCGGGTCAGCCGCTGGGTGGCGGCGGCGATGCCGTCGAAAGCGTCCGACACCGCCGGCAGCAGTTCGGCCCCGTGCGGTGTCAGCTTCAGCCGCTGGCCCGCGCGTTCGAGCAGCTTTACGCCGAGTGCGCTCTCCAGCGCCTTGACCTGATGGCTGATCGCGCCATGGGTGACGTTGAGCTCTGTCGCTGCCTTGGTCAGCGAGGCATGGCGCGCCGTCGCCTCGAAGGCGCGCAGCGGGTTGAGCGGCGGCAATCGCTTGGTCACGGCCCTATCCTGCTGCCTTGCCCTGTTGTGAGTTTTTCTCACACAAGGGCGTACAACAATATCAATTGATTTTCTACGTCCTGTCTCCGACAATCCGCCGGGTTACTCGGGAAACGACAGGTTTGAGGCGGGAGGAGCCCTGCCGCGCACCGCATTCCGGTGGCGCAGGAGCGGCCCGTCGAGGAGGCAGGGCGATGAGTTTCGATTCCAGCAAGCTGGACGCGTTGCGAGCCAGATATGGCGAGAGCCATGGCGGCCAGATGTTCAACCCCAAGTTCGCGCGCGTCGCCGACAAGATATTCTCCAAGAGCGGCACGCGCGTCGCGCCCTATGCGGGAATGCCTACCCTGCTCGATGCGCCGTACCGGGAAATCTCGGTGGAGAATCCGGATTTCGGCGACCTCCAGGTGGCGATGATCGGCATTCCGATGGATCTCGGCGTCACCAACCGGACCGGCTCGCGCTTCGGCCCGCGCGCGTTGCGCGCCATCGAGCGCATAGGCCCCTACAATCACGTGCTCGATTGCGCGCCGACCTACGAGCTCAAGGTCGCCGACATCGGCGACGTGCCGTTCCAGAGCCGCTACCGGCTCGAACTCAGCCACGAGGACATCGAAAAGCGCCTCACCCAGATCGTCGATGCCGGCGTCCTTCCGCTGTCGGTCGGCGGCGACCACTCGGTCACCCATCCGATCATGAAGGCGGTCGGCAAGAAGCAGCCGGTCGGCATGATTCACATCGACGCCCATTGCGACACCGGCGGTGCCTACGACCTGACCAAGTTCCACCATGGCGGGCCGTTCCGCAACGCGGTGCTGGACGGCGTGCTCGATCCGACCCGCACCATACAGATCGGCATTCGTGGCTCGTCGGAATATCTGTGGGAGTTCTCCTATGAGAGCGGCATGACGGTCATCCATGCCGAGGAAGTCACGGGGCTCGGCATCCCCGCCATCATCGAGCGGGCAAAGAAGATCGTCGGCGACGGCCCGACCTACATCTCCTTCGACGTCGACAGCCTCGATCCGTCGTTCGCGCCCGGCACCGGCACGCCGGAGATCGGCGGGCTGACGACGCGCGAGGTGCTGGAGTTGCTGCGCGGCCTGAAGGGCCTCAACATCGTCGGCGGCGACGTCGTCGAAGTGGCCCCGCAATACGACGCCACCACCAACACGGCGCATGCCGGCGCGCAGATGCTGTTCGAAATACTGAGCCTGATGGTATTCAGCCCGACACTCCGCAAGAGCGCCTGATTTCAGGCGTTCCTTGCCAAGGCGGCTATTGACCTGGAGCAATGGCCGCCACCCGACAACGATCATTCCAGGAGGGAACCTCGAACGCCGTCGCCAAAGCCACTTCGGGTCTGCTTGCCGCCTCTACGTATCGCTTGGCGGCAATGCGTTCTTCGTGCTTTGCTATCTGCTGACGCAATAGGTACGGATACGGGAAAATGCGCGCACTCGCATCGAGGCGCGCCATGAAATCCGGCAATGTGCCGGTCCAAGGAGGAAAAGACCGATGAAAACCATCCTGAACGGAACCATCAACCGGCGCGGTGTGCTCGGCGCCGGTATCGCCGCGGCCGGCGTGCTTGCCATGCCGTCGATCCTGCGCGCCCAGGACAAGTCGCTGAAAGTCGGCGTCTATGGCGGCTACTTCAAGAAGTCGTTCGACGAACACATCTTCCCCGCCTTCACCAAGGCGACCGGCATCACCGTGGAATCGGTCGCCGAACCGACCGGCGAAGCCTGGCTGGTGCAGCTCGAACAGGCCGCGAAGGCCGGACAGGCGCCGGCCGACATCTCGATGATGTCGCAGGTCGCGACGCTGAAGGGCCAGGCGACCGAGTTGTGGCAGCCGATCGACATGAACAAGATCGAGCACAATGGCGATCTGCTGCCGCGCTTCATCAACAAGTATTCGGACGGGCGCGTCTGCGGCATCGGCGCCGTGGCGTGGTACATCACGCTTGTCACCAACACCAATGTCTACAAGGAAGCGCCGACCTCTTGGGCGGCGTTCTGGGACAAGGCCAATGCCGACAAGCTCGGCCTGCTGGCGCTGGTCTCCAACTCGTTCCTGCTCGAAGTCACGGCCAAGACCTTCATGGGCGGCACCAACGCGCTCGATACCGAAGAGGGGCTGAACAAGGCGTTCGAGAAGCTTGCGGAAGTGAAGCCGAACGTGCGGCTGTGGTACCGCGACGAGGCGCAGTTCGAGCAGGCGCTGAAGTCGGGCGAAATCCCGATGGGCCAGTATTACCACGACGTCACCGGCCTGGCGGCGGCCGACGGCAACCCGGTGCGCTCGACCTTCCCGAAGGAAGGCGGCATCCAGGATTCGGGTAGCTGGGTCATCTCGCGCGCCTCGACCAAGGCCGAGGAGGCGCATACCTTCATCGACTATATGAGCCAGCCGGCCCAGCAGGCGCTGATGTCGCGCAAGGTCGGCACCGCGCCGACGCTGAAGCGCGAAGTGCTGGACCTGACGCCGGAGGAATTCGCCGCGGTGTCGTCGGACATCGAGCCGATCATCCCGCGCTACGACCTCTACACGACCAAGGCCGACTGGCTGAACCAGAAGTGGACCGAAATGATCGTCGGCTGAGGCCGTCGTCCAGGTTCACGCCCCCTGCCCTCTCCCCGCAAACGACGGGGAGAGGGTTTCTGTCCCGAAGCGTGTCGCGATCTTCCGGATTCGCTCCGCACGCTTTAAGTTTTCGATTTTAAGCGTGCCTTTGCCCCGAAGCCGGAACCATTTTCGGGAGACACGCGACAGGCAATCGGAGCTATCGGCTGATGTCCGGTCTTTCCCTCGACGCCATTACCAAGACGTTCGGCGACTTCACCGCCGTCGACAACGTCGCGCTGAATGTGCCGAACGGCAGCTTTGTGTGCCTGCTCGGACCGTCCGGCTGCGGCAAGACCACCCTGCTCAGGATGGTCGCCGGCCTAGAGGAGCCGACCAACGGCAAGGTCATACTGGATGGGGAGGACATCACTCCCCTGCCGACGCACAAGCGCAATTTCGGCATGGTTTTCCAGTCCTTGGCGCTGTTTCCTCATCTATCTGTAGGCGATAATATCGCCTATGCGCTGCGCATTCGCGGCGCGACGAAGGAAGCGCAGAAGAAGCGCGTCGAGGAACTTCTGGCCATGATCGCCCTGCCCGGTTTCGCCGACCGGCCGGTGACGAAGCTTTCCGGCGGCCAGCGCCAGCGCGTGGCCATCGCGCGGGCGCTTTCGCTGTCGCCAAAGCTGTTCCTGCTGGACGAGCCGCTGTCGGCGCTGGACGCCAAGCTGCGCGAGGCGATGCAGGTGGAACTGCGGCAGTTGCAGCAGCGCCTCGGCATCACCACCATCGTCGTCACCCATGACCAGCGCGAGGCCATGACCATGGCCGACCTCGTCGTGGTCATGGGCAAGGGAAAGATCCTGCAGGCGGCCCCGCCGATCGACATCTACCGCAAGCCGGCGGACGCCTTCGTCGCCGACTTCATCGGCAGCACCAACCTTTTGCCGGTGGAGGCGGACAGCGCCGGGCGGGTCACGGTGCTGGGCACCGCCATGGCGGGGCTTGCCATGCCGGCCGGCCTGTCGAAGGCGGCCCTTTCGGTGCGTCCCGAGGATGTCCAGCTGACCGCGCCGGGCAAAGGCGCCCTCACCGGTAGCGTGACCTTCGTGCGCGACCTCGGCGGTACCATCGAGACCTTCGTCGAGACCGGCGGCACGACGCTGGTCGCCGTCGCCACCCCGCGCGAACGGCCGAACGTCACCGTCGGGCAGAGCGTCGGCATCGTCCTGCCGGCGGAAAGCTGCGTGGTGCTGAAGCCATGAGACGCGAGCCGCCCAGAACGCTCGCCGACTACACGCCGCTGGTGTTTCCGGGGCTGATGCTGGTCGTGTTCTTCATCGTGCCGTTCTCGACCATGATCGCGGTGAGCTTCTTCCGGCGCAACCCGGCCGGCTTCTACACGCCCGATTTCGTCTTCGACAATTACGCGCGCTTCCTGTCGGTGTTCTTCGGCGGCGTGCTCGGCTTCTCGCTGATGCTGGCGATCATGGTCGCGCTCTGCTGCGTCGCCATCGCCTTCCCGTTCACCTATCTTTTGACGCAGCGCTCACGAAAGGTACAGACACTGTGGCTGGTCGGGCTCCTGTCGGTGCTGTCGCTGTCGGAAGTCATCATCGGCTTCGCCTGGTCGACGCTGTTTTCGCGCACCGCCGGCATCACCAACCTGTTCGTCGCCATCGGGCTGATGGACCAGCCGGTGGCACTGCTGCCGAGCTTCGGGGCGGTGCTGACCGGCATGGTCTACCAGGCCCTGCCCTATGCGGTGCTGGTGCTCTACCCCGCGCTGGTGCGGCTCGACCCGACCCTGCTGGAGGCGGCCCGCACGCTGGGCGCCTCGCCGGTCAGGGCCTTCTTCAACGTCGTTACTCCGGCGCTTCGCAACACCATCGTGGCGACGCTGATCATGGTGTTCGTGTTCGCGCTCGGTTCCTACCTCCTGCCGCAGATCCTCGGGCGGCCGCAGCACTGGACGCTGTCGGTCCTCATCACCGACCAGGCGATCTACCAGTCCAACATGCCGTTCGCGGCGGCGATGGCGGTGTTCCTGGTGCTGATCTCGCTGGCGCTGGTCGGGCTGACGCTGCTTATCGGACGGCGGGAGAACGCGCTATGATCGAAACCTTCCTGCGCCGTCTCTATTTCACCGCCGTGGCGCTTTTCCTGGCCGCCCCGCTGGTCGTCGTCGCCGGCGTGTCGTTCAACGCCAAGCAGACGCTGATCTTCCCGCCGGTCGGCTTTTCGCTGGCCTGGTACGGGCAGATATTCGCCGACCCGGAATGGCGGCTGGCGCTGATCCACTCGGTGACGCTGGCGCTGTGCTCGGCGGCGATCGCCGTCGCCATCGCGCTGCCGCTCGCCTGGTTCCTGTGGCGGCGCATCGCGCCGTGGGCGAACGTGTTCCAGGTGCTGGGCATCGCACCCTTCATCCTGCCGCCGGTCATCACCGCGCTCGGCTTCCTCACCTTCTGGGCGACGGTCGGCCTGTTCGGCCAGTTCTTCACCGCCATCATCAGCCACGCCATCTTCTTCGTGACGCTGCCGCTGGTGACGCTGTCGCTCGGCTTCGCCTCTATCGACCGCGCGCTGGTCGAAGCCGCCGCCACCATGGGCGCCGACGACCGCACGGTCCTGAAAACCGTGGTGCTGCCGCTGATCCTGCCCTATCTCGTCTCGGGCTACGCCTTCGCCTTCGTGCTGTCGCTCAACGAATACATCATCGCCTACATGACCATCGGCTTCACCACGGAAACGCTGCCGATCAAGATCTTCAACGCCCTGCGCTACGGCTATACGCCGACCATGGCCTCGGTGGCGGTGTTCTTCGTCGTGGTGGCAGCATTGGTGTTCGGCCTCATCGCCCGCTTCGGCGACATCCGCAAGCTGCTCGGCGCGATGGCGTCCGACGACAAATAAGGCGGTTTCCGTAGCGCGGCCGTCCGTGGCGGCGCGTTCAGGACTCCGGTGCCGGTGGCAGGATTTCCTCGGAAGAGCGACGCCGGCCCCTGCCCTTCCGTTCGCCCGGCTGTTCTATTCCGACATCGGAAAAAAGCAGCACGTTGAAGAAGGCGAAGGACATCGCGATCGCCATGGTGCGCAGCGGATAATCCACCAGCGAATGCAGCAGGATGACGATGATCGACAACAGGACCAGGCGCTGAAGCGGAAAACGGGCGACCTTGAAGGCTCGCAGCGTCACCGCCACCGCATATCCCAGCAACAGGATGACGGCGACGATCCCGCCTTCCAGGAAGAGTTCGAGGAAGTCGTTGTGGGCATGGTTGACATACTGGACATGCACCATGTCCCGGCTTTCGTAGAACGGATAGACCAGATCGAACGTGCCGAAGCCGGTGCCCCACAGCCAGTTGTCGCGAATGGCGCGCCAGGTCGTGAGGGCAAACTCGCGACGCCCGAAATCGGGATCGAGTTGCTGGGCGCCGATATGGATGAGCGCGCCGTAGCCATAGACCGCGATGCCGGCCAGGAGCGCCAGCATGACGGCGGTGCCGATGCGGCCGCGCCAGATCAGCGCGCCCAGCGAGATCGCCACCACGGCGAGGCCGATCAGGATGCCCGCACGGGAGCCGGCGGCCAGAAGGATGAGGAAGATCAGGACCAGCAGGAAGGTCGCCAGCGCCGGACGGCCGCGAAAGAAGCCGAAATAGACGATCAGCGGAATGCTCGAGAACACCAGCGTGGAAAAATGGTTCACATTGGCGAACATGCCGACCATGACGCTGTAGCCGAGCAGGTCGCCCAGCGTCGTGTCGCCGCTGAAGGAATATTGCAGGCCGGCGGCAATCAGGTTGCAGGCGAGGCCGATGACGAAGAACGGCAGCAGGCCGGCTCGGTCCTCTTTCGGCAGGCTGGTCGCCGCCATGAAGAACAGGATCGGCACCAGCGCGAAGATCACCGCCTCGATGGTGCGCGCGACGCTGAGGCTGATCAGGGCCGAGCCGATCGGTGAAAGATCTGTGGGACCCGTGAACGGCAGCAGGCCGGCCGGGCGAGCGATCTTGAGCAGGGAGAGCGGGAAAGGCAGCAGTTGCAGGATGCCGGCGAAGAGCACGAGGCTCGCGAGTACGAGCCCCCACCGCACCGCCGTCGACGAGGTCCCGCGCAGGAGCGCATAGGTCGATGCGGCGATGACCAGCACCTGCAGGATGGCCTCGACGAGGACGCCGCGCTGCGTGGCCCCGCCCAGGAGCAGGCAGGCAAGCAGGCAAAGCCCCAGGAAGATGCGCTGGCTGCGCGCTCCCCTTGCGGTTCCGGGCCGTTTCGCCTCGTCCGCCAGTGTTCTATCCGGCGCGTTCATGACTGCACCGCCGAAATCCGCAGGGCATGGACCAGCACGCGGCCGCTGTAGCGCTCGCTCCAGCTTTCGGCGATCGCATTGGTGCGAAGCCGCAGCACCTGGATGGGGCAGTCGCCCGGCACGGAGAAGCGGGCGTCGACGGTCCGGTCCTTGTAGTCGCCTTCCGGCACGTCGAGGTTGAGCAACTGCTTGCCGGAACCGCGGCAGGCGACGGTCCACACCAGCCCCTTGGGCAGCCTGGCGGCAAAGGCGGAGGCCTCGAGGTCGATGCCGTAGCTGCCGGGCGGAAGCAGCAGGTATTGCTCGACGCCGACATTCAGCACCGGCGTGTTGTTGAACTCGAGCGCCAGCCCGCCGCCGGGCTGGCCGGGATGCGCATCCGCCTTCTGGGGCAGCGATGTCGTGACGCCGGGTTGCTGGCGAACGGACCAGTCGAATATCCGCGCCGACGGGCCTTGCTGGAAGCTGCCGTCGAAGACGAAGCCGGAAAGCTCCCTTTCCGCCGGCGCCAGGGTCAAGAGGAAGGTGCGGTACGCGTCGCTATATTGCTCGCGCTTGAACAGGGCGGCCAGCACTTCCGCCGTTTCGACCGCCGTCGGCGGCGAGCGGCCCACGGCCATGTCCTGCACGAGACGCCGGGCGAAGCCGACGTCCTTTGCCGTGTCGGCCGTGAGGGCGGCGATCAGCCGCCACCGCCAGGGCGGATTTTCGCCGATGCGCGACAGCAGCGCCGAATAGCCGTCGGGATTGGAGTAGACGACCGGGAGCGCCTCGGCGAGCGGCTTGATCCGCTCCGGCCAGCGCCGGAACAGCACGTCGAGGCGGTTCGTCACCTCCTCATAATCGCGCTTTTCCACCGCGCGCTGGATCGACCATTGCAGCGCATGGATCTCGGTCTTCGCCAGCAGCAGCGCGTGGTCGAACATGGCGTAGGCCGCCGTGTCCTGCCCCTGCCGACGCATGGTCTCCCCGGTCAGGCTGTAGATGCGGGCATCCCCGGCGTTGAGCGGGATCGCCGACCGGGCGCTGCTCTTGAGCGTCTCGATCGACGTATCGCTGCCGGTGCCGCCGAGGGTTTGGACGCCCCAGGCGAGCAGGGCGTCGGTGTTCAGCGGATAGAGCTTGAGCGCGAGCTGCGGGCTTGTCTCTTCAAGTTGCCGACTTGATGCGATCACCAAGATGGCGAAGATTCCCGCGCAGGCGGCGAGACAGAGAAGCAAATGTCCAAGCCTTCGCATGTTCCGGTGCCGCCCCTTCCCTGGTCTTGTCCTCGATCTTCGGCGTATCGTCACCGTAGCTGTAGTAATTGTAGTTCAGGTACTTGTAGCTGTAGTTGTAGTCGAGCTTGCCGACCGCGAACTTGGTGAAGGCCGCGCCGACGACATTGGCGCCCGCGGCGCGCAGGCGCTTCAGCGCCGTGCGGGCTGCCTTGCGCGTCACCTGGTTGAAGGAAACCACGACCAGCGTCGCTTCCGCCAGCCGGCTGAGGATCGGCGCATCGGAAAGGCCGATGACCGGCGGCGCGTCAACCAGCACGATATCGTAGGTCTTGGTGAGTTTTTGCAGAAGCAATCCCATCCGCGTCGAGGACAGCAGGTCGGCCGGGTTGGGCGGGATCATGCCGGCGGTGATGACGCTGAGATTGGGCTTCGGCTGCTTGATGAGCTTGGGCAGGTCGCTCTTGTTGATGGTGCTGGTCAGCACGTTGCTGAGGCCGATGCCGTTCTCGATCCTGAAGAGGCGATGGACGGAGGGCTTGCGCAGGTCGGCATCGATGACCAGCACCTTGGCGCCGAGATTGGCAAAGTCTTCCGCCAGTTTGTAGACGGTGGTGGACTTGCCTTCCGAAGGCTCCGAGCTGGTGACGACCAGGATGCGCGGCGCGCCCTGCTCGCCCGAGAATTGCAGCGACGTGCGCAGGGACCGGTAGGATTCGGAAAGGCCGGATTTCGGGTCGGCAATGGCCTGGGAAAACTCGCGGTCGTCGATGGCGGGCAATATGCCGAGGATCGGCAGGCCCAGTTCCTTTTCGACCTGCTCGGGGTTGGCGAAGGTGTTGTTGAGCAGTTCGAGGATGTAGACGATCGCCGCGCCGAGCGCGATCGACAGCACCAGCCCGATGGCCAGGTTGAGGGCGATGCGCGGCGAGTACGGCCGGTTCGGCATCACCGCGAGATCGGCTAGCGCCGCGTTCTGGTTCTTCAGTTCGGAGCCGACATCGATCTCGTTCAGCTTGGCGATCAGGCTGTCATACTGGGAGCGGTTGGAATCCACCTCGCGCTTCAGGATCGTGTACTGGATGTTCTTGTCCTGGTAGGCGGCCTGTTCGGTCTCCATCTCGGCCAGCTTCGCCTTCAGGTCGGCGACCTTGGCCAGCGTTTCCTGGTGCTTCAGGCGAATTGAATCCGTGATCGCCTTGATGCCGAGTTCGAGCCTCCTGTCGATTTCCCCGACCTGCGAGCGCAACTGCTGCATCTCCGGGAAGCCCGGTTTGAACAGCGCCAGCTTCTGCTGGTATTCCGCGCTGAGCTCGGCCGATTTCTCGCGCAGCTTCGACAGGCCTTCGCTGGTGAGCACCTGTTCCAGGCTGGCGCCCTGGCCGTTGTCGATCTGCTGGACCAGGCGGCCGTAGTCGAGGCTTTCCTGGATCGCTTCCGCCAGCGCCTTGTTGATTTCCTTGAGGTTGGCGGCAATCAGGGAGTTCTCGTCCCCGGTGATGGTGATGCCTTCCTTCTTGGCGTATTCGACGAGTTCTTCCTCGGATTTCTGCAGGCGGGCCTTAACCAGGATCACCTGTTCCTGGATGAACTTGCGCGCCTGCGAGGACGTATCGCTCGCCTGGTCGACGCGCTGGTCGATATAGCTCTGCGCCACCTGGTTGGCGATCTCATAGGCATATTTCGCCTGCTGGTCCGAATAGGCGATGGAAAGCAGGCTGGTGTTGGGAATGAGGGTGACCGACAGGTTCTTGAGCAGCCGGTCCACCGCCAGGCGCGCGCGCTCTTCCGGCGTGTAGTCGGTGAGCCGGTCGCCGCCGACCGTGATGCCGAAGGCGCGGCTGAGAAGGTTCAGCGGCGAGAAGCTTGCCCTGGGGAATAGATAGTCCTCGCGCTCGCTCAGGCCCAGCGCAAACACCACGCGCTGCGCCAGCGAACGGCTCTGCAATTTCTCGCGCGCCGTCAGATAGGCGCGCATGTCGCTGCTCTCGGCCGTGACCTCAATGTCCTGGAACACCTTGGCCGACGGCATCAGCACTTCCAGTTGCGCGGTCGCCCTGTAGCGCGGCGTCATCATCATGGTGACCGCGAGCGCGCTGACGAGCCCGACCGCCACCAGCGTGGCGAGGAGCCAGCGATAATGGACGACATACAGGAACAGGCGCAGGACATCGACGCCCTCCTCGCGGGCGGCCGCCTCATAGGCGTAGTCCTGGATGAGCAGGCGCGGCTCCTCATAGGCGCCGGCCACGGCAAGCGAACCGCTACCGCCATGCGGCGCGCCGAGATAGCGTTGGCGGTCAGACATCCATCACTTCCATTCTCTGCGTTCCGGCACCCATAGACCCTTAGGGAATGACGGCCAGGCGGCTCGCATTGGCGGCCATGCCTAGCGCTTCCTTCAGGTTGTTCATCGCCACGCGGCTTTGCGAGGTGAATACCATCACGACATCGCCGCCATAGATGCGGGGGTTGGCGAGCCGGCCGCTGCGGATTTCCGCGACGCTGTAGTTGGCGACCAGCTTGCGCCCGCCGATCTCGCGGAAGACATAGACCTTGTTCTGGTCGGCTATGTCGCGGAAGCCGCCCGCCATGGCGATGACGTCGAGCAGGGTGGCGTTGGCGGTGACCGGATAAAGGCCCGCCTTGGCGACCTCGCCGTCGATCGTCACGCGCTGCCCGGCGGACTCCTTCATGAACACCGTGATGTCGGGCGATTGCAGGTAGGACTTGCCGTAGGCCCTCTCCAGTTCCTGCTCCAGTTGCCGGATCGACTTGCCCGCCGCCTGGACGACGCCGATCAGCGGCATCGAGATGCGTCCGGCCGAATCCACCTGCACCGTCCGGTTGAGGGTGTCGGCCTGGAAGATGCTGATTTCCAGCACGTCGTTGGGCGACAGCAATTGCTCGGAGCCTCCCTCGGTGCCGAGCGGCGGCGGCAATGCCTTGACCAGTTGCAGGCTGCCGTCGCCCGTCGAGGTCGCGCCCGTTTTCAGCGCCAGCACTTCCGAGGGCGCCGCCCCCGTATTGGCGGTGCTGTTGCAGCCGGCGAGCAAGGAGAAGCCGGCAACGACGGCTGGAAACAGGGGATTGGTTGGCCGCATCCGTCTATCCATTTCCGAGAACGCGATGAACGAAGCGCCGGACGAATCCGGAACCGGTGGCTGGTGCATGGCGAACGGTGGAACGTGGCGCCATCAGGTGCCCGGGCTCGCCGTTGGCGAGGATCGTTGCCGGGCGATGAACGAACATCTGCTCCGCCTGCTCGCTGCCGAACTGTCCCGCGACAGCTGCGTAGGCTTCGGACAGGAGCGGCTTTCTCCACGTCGTCCCGTGGCCGTCGCTGGCAAAGAAGCTGACCAGATTCTCCTTCAGCATCCTTTGTGCCAGTTCGGCGGCCGCCGCCCCGAACGCACCGAGGACGGATCCGGCCGTCACCTGCATCGGGCATCCGAGGTCCGCGAGGTGCCGGATGATCTCGTAATGCCGCCCCGCCCAAAGGAGCCTTTCCGGGTGGGTGATGATCGGCACGTAACCCGCGTGGAGCAGCCGAGTCGCGAAATCCTCCAGCTTCGGAGGCAGGATTTCATGCGGCGGCTCCAGAAGGAAGTAGCGGGAACCGTTGAGGGTCGGCACGCTGCCATTGGAAAGCCGGTCGACGAGATCGGGGGCGATATGGACGTCCGCGCCGACATGCAGCTTCAGCGGAATGTTCTGCGCCTCTAGCAGGGCCTGCAAGGCGTGCATGGCGGGCAGGATCGTCGCGGACGAGTTCGGATATTTGCCCGCAACGATGTGCGGCGTGCAGGCCATGTCGGTGATGCCGTCGGCCACCGCCATGCGTGCCATCTCGACGGACATGGCAACATCCTGCGCGCCGTCATCAAGGCCGGACAGGATATGGGAGTGGAGGTCGATCACGAGCGGCGACCCGCATGCAGGATAGGTCGACCGGAAACCGGAACCGGCTCCCCTCCAGCATCAGCGCTGGAGGCAGCCATCGCGGGGGAAAGGGATCTTTGAAGACGAATATTCAAACCGGATCCCAATCACGTCATCGAATGTTCCCCAAGCAGATATGGCGAGCAAACACCCGCACATGCCTCCAACAGAAAAACACGAACCCCTCGGCCTTTTCAAAAATCCCGCTCAGCCGGCCAACCTCAAGGCTTAGTTGCTCACCGACTTGCTGTCATCGGCGATAGCTATCGTCGCAGCGCCGGCTGCGAGGCCGCCAAAAATGGTCTCCGGCGTCACGAAACCGCCGCGCGTTGCCGTCGATGCCGTCGTCGTGCCATCGAGCGCCTGCTGGTTCACGGCGAGGCAAAGCTGGTCGCCCTGGGGCATCGCCTGGAGAACGGTATTGGCGCTGAGGCGCAGGGTGCAGTTGTTGCCGAAGCTTACGACTGAGGTCGATTGCGGGCCGACGATCACGGAATTGCCGGCCTGCAGCTGCATCTGGGCCTGCGCCGGCGTCGATCCGTTTACCTGAGAGACGAACACGTTTCCTTGCGCGCTCTGGACGGTGCCGGTCGTTCCGGCGCTGATCAGGCAACCGCACTGTGCTGGCTGGGCGAAGGCATCGCTCGTTCCGACTACGCCGCCCGTGACCGCAATGGCCAAGCCGAATACCGACGCCACACCACGAACAAGCACTTTCGAAATCGTTTGCATCACGTTTCCCTCTGCACTCCCCCCGATCGACCCATAGCACCCTACAGGGTTTCACTCAATCATTGGTTTACATCGATGCAGACGAGGCACACTGCCCGATTGTATTGGAAAATCGCAGAGATAGCCCAAGTCGGAAAATTCCGGCGGGGTCCCGGTTCCGTTTTCTTTGCGGTACCGGGCCACAGTCATCCGCCGAATTGGGCGGACGGAGTAGCGCTGCGCATTGTGCGGGCGGGCGGGATATTCGCGGATGAGTCGGGCATTTGCTTCGGGACGGCGCGGGCCTGCAGGCCGTGTCGCTTACGCGGCCGCACAGCCGTCCATGCGGGTAGATTGTGAGGTCGACCGCCAACGATGATCCGAACAACAAAGTATCGAGACGCCATCGAGGCCGCGCCGTGCTCGGCCGTTCCCTCGACTACAGCCGAGGCTTTCCCATACCGGGGGGAGCAATTCTGGCGGCAGGCGGCTTTCTGTGAAATCCGTTCAGTCGCCTGCCCGGCTCGGAGGCTTATTTGCTCACCGAGTTGTCGCTGTCCGACGCGGCGATGGCGATCGCGCCAAGGCCGAGGCCACCGGCGATGACGCCCGGAACCAGCAGATCGCTGGCGCCGCCGCCGGCCGTGGTTTCGACCGCCTGGCCCGGTGCCTGCTCGTTGACCGCGAGGCAAAGCTGGTCGCCCTGGGGCCGAACCTCGAAAACCGAGTTGGCCGGCAGGCGCAGCGTACAATTGCCACCGAAGCTGACGACCGAGGCCGACT
>Ga0182735_1000214_pt1 | contig 60546 bp, 60 predicted proteins | sample eDN5th30CKraftMG_FD_128524 | JGI IMG/M metagenome (GOLD analysis project Ga0182735, IMG submission 128524) | Enriched Miracle-Growth compost microbial communities from Emeryville, California, USA - eDNA 5th pass 30_C Kraft MG (version 2) (version 2) ... | reverse complement strand
TCGTCGCTCGCGCGGGCGATCCGGCAATATATGCCGACCGTGCGCGTGACGGGGCATGACGCCGATCCGCAGGTGCGGGAAATCGCGCGCGCCATCGACCTGTGCGACGATGTTACCGACACAGCGGGCGCGGCAGTGACGGACGCCGATCTGGTGGTGCTGTGCGTGCCGGTCCGGGCGATGGGCGCGGCGGCGGCGGACTTTGCCGACGACCTGCCCGCCGACGCCATCGTCAGCGACGTGGGATCGTGCAAGGCCGATGTGCTGGCACAGCTCAGCGCCGCGCTACCGGGGCGCACGATCATTCCCGCGCACCCTGTTGCGGGCACGGAGAATAGCGGGCCGGAAGCGGGCTTCGCCACCCTGTTCCAAGGCCGCTGGTGCATCGTCACCCCGCCTGCCGGCGCCGACCCGGCGGCGGTCGAGCGCGTTTCGGAGCTATGGCGGCGGATCGGCGCGGATGTGGAAACGATGGAACCCGCGCATCACGATCTGGTGCTGGCGGTGACGAGTCATCTGCCGCACCTGATCGCTTACACCATCGTCGGCACGGCCAGCGATCTGGAGAATGTGACCCAGTCCGAAGTCATCAAATATTCGGCGGGCGGCTTTCGCGATTTCACCCGCATCGCGGCGTCCGATCCGACGATGTGGCGCGACGTGTTTCTCGCCAACAAGGATGCGGTGCTGGAAATGCTGCAACGCTTTTCGGAGGATTTGTCGGCGTTGCAGCGGGCGATCCGCTGGGATGACGGCGACGCGCTGTTCAACCTCTTCACCCGCACCCGCGCCATCCGCCGCTCGATCATCGAACAGGGGCAGGACGATCCCAAGCCCGATTTCGGGCGCAAGCACTGATCAACCCGACCGCCAATTCAATGCATTGATCGCGGCATGGACCCGCGCTTCGGCCTCCTTGCGGTCGAGGCCGGGCGGCACGACTTCCCCTATCTTGTAGGTGATAACGCCCGCGCGCTTGAGGAAATGCCCGCGCGGCGACAGGCGGCCGCTGTCGACCGCGATCGGCACCACCGGCAGGCCCAGCACGGCGTAAAGCCCCGCAAATCCGGCGCGCAGCGGCGGGGCTTCGCCATGGGGGACACGGGTGCCTTCTGGAAAGAGGCAGATCGGACGCCCCTGCGCGTTCGCCTTCCTCGCGGCGGCGCGCAGGGCGCGCAGGGCGCTCGCCCCCGCGCTGCGCTCCACCGGCAGCAGGCCATAGTCGCGCGCCAGCCCGCCCCAGAGCGGTATGTCGAGCAGTTCGCGCTTCGCCGCGATGGCGGGACGGTCGAACAGGCACAGGAGGTCGATCGTCTCGAACATGGATTCATGCTTGACGATGTAAAGATATTGTCCGTGCGGCAGGTCGCCCTCCACCCGCACCTTCTGCCCCAGCAGCCAGCGCGCGCAGCCGCGATGGAAGCGGCTCCACCCCGTCGCGACGGGCAGCACGGCGCTGGGCACCACCCAATGCGCGACCAGCGCCGTCAGCACGAAGCCCACCGACAGGCCGTAGAAGGCGATCAGATAGGCAAGGGATCGGATCGCGGTCAGCATCGCTTCAGATACCGATCAGCGCCGCCGCGCGCCGCAGCAGATATTTATTATACTCCCGCGCCAGCATGGTGAGGCTGGGGCGGCTGGGCACCGCGTCGTAGACGATGGTGACGCGCCCCGGCAGCGCCTGCCGCAGCTCCAGCGCGGAGCGGCGCATATGCCAGTCCGTCGTGATGAGCCGCACGGTGCGATAGTCGCGCCGCTCCAGCCAGCGCGCCGTTTCAATGGCGTTGGAGCGCGTGTCGATCGCTTCCCGGCCCAGGGTAATGCAGCAGGCGAAGAGCGTTTCGGGCGCCTTATATTCCGCCGCCAGCTCCACCGGGCGCACGGAGCGGTCGACGCCGGAGATCAGCATCCGCTTGGCCGCGCCTTCCTGCAACAGCGCCAGTCCCCGGTCGATCCGCCCCGCGCCGCCGGTCAGCACGACGATAGCGTCGGTCGGCCTGCCGTCCAGCGGCTGCGGCAGGAAGATCGCGAACCAGGCGAAGCCCAGCATCCACGCGAGGATCGACAGGGCGACAAGCCGCACGATCACAGCAACCGCCCCAGCGACCGCAGCACCGTCCAGCGCGCCGCCAGCATGGCGAGCAGAACTCCACCCAGCGGCAGCGCGGCGAGCACGGCCCAGCCGCTCCACGGCAGGCGCACCGCGCCCAGCAAGTCCGATCCCGTCGCGATCAGCCGCCCGCCCAGCAACAGGATGACGCAGGTCGCCACGACAAAGCCCAGCAGGCTGCCCAGCATCGCGTCGAGCGCGATGCGCCGCTGGAACAGGCGTGCGATCTGCACATCGGTCGCACCCATCAGGTGCAGCACTTCGATGGTGCCGCGATGGCTGTCATGCGCCCCGCGCGCTGCCAGCACCACCACCGCCCCAGTCGCCAGCGCCATCAGCAGCACGATCCCCGCCGCCAGCCAGCCCAGCGTCGACAACAGCCCGGCGAGCGGCAGCAGGAAAGCGGCATGGGGTTCGACCCGGATCTTGGGCGACAGGCCCGCCATCAGGCGGCGCAGGCGCTCCACCTTCGCGTCGGCACCGCCCGGCGTCAGCGTCACGTCGATCAGCGCCGGGATGGGCAGGTCGCCGCTCGACGCCTCCTCCCCCAGCCATGGGCGCAATTGATCGACAAGCGTCGCGGGATCGACCGGCCGGACGCCCGCCACGCCGTCGGCCCCGCGCAACGCCTGCGCCGCGCGCCTGCCGAGTGCGTCGCGCGCCTCCACATTCGCCTCCACGATCTGCACCGTCGCCCGGCCCGCAAGGTCCGCGCTCATCGAACGCACCGCCGCGCCCAGCCCCAATCCGGCGGCGGCGGCGAGCACCGTCAGGAACATCATGATCGCGATGATCCACGGCATCGGCCCGGCCACCCGCCCTTCGGGCAGCAGGCGATGACGCGCGGCCGCCGCCGCGCGCCGATCCGCGACGCCCGCCATCAGGCGCTCCCCCGCGAGCGCGGCGGATAGCGCAGCGCGCCGGTCGGGTCGGCCAGCCGCCCCTTGTCCAGCCGCATCATCTGCGCGCCCGTCACCTGCCCCATCAGCGGCAGGTCGTGGGTTGCGACGACGACGGTGGTGCCCAGGCGATTGAGCGCCTCGAACAGGGTCATGAGGCGGCTCGCCATGTCGGCGTCGACATTGCCGGTCGGCTCGTCCGCCACCAATATCTCAGGCCGCGCGATCACGGCGCGGGCGATGGCGACGCGCTGCTGCTCCCCGCCCGAAAGGGTCGCGGGCCGCGCCTGTCCCCGGTCGCCCAGGCCCACCCAGTTCAGCATCTCGCTGACCGGCGCGTCGACTTCTGCCTCCTCCATGCCTGCGACGCGCAGGGGCAGGGCGATATTGTCATAGACCGACAGATGCGGGACCAGACGGAAATCCTGGAAGACGACGCCGATGCGGCGGCGGAATCCAGGGAGCCGCTTGCGGGGCAGCGTCACCACATCCTCGCCGAACAGGCGGATGACGCCCCGGCTGGGCCGCTGGGCCAGATAGAGCAGTTTCAACAGCGACGTCTTGCCCGCGCCCGACGCGCCGGTCAGGAAATAGAAGCCGCCGCCATGCAACGAAAAGCTGACATCGGACAGCGTCTCGCTATCCAGCCCATAGCGCAGGCCGACATTTTCGAACTGGACGATGGCCGACATGATCGTAAAAACCGGCGCTCGCGCGCTCCCTTCTGCCCCTGACATGCAGCCATGGCACAGCGGGCGGCCCGACGTAAAGCCCGCGCCGCGCAACCGCGCGAGTCGCATGTCCTGCGCATCGTCCGATTTTGACCGCTTGCGTGCGAGTCCAAGCCATGGCTATGAAGCGAAATGATCCTGCTGTGCCCCAATTGCGCGACGCGTTATATCGTGCCGGACAGCGCCGTCGGCCCGAACGGCCGCCAGGTCCGCTGCGCCGCCTGCAAGCATAGCTGGTTTCAGGAAGGCCCCGCCCTGCCGACGCGGGAGGACGCGCCCATGGCGCCCGCGCCGCGTGAAGAACCGGCGGCCCCGGCCCCGCCTTCGCCCCCTCCCCCGTCCGTCGCCGTCCCCGCACCGCCGGAGCCGGAGGCCGTGGAGGAGGAGGCCCCCGCCGCTCCGGCAGCAATGGAGGACGCCGCGCAGGACGAAGAAGCGGATGCGCCGCAACCTCCCCCGCCTGCCTTCGCACCGCCGGACAATCGTTTCGACCATATCTATGAAGGCGCGCCCGCCGAAGCCGCCGATCGGAGCCGCTTCGACGCCGCGCCGCCCTTCAAGCCGCGCCGCAACCCGCTCAAGCGCGCGACCTATGCCGCCGTCGCCTTCTGCCTGATCGTCGCGGCGGCGGGCGGCGCGCTCTATCGTTTCGGCGCGCCGAGCTGGGCCGTGAGCCTGGGCCTCGCGCCCGATGAGGGCGATCCCGACCTGCTCTTCTATCTCTCCAAGCCCGCCGAACGGCGCAAACTCCCCACCGGCGAGGAATATTTCGCCTTTGGCGCGCGGATCGTGAACAGCGGCAAGCAGGCCCTCCCGGTGCCGCCGGTGCTGGTGCAGTTGCGCGACCGGCAGAACCGCCTCGTCTTCAGCTGGACGACCAAGGCGGACAAGGCGAAGCTCAAGCCCGGCGAGGAAGCGTCGATCAACGAAAGCCGGATCGACATCCCCAAAAACGCGGAAAACCTGTCGCTGACGTTCGTCCAGTAAAGACCGGCCGTCAAAATTCCACGTCGCGCAGCGCGTCGTGGCCGGGACGGGTGAACAGCCGGCCACGCTCCGCCCAGGCGATGATCGCCAGCGCCACGCAGCCAAAGCAAACCATGCCCAGCGCCAGCGGCAGGACCGTGCCGTCGAAGGCGCGCCCGACCAGACTGCCCAGCGTGGCCGACACCGCCGTCGTCAGAAAAGCCTGGAAGGAAGACGCGATGCCCGCCCCCTTCGAAAAAGGCTCCATGGAAATCGCGCTGAAATTGGAGGCGGTGAAGGCGATGGCCAGCATCGCCAGCGATTGCAGCACCATGAACGCGGCCAGGCTTTCCCAGCCCGCCTCGATGAAGCCGACATGCACCGTGCAAACGAGGATAGAGGCGATCAACGCGCCCTGGCTGAGCCGCCGCGCGCCGAAGCGCGACACCAGGCGGCTGTTGATAAGGCTCCCGACGCCCATGCTGCCTGCTATGACGGCAAAGGCGAGGGGAAAGATCGCGCGGGCGTCGAACGTATCGAACAGGATCTGCTGGACCGACAGGATGAAACTCAGGAGGCCGCCCATCGCCACGCCGCTCGCCAGCATATAGCCGATGGAGCTGCGGTGCGTGATGACCCCGCCTACGCCGCGCAGCACGGTGCGGGCGCTGATCGCGATCCGGTTTTCGGGCTTCAGCGTTTCGGGCAGCCGCAGCATCATCCACGGCAGGATCATCGCCGCCAGCAACGCCAGCGCCCAGAATATCCAGCGCCATGGCGCGATCCACAGGATCGCCTGCCCCATGCTGGGGGCCATGACGGGGATCAGGATGAACACCGCGAAGATCAGCGACATGACCTGCGCCATGGCGTCGCCGCGAAAGCGATCGCGGATGATGCCGACGGTAATGACCCGGCTCGCCCCCGCGAAGAAGCCCGCGCACATCCGCCCGATCAGCATCATGGCAAAGCTGTGCGCCCCCGCGCAGGCGACGGTAGCCAGGATGAACAGCGCCATGGCGCTGCCCAGCACGCGCTTGCGCCCAAAGCGGTCGGACAGGATGCCGAACAGCAGCGACCCGATACCCAGCCCCAGGAAATACATGCTGATGATAAGCTGCCGGTCATTGGGATGCGGAATGTTCAGGTCGCGCCCGATGTCCGGCAGAGCAGGCAGCATCGGGTCGATCGACAGCGCGTTCATCGCCATCAGGCAGGCGCACAACAGCACGAATTCGCGGAATTTTATGTCTTTTTCGGCAGGGGGTGTCGACGATGACGGGGATGGAGTCATGGAAAGCCTATGGGGACAATATCCGCCTTGCGCCACCCCTTATCTTCGGCCGTGGGCGGCCTCGTTAACCCTGCCGGCCGCCGGGAAAGCGGGCAGCGGGCTTTCCGGCCTCTTTTGCGCGTTAACCATTTTTTATCGCTTCCCGGTCCAATCTGCTCCGCGTTGAAAACCATCAGGTCGAAATCCTTTGAGGGGAAGGTTCGGTTATGGCGAATGGAAGCAAGAGCGCGCGGTTCCTCATGGAAAGCCGCTTGCCGGATGCGGCGCGGCGTTCCGCTGAAGACTGTTTCGAACTGGGCGTGGCCTATAGCTGCGGCACCGGAGGCATGGGCATCGACCTGGTCGAGGCGCATAAATGGTTCAATCTCGCCGCGCTCAAGGGCAGCGGGGAAGGACAGACGATGCGCGCCGAAATCGCCGAGGAAATGACCGCGCGCGAAATTGCCGAGGCCCAGCGCCAGGCGCGCGCCTGCATCGCCGCGACGCAGTTCGGCGCCGCCTGAACCGCACGGAAGTCCGGATCGGACGGGAGCCTGCGTTGCAGGAACTGATCCGCCTTAAGCCCGATTGACGCGGGCAAGCCGCCGAGGCGCTGTTTCCGGCATCGTCAGGACGATGGGCAGCACGGCGCAGGCAACGATCGCGATCATCGCTCCGGGCACGGACGCCCAGCCAGTCCGCTCCAGCAGCAACTGGGCGACATAAGGCGCCAGGCCGCCGAAAATGGCCGTCGCGGAGGTAACGCCGAAGGCCAGGCCGCTAAGGCGTCCTTCGCCGGGGAACTGCTCGGCCGTTGCCGCCGCGGCGACGGCGCTCACGCCACCGGCAACCAAGGCGAGAACAACCGCGCCCGGCATTCCGTAGGCATGGGCCGAAGTCCCCATCAACCCGAACATCGCGATCGGCAATGTGGCGCTCAGGATGGCAAGTCCGGCGAGCACCGGCTTGCGCCCCCAGCGGTCGGACAAGGCGCCGACGAACGGGGTGACGGCGATCACGGCAACCGCCGCGATCGTGGCCAGCCACAGCGCGCCGGCTTCGTCGATCGCCCTCGTCGACGTCAGGAATACCGGCACATAGGTGATCCCGACATAGTAGGTGATCGAGCCGAGCGCCGAAATCGCGAATCCGCGAACGATGCCGGCGCGATGATGGGCGAGGCTGTGGCGCAGCGGATTGCGGGGAATCGTGCCGCGCACCCGTTGCCGCTCGAACTCGGGCGACTCCCGCATGGTTGCGCGGGCCAGCAGAATGGCGGCCGCAAGCCCCGCGCCGACGAGGAAGGGTATGCGCCAGCCCCATGAGACGAGCGCCTCTTCAGACATGGCGCTGACGGTGAGGGCAGCAACCGCGGCGGCCAGAAGCGCTCCCGCCTCGCTCGCTGCGGCGGCGAGCGAGGCGATGAGGCCGCGCCGGTCCTCCGGCGCGCCTTCCAGCAGATAGGCGACGACGCCCGTATATTCGCCGCCCACCGAGAACCCCATGATGCAACGGATGGCGAGCAGCAGTGCGCCGGCGGCTGGCCCGATCCGGGCGTGGGTCGGCAGCAGCGCCGTCGCCAGCATGGCGAACGTCATGAGCGTCATCGACGCGAGCATGGTCTGCCGCCGTCCATAGCGATCGCCGATGTGGCCGAACACCATCGCGCCGACGGGACGCATCAGATAGGCGACGGCGAAGCCGCCGAGGGTGACGAGGATCGAATCGCCGGCTGTGAAGAACACCCGCGAGAGCACGGTGGCGAGATAGAGATAGAGCGTGAAATCATACCATTCGACGATCGTGGAGAAAGCCGCGATCGCGAGTGAGGCGCGCGGCAGACGGGGGGAAGCGCCGTGCGGTTCGTTCATGCGCGTGCGGCCCGGCTGGGAACTAACGTCGGCGATCGCCGGTTCATGCGTCATCCTCTCGTGCAAAGGAACGACAGCATGGCGCTGAAGGCGATCGGCCTCAACTGCAGCCTGAAAGGTTCAGGCAAGGAGCCCTCTTCCACCGACAAGATGATCGCGCTGATCGCCTCGGAACTGGCCGGGAGGGGGATCGAATGCACCGGAACGGTCAGGGTCGCCGATCTGAATGTCAAGCCCGGCGTCACGTCGGACGAGGGCGAGGGCGACGACTGGCCCGATCTGCGGCGCCGAATCCTCGCGCATGATATCCTCATCTTCGGCACACCCGTCTGGCTCGGACAGATGTCCAGTCTCGCCAAACGCGTGCTGGAGCGAATGGACGCATTCCTGAGCGAGACGGACGAGCGGGGGCGGATGCCGAGCTATTCGAAAGTCGCGGTTCTGGCTGTCGTCGGCAACGAGGACGGGGCGCACGGGATCAGCGCGCATGTCTATCAGGGGTTGAACGACACCGGTTGGACGATCCCGGCGGGCGCGGTATCCTATTGGGTAGGCGAAGCCATGGGTAAGACGGATTTCCAGGATTTGCCGCAGGTGCCGGAGAAGGTGTCGCAAGCGGCGGCCATGGCGGCTTCGAACGCCGCGCACCTCGCGCGGCTGCTGAAGGATGAGGCATATCCGGGCGTCAGCAACTGAGACGCCGCACCGGCCCGCAGGGCGTCAGGCAAAAGGCGAAGGGCGCCCGCTGGTGAAAACTCCATCGTGAAAGGCACAGGCATGACTGAACTTATGGCCGACGTCGCGAGCGATTTTGGCGAAGCGGTCATCAGCGGCCTGTCCCAGCCGCGCAGGATCATTCCGGCTCGCTACCTCTACGACGTTCGCGGCTCCGAACTGTTCGAACAGATCACGCGGCTTCCGGAATATTATCCCACCCGAACCGAGACGCTGCTCCTGAAGCGGCATGCCGCGGATCTGGGAAGGCTGTCCGGGCGAGGGCGCCCGGTGGTCGAATTCGGGGCCGGTTCGGCAGCCAAGACGCCGCTGCTGCTGGATGCGACCGGCGCTACGACCTATGTGCCGATCGACATCTCGAAAGAGTTCCTTGAAGGAGCGATGGCCCGGCTCGCGGCGGCCCGCCCGGCATTGCGGATAGTGCCGATCGCCGGGGATTTCACCCATCCCCTGAAGCTGCCGCCCCTTGCGGGGCCGTTGACCGGCTTTTTTCCTGGATCGACCATCGGTAATTTCGATCACCGTTCCGCCGTGAACCTGCTGCGCTCGCTTCGCCAGACGCTCGGTCCCGCCGCCAGCCTCGTAATCGGCATCGACAGCCGCAAGAACTCCCGCCTGCTGGAGGCGGCCTATGATGACGCGGCGGGGATCACGGCCGCGTTCAACCTCAATCTCCTGCACCGCATCAACCGGGAACTGGGCGGCACGATCCCGATCGACGCCTTCGAGCATAGAGCGGTGTGGCATGACGGCCTTGGCCGGGTCGAGATGCACCTCGTCGCGAACCGCGATGTCGCGTTCGCCGCCGCGGGACGGCGCTTCTCGATGGGCGCGGGGGAAACGATCCACACCGAAAACAGCTACAAATACACGCTGGAGGAAGCCCGGCTTCTCGCGCGCGCCTCGGGCTGGGAACCGCTCGCCTTCTGGACCGATCCTGACGGGCTGTTCGGATTGCACGTGTGGACCGCAGCCTCCGACGAGCTTCAGCCATGAGTTCGCGGCTCCAGCGGTGCGAAGGTCCCGACCTCTTGCCCGAGCGGCAATATCGGGCGGTGCGCGCGGCGACGGAGGCTTTAGCCGCACCCCTTTCGTCCGAGGACTGCCAGGTGCAGTCGATGCCCGACGCGAGCCCGGTCAAATGGCATCTGGCCCATACGAGCTGGTTCTTCGAGACGTTTCTGCTTACGCCGCTGCTGCGCGGCTACCGGCCAGTCGATCCGGCCTATTCCGTCCTGTTCAATTCCTATTATGTCGGGGTGGGCGAACGCCATCCGCGCGGGCGGCGGGGGCTATTGACCAGGCCGTCGCTCGAAGACGTCTACGCCTACCGCAGGCATGTCGATGCCGCCATGGCTGAAATGATGGCGTGCGTTCCGGCGGCCTCGTGGCGAAACCGCGTCGAGCTTGGCCTGCATCATGAGCAGCAGCATCAGGAACTGATCCTGATGGACATACAGCACGCGCTGTCGTGCAACCCGCTTCAGCCGGCCTATCGCGCAGGAGAGGCGGCGCACGGGGATGGTGCGCCGACGCAATGGGTCGGAGTGCCGGGCGGACTCTATGAGATAGGGCATGACGGGAACGGCTTCGCCTTCGACAACGAGGCGCCGCGCCACCGGGTCTGGCTTGAGCGGTTCGAGATCGCCGACCGGCTCGTCACGGCCGGCGACTATCTCCGCTTCATCGAGGCAGGCGGCTACCGCTCTCCCCAACTGTGGCTCTCGGACGGCTGGGCCGCGGTCGAAGCCGACGGCTGGGCGGCGCCGCTCTACTGGCGCGAGGGCGGGGACGGGTGGACCTGTTTTTCACTCGAAGGGCGCAAGCCCGTCGACCCTTCCGTCCCGCTGCTCCACGTCAGCTATTACGAAGCCGATGCGTTCGCCCGCTGGGCGGGTTGCCGGCTTCCGACCGAAGCGGAATGGGAAGTCGCGGCCGATCAATCCCGGCTCCGCCAGTGCGATGACCGCGCGTGGCAATGGACCGCCTCGCCCTATGTCGCCTATCCCGGCTACGTCCCCGCCACGGGCGCCATCGGGGAATATAACGGCAAGTTCATGGTCAACCAGTTCGTGCTTCGCGGCGGTTCGCCGGCGACGCCGCCGGGGCACTCGCGGCCAAGCTATCGCAACTTCTACCCGCCCTCGGCCCGGTGGGCATTCAGCGGGATCAGACTCGCTCGCGGCTAAGGGGCCGACGCGGAACCGGCATACGCCGCGCCTTGGGGATCGACCGCTTCGTCCGCCGCATCATCCTTTCAACCTCCCGGCGTGCCAGGCGACATGCTCCGCCATGAAAGTGGAGATGAAATAATAGGAATGATCATAGCCCGCCTGCATGCGGATCGTCGCGGGAATGCCCGCGCGAGCCGCCGCCTCTTGCAGCAGGTGAGGCTTGAGCTGTTCGTCGAGGAAGGCGTCCGCCGTGCCCTGATCGACCAGCAGATCGGGCAGGCGCGCGCCGTCATCGATCAGCGCGCAGGCATCATAGTCCCGCCACGCGGCCCGGTCGGGGCCAAGATAGCCGGCCAGCGCCTTCTCGCCCCACGGACAGTTGAGCGGGCTGGCGATCGGGGCGAATGCGCTCACCGAACGAAAACGCCCCGGATTGCGCAGGGCGATGGTCAGCGCGCCATGCCCGCCCATCGAATGACCGGTGATGCCCTGCCGCGCCATGTCGACCGGAAAATGCGCCGCGGCCAGCGCGGGCAGTTCCTGCTCGATATAGCGGCGCATATGGAAATGCCCTGCCCAGGGCTCCCGCACCGCATCGACATAGAAGCCGGCGCCCTTGCCGAAATCATAGGCCGCGTCGTCGGGCACGTCTTCGCCGCGCGGAGACGTGTCCGGCGCAATGAAGACGATCCCCTGTTCGGCACAGGCCGCGCGGTATTCGCCCTTTTCGGTCACATTGGCATGGGTGCAGGTCAGGCCGGAAAGATACCACAGCACGGGCAGCTTCGTGCCCGGCGGATGATCGGGCACGAAGGCTGAAAAGGTCATCGGGGTGCCGGTGGCGGCCGAAGCGTGGCTGTACACACCCTGGACACCGCCATGCGCCTTGTTGATGGAAACGGTTTCCACCGGCGTCACATCCGGTGGAGGCCGCACAGCTTGTTGCCGTCCGGGTCGCGCAGATAAGCAAGGTAAAGCTGCCCCCCGCCTGCCTCACGCACGCCCGGCGGGTCTTCCACCGACTTGCCGCCATTGGCGACGCCGGCGTCATGCCAGGCATCGACCCGTTCCGCGCCGTCCAGGGCGAAGCCGATCGTGCCGCCATTGGCGTGGCAGGCGGGTTCCCCGTCGATCGGGTTGCCGACCAGGAACATGGCGCCTTTGTGCAGATAGATCAGCCGCCCCTTGGGATCGGTGATCGCGGGCTTGCCGCCCATCGCGGCGAACAGGGCGTCGTAGAATTTCTTCGACCGTTCGGTATCGTTCGAACCGATCATCACATGGCTGAACATTCGTCATCCTCTCTTGCTTGAACCTTTTGCCACAAGTCCGCGAGCGGCCCGGCAGGCTCGGGGCGGGTCGCGGCCCGCATTTCTATCGCATATGCCGCATCCTTTCCCACCCTTTCAGCATATGCCAGCCAGCCATTCAACCGGGCCATTCAACCAGAATCGCCTACCGCCTTTTCCACAAGACCGCGCAGCCATCTAAGCCCCTCGTCCCTGTCCCGCCTGACGCTCCACATCAGCCGCATCGGCGTGGAACTCGTGCGGTAGGGCGGCGCGAGCAGGCGTATGGCGGGGCCTCCATGCGTTTCGGCGACACGGCGGGGGCATAGCGCGATCATGTCCGTGGCCTTGACGACTTCAAGGGCGGACAGCGTGTCCGGCACGATGATGCCGATGCGGGGCGTCAAGCCATGTTCGGCCAGGGAGCGCGCTATTTCCGCATGTTCCATCGTTTCCTTGACGGGCCGGTCGCGGGCGGTGGCGCGGTAGAAGTCGGTCGCGCGGATGTCGACATGCCGCCAGTGCGCCAGTTCCGCGATCGTGAGCGGGCCGGACCCGCGCGGGTGATCCGCGCGCACCGCGAACACGACGTCTTCGTGCCGCAGCAGCGTGCTGCTGAGACCCGGCAATGGCCGGTCGACGGTGGCGATGGCGAGGTCGGCCCGTTCCGATTCGAGGTCGGCCTCGAAGCTGTCGTCAATCTGCCTGAGGTCGAAGCTGATCGCCGATCCCGCGTCCTCGACGGCGGCCGCCAGCATCGGAGCCAGCTCCATGCGGAGCGACAGGAGGCAGCTGATCCGAAAGCGCCGGTCGCTGTCGCCGGGATCGAAACGGCGCACGCTCAGCGCATGGTCGAGGATACCGAGCGCCTCGCGGATCTGGGGGATCAGGTCGTCCACCCGCTCGGTAGGCTCCATTCCGTGCGGCCCGCGCCGGAACAACTCGTCGCCGAGCGTGGCGCGCAACTTCCGCAGATTGTGGCTGACGGCCGAAGGCGTGATAAAAAGACGGCGCGCCGCGGCCGTTACGCTCCGCTCCTGATACAGAGCATCGAGCGTGCGCAACTGATGCAGTTGCAGCCCGCCGGCTGCACCGGGCGATGAGGAGGAAGCGGGAGTGAGCGCCGTGAACATCGTTCCCGTCAATGTGAGTAATATTCAATCGACATGCAACCGGGATGATCGCTATTCAGTCACGGGAAATGCCGGAGGGTGAATGTTGACACAGATTCGCGAAGCGTCCGCCGATCCCGTGGCCGCACCCTTTTTCCTGCCGCTCCAGTTGCGCGGCCTGACGATCCGCAACCGCATCGCAATGGCGCCGATGACGCGGGAATTTTCACCAGGCGGCATTCCGGGGCCGGACGTGGCGGACTATTATCAAAAGCGCGCGGCCGGCGGCGTCGGCCTGATCGTCACGGAAGGCACGGGCATCGACCATCCCGTTTCCGTCGACGGCACGAGCATCCCGCAACTCCATGGCGAGGCGGCGCTCGCGGGGTGGAAAGCCGTGATCGACGCGGTCCATGCCCAAGGCGCGGCGATCGTGCCGCAATTGTGGCATCAGGGATGCCTGCGCGATCCGCTTCGTTCCGCCTATCCCGAGCAGGCCGGCCACCGGCCGTCCGGCTTGTGGGGCACGCCGGGCCTGGTATCCTACGAACCGGACTATATCGCGCGGGTGAGCGGACCCACCGAACCGATGACCGACGAGGAGATCGCCGACGTCATCGCCGCCTTTGCCCGCTCGGCGCGCAACGCCGCCGCGATCGGCTTCGACGGCATCGCGATCCATGGAGCGCACGGCTATCTGATCGACACCTTCTTCTGGCGCGACACCAATCGCCGGACCGACCGTTGGGGCGGCGATGCACGGGCGCGGGCCGCATTCGGCGTCGAGGTGGTGCGCGCGATCCGGCGCGAGATCGGCGAGGCGATGCCGATCATCTTCCGCTTCTCCCAGCACAAGCAGCAGGACTATAAGGCGCGCTTCGCCGACACGCCCGAGGAGCTGGGTATTATCCTGGGCGCGTTGTCCGATGCGGGCGTCGACCTGTTCGACGCCAGCAGCCGCCGCTTCGACATGGCGGTGTTCGAGGGTTCCGACCTGACCCTGAGCGGATGGGCGCGCAAGCTGACCGGGAAACCCAGCATGGCGGTGGGCGGCATCGGCCTCAACAACTGGCTTCAGGACACGTTCAAGGGCCGGGGCGAGACGATCGCCGTCAACAATCTCGATGAAGTACGCCGCCTTTACGACCGCGGCATGTTCGATATGATCGCCGTTGGACGCGCGCTCATCAGCGATCCTCAATGGGTCATGAAAATGCGCAGCGGCGAAGCCTTCGTTCCTTATGATGTAACCAGCCTTGGACGCCTGACATGACAGCAATACTGACTTCCACGCTTTTCAAGCCGCTCACCGCACGCGGCGTGACCATCCCCAACCGCACCGTCATGGCGCCGATGGGCCGGATGTTCGCGCAGAACCATGTGCCGCATCCCGATGCGCCGGCCTATTACCGCCGCCGGATCGAAGGAGGGATCGGCCTTGTCATCACCGAGGCGACCGGCGTCGACCACCCGCTGGCGGCCGATCATGGCGGCACGCCCCATATGCATGGCGAGGCGGCGCTGGCCGGCTGGAAGAAGGTCGTGGACGAGGTGCATGGCGTGGGGGGCCTCATCTTCCCGCAGCTCTTCCACCAGGGGATGCTGCATGGCGGCGGCAATCCCGACGTGCCGGTGAACAGCTTGCGCCCGTCCGGGACGATCGGCACCCCCGGCCCGACCAGTTTCGCACCGCAGTTCATCGAACGCGCGCTGGCGCCTACCCGGCCGATGAGCGAGGAGGAGATCGCGGACGCCATCGCCGCCTATGCCCGGTCGGTGAAAAATGCCGTCGCGGTCGGCTTCGACGGGATCGCGCTGCACGGCGCGCACGGTTACCTGATCGACAGCTTCCTGTGGGGCGAGAGCAACCGGCGCACGGACCGCTGGGGCGGCGACCACAAGCAGCGCACGGCTTTTGCGGTGGAGGTCATCAAGGCCGCCCGCGCGGAAATGCCCGACGACATGCCGCTCGTTTTCCGCTTTTCCCAGCACAAGTCGAGCAATTATGACGCGCGCAATACCGAAACGCCGCAGGAGCTGGAGGCGATGCTCGGCCCTATCGTCGATGCGGGCGTGGACATACTCGACGCGAGCATCCGCCGCTTCTGGCAGCCCGCCTATGAAGGTTCGCCGCTCAACCTGGCCGGCTGGGCCAAGAAGCTGGTCGGCAAGCCGGTGATCGCGGTGGGCAGCGTGGGCCTGGGCTTTACCGCGTCCGAAACGTTCATGAAGACCGGCACCGAGCAGGCGGACGATAATATCGCCCTCCTCATGGAGCGGTTCAACGAGGGCGAGTTCGACATGATCGCCATCGGCCGCTCGCTGATCAGCGATCCCGACTATGTGAACAAGCTGCGGCGCGGCGAGGAACCTGTGCGCTTCTCACGCAAGGCGCTGGAAACCCTGGCATGACGCAGCGCCTCCCCCTTGCCGGCAAGGTCGCTCTCATCACCGGCGGCGGACGCGGGCTCGGGCGGGCAATCGCGCTGCGGCTGGCGGGCGACGGCGCGGCCGTGGCGGTGGTCTCCCGTACCGCCGCGCAGGTCGAACAGGCGGCGGCGGACATCCGCGCGGACGGAGGACAGGCGCTGGGCTTTGCCTGCGACATGACCGCTCCCGGCGCGACCGCGGCCGCGGTTGCGCGGGTCGCCGCCGAACTGGGGCCGGTCGATATCCTGATCAACAACGCGGCCGACACCAGCGTCGAGGGTATGACGGGTTCGGTCGAAACGGTCGGCATCGCACAGATCGAGAACCAGATGCGCACCAGCCCCTTCCTGGCGCTGGAGGCGATGCAGGCATGTCTCCCGCATATGCGGGAGTCGGGCGGCCGCATCATCAACATGGGGTCCGCCGTGGGGACGCGCGGCATGGAGGGGTTCCTGCCCTATGCCATGGCGAAGGAGGCGGTGCGGGCGCTGACCCGCGTCGCGGCGCGCGAATGGGGCCGTTACGGCATCACCGTCAACGCCATATGCCCCGCCGCCGATACCGAGGCGGCGCGTGACACCGTCACCAGCGGCGTGCTGGACAAGGTCCGCAGCAGCGGCCCGCGCAGCCCCATCAACCGGCTGGGATCGCCCGAGGATGATGTCGCGCCGCTGGTCGCCTTCCTGGCGGGACCGGGCGCCGCCTATCTGACGGGCTACACCTATATGGTGGACGGCGGCGGAAGCATCGACGCGGCGCGGTGAAGAAAGGTTTGGAGGAATTGTGACCGATCTCGAAAAGCTGCTCGCCATCGAGGCGATCAAGGACATTTTCGCCAAGAAGCTGCGCTATATGGATCTCAAGCAATGGGACGATTACGCTTCGCTGCACGCGGAAGATGCCTATTCCGAAACCTGGAAGCACAGCCTGCCCACGGACGAACAGCCCATGGCCGCGGATGGCCAGCGCGGGCGCGTCGTCGGGCCGGAGGCGATCGCCGGGCAGCTCGCCCGGGTCTTTACCCACCCGACGCCGATCACCTCGGTGCATCATTGCCACGGGGCGGAAATCGAATTCCTGTCCGATACCGAAGCCAGGGGTATATGGGCGATGGAAGATTCGCTCTGGTGGCGGAATGGCGATGTCGAGGAACATCTCCACGGCTATGGCCACTATCATGAGACGTTCCGCAAGACCGGCGGCCGCTGGCTGTTCACATCCCGTCAGCTCATCCGTATCCGGGTCGACATGACTCCCGATTTCTGGTCGCGGCTCACAATGGCCTGACCGGCATCAGGGACCCGACCGGCATCAGGGCACCATCTCGTCAATGTGCCGCAACATTGCAAGGGCATCGGGATCGCCGGTCATCAGCCGATTGGTCCGCCGCCTGATCATCCATCGCGCCTTCCGCCGCACCAGATCCCACCGGTTGGCGGATATGCGCCAGGGGAAGAAACGATCCTCGCCCTCATGCTGGAAGACGCAGCTGTAGTTGAGTGCGACCGCCTCGTCTCCCGCGACGGTCACATAGGGCAGGCCCATGACATGGCAGATTCCTTCGGGCACCTGACTGAAATGCCGCGTTTCAAAAGCGCCGGCGATCGCCTCGCGCCCTTCATAGGCGCCCAGGCCGCCGATGTCGTAAACGCCGTCCTCGGTCCACAGCTCCGCCAGATTGCGCGCGCGTTCGAGCCGGTCGGACGTATCGACCAGCGGGCCGTAGCTGGCGATGAGCTGGCGGATTTCGATGTGATCGCGCTGGAGCCGCACCTCCTGCTCCAGAGCCGCCAGCCTTTCCTCGATCGATGTCATATTCCTCTCCTCCACGGCCCGCCCGGGCGATTCCCGTTCGCAACGGCGCCGACAGCGCCATGCCCCTTCTGCCCCAGCACCGCATCGTCCCGCACAGCTTTACCCGATCGCCCCTATCCATCAGATAGATGATCACCCGATACGCCGGCTTCCTTGAAATCCTCGATTGCAATACTGAACCGTTCAGTTAGGCCAAAACCGGCGTTGACGGAGCCTCTGGGAGAAATGGGATGAGTGTCTGGTCTTATAAGGGCAAACGGGTCGTTGTGGCCGGCTGCTTTTCCGGCATGGGCGAGGCGACGGCCCGCGAACTGGTGGCGCTAGGCGCCGAAGTGCACGGCGTCGACATCAAGGAGTCGCCTGTCCCGCTGGCATCCTTCACCAAGATCGATCTTCGCGATCCCGCGTCCATCGATGCGGCGGTCGAGGCGATCGGCGGCGAAATCGACGCGCTGTTCAACTGCGCGGGCCTGCCGCAGACCTTCCCCGCCATCGAGGTGATGAAGGTCAACTATATCGGCATGCGCTACTGGACCGAAAAATGGCTGCCCCGGATCAGGAAGGGCGGCGCCATCGGCATCATCACGTCGACCGCGGGCATGGGCCACATGCTGCACGCCAGGGAAATCGGCGAACTGATCGCGATCCCCGACTTTGCCGGCGCGGTGGCGTGGGCCGAAGCGCATCCCGATCTGGTCGGCGACGGCTATGCCTTCTCCAAGGAGGTCAGCTCCTTCTGGACCATGCTGATAGGAACGATCACCATCAAACAGGGCGTGCGGATCAACTGCGTCGCGCCGGGGCCTACCGAAACGCCGATGATGCCCGACTTCGAATCCGTCGCGAGCGCCAAGATGATCGACGTGTTCATTCAGCCGATCAATCGCCGCTCCAAGGCCGTCGAGCAGGCTTATCCGCTGATCTTCCTGAACAGCGATGCCGCCAGCTTCATCAACGGCCATATCCTGAACGTCGACGGCGGCTTCGTCGGCGGCGTGATGACCGGACAGATCGATATTCAGGGATCGATCGAAAAGGCCATGGCGAGCATCTGAGGCCGGCCTTCCCTCCCCTCCCCATGAACGAGGAGGCGATGGGAGCCGCCAAGAGGGTTGGTGCCTCACGATATGCAGCCGCATGAGGCACGCACCGGCAATAAACCGCGTCCCGCCGGCGGCCCGCCGCTATATCCTATGATCATGGCCCTAACGGGTCATGCGCGGCCTTTCGGCATGACCGGATTGTCCTCCATGGCCCGGATGCCTGAGCGGTGTCGTCATGAACGGACGCGATATCTCCAGCACATTCGATACGAAATCGTCCATGGGTACGGCAGATAGCGGGACGGGTGCATCGGGTTGGAAAATAGCGGCCCTTGAGATGGCTAACCTGCTCCATGCCCGTGGGCGCGCTCATTCTTCCCTCCTTGCCTTTGACGCTTTGATCGGGACAAGCTGCCAGAGGGGAAAACCATAGCCCATTACAGGGCACGACCTTTGCTGGACTTTGTTTGAGGAACTGAAATGTCGGACAGGATTGCAATTGTTACGGGCGGCAGCCTTGGCCTGGGCCGGGAGGTAGCGCGCGGTTTGCTGGCACAGGGATATCGGGTCGCGATATTCGGGCGCAGCCAGGCGTCGCTGGATGAAGCGGTGGCGGATCTGGGCGGCGACGTCCTTGGCGTATCCGTCGATGTCGGAAACGAAGCCTCGGTTGCCGCTGGCTTTGCGAAGGTGGACGAGGCGATGGGCCCGGTCACCACGCTCGTCAACGTCGCGGCGATCTTCGAGCCGTTTGCGATCGAGGAGGCCACGGCGGAGCGGATATTGCCGCTGGTGCACATCAATTTTTGCGGGGTGGTCTATTGCATGCGGGAGGCCGTGACGAGGATGCGGCGGGCCGGACATGGCGACATCGTCAATGTATCGTCCGAATCCGTGCGCCAATCGACGCCGTTCTTTTCCATCTATACCTCGACCAAGGCCGCGCTCGAAACCATGACGACCCTTATGGGAGAGGAATTGCGGGAGGACGGCATTCGCTGCACGATCTTCCGCGTCGGCCGGATGCATAGCCACGGCGCCGCCAATACCAGCTGTTCGCCCGACCTTCTTCCGCGCTTCATCGACCGTTGCGAGGTCACGGGCGCAAGTTATTGGACGGGGGCGGGCATGCAGCCCGCGTCAGCCGCACTCGCCTTGGTCAACCTCCTGCTCACACCGCGCGATGCGCGCGTCGAACTGATCGAGGTGCGGTCCTATTGATCCGGGCGGGCTATCGGCTCCAGGGCGCATAAGGCCGGTACGGCCGGCGGGACATGATATGGCGCGGCACGCCCTATCATGTCCGCCCTAACCAGCGGTCAGTTGATATCCGAGCGGTTCAGGCTCGTCTGGAGACCCTTCTCGCCCATGCTGAGCGTCGATGTGGGAATGCGATACATGCGCATATCCATAATGACATATACGGAGTCGCCGCGGATGCTCTCGATGGCGGCCAGGCGGCGGCCCTTGGCGTCACGCACGACCTGACCGACCTTGGGCGTCAAAGGCGCAGCGGCCGGCGTTGCCGCATCATCCTGCGCCAGGGCGCTGCCGGCGACAGGGACCATTGCGGCGATAGCGAGAATAGGAAACAGGATGCGAAGCATGGCAAACTCCATAATATTATAAGCGCGGCCCCTTTGCCGCAGACAGTATGTTTCCCCAACATTGATTTACTGCCGTAGTCAATGTTTTTGATACGGCGCAATAACTTCGTCCGTGATGATGCAGAGCGAGAGGAAAAATACCGATATTGCAAGCCCGGACGCGGATGCTGACGACGGTGGAGGATTGTTTGCCCGTGCGATCGGATAGCGGTGGGATAGGTACGGCACTGGGCCGCAAGAAGGACTGAAACGCGCGCTCGACTATTGGAAGCGGCGCGCGAGCTGACCGTACCGCCTTTCGGTCTGACGGCGGCCGCTAACACCAAGGCCGGCTGAGCGGCATCGGTCCCAACAGAAAAGGCCCCGGACTTTCGCCCGGGGCCTTTCTTCAACTTCAACCAGAGATCATGAACCGAATTTGTAGAGCAGTTGGAGGCCAACCGTCCGCGACTGGCCGAGGATGAAGCTGCTCACGCCGACGCCGGACGGCGAGGTCGAGCCGCCACCTATGCGGGTATATTCGTTCGTCAGGTTCTTGACATAGGCGGTTGCGGTCACGCCGGTTTCGCCGATGTCCGCCAGCCTGACGCGCAAGTCGAACTGGTGCTGGGACGGAACCCTGACTTCCACCTGCTGGTAATCCGTATTGTAGTGGAAATCCAACGATGCGCTAAGATTGCCGCCCAGGACCTGTCCCGGAACGTCCACGGTCATGTTCCCATTCACGGTCCATTTCGGCTGACCCTGAATGATGATGGTCGTGGGCGCATAGCGACCCGCGCTCGTCAGAAGGTTCAGAAGGGCGGGGTTAAGGTTGATCTTGTCCACCTTGGTATCGACATAGCCGACATTGCCGCTGAGGGTCAGCCCCTCGATCGGCGTGATGCTGGTCGCCAGTTCGAAACCGCGAAGCGTGATTTCGCCCGCATTGTCGGTGGTCGTCTGGGTGCCGTGGCGAACCAGGGCGCCGGGGACGCCGCCGACCGAGCAGTCAGAGACGCGGCCGCCCGTCAAGGCTTCCGGAATACAGGTGCCGCCGTTCAGGTTGGACGTGTTGATCGGCAACTGGTTGTTCTTGTCCTTGCCCGTGAATACGGCCAGATCGACCGATCCCCGCATACCGCCGGCGTTCCAGCGGAACTTCGTCCCGATTTCGTAATCGGTCAGGGTTTCGGGCTGATAGGTCTGCGCGGACGCCAGATAAGGGTCGAAGATCGGCGTATTGTAGCCGCCCGCCCGATAGCCGCGGCGGGTGGTCGCATACACCATGAATTGAGGCGTGACCTGCCAGTTCAGGCCGAACGTATAGGTCAGCTTCTTGAACTTCGCCTTGGGCAGCGACTCTGCCGTGATGTCGGCCGCCACGTCACCGGAATTGCACGCATCTTCCGACGGAATGATGCCAGCCTGACCACCGGCGGAGGTAATGAGCATCGACGGCCCGAACGGATTGACGGTCTGGCCCGTCGTGCAGACGGACTGCGAATCCCAGGTCTGACGGGCGCCGGCCGTGAAGCTCAGACCTTCCACCAGGGCGTCCAGCGCATAGTCGATCTGACCGTAGACCGCCTTGCTCTTGTTATACAGATAGGTGGTCGAGAGCGAGTGCGAAAGACCGAAGAGCGCGTTGACTTCCAGTGCCTGGTAGCCGCCCAGACCATCGGGCTTTTCCGTGTAGTAGAAGCCGCCGACCGTATATTTCAGCCTGTCGTCGAAGAACGAACCGGCGAGCTGAAGCTCCTCGGTGATCTGCTTCAGGCGAACCTGCGAGGCCGTGGTGATGACCGGCAGCGGCAGACCGCTCAGCGAGGTGTTGCTGAAGGAGTCGACCGAGCGATAGCCGAAGATGTTCTTCAGCGTGTGATCGCCCAGGGTCACCGAGGTCGTGTTGGTGATGCCCTTGACGATCGTGCGCGCCTCCCAGGGATCCTCCGTGGCATATTGGATGCGCGACTTATTGCCGGCCGCCGTGAAAGCGTTGGCGGCGACCTGGTAATTGCACTGGATCTGGTTGGTCGCGCACTGGGCCAGCGCCGGAATGATGGCGTTGGCATAGACATTGCCGAAGAACTGCTGATCTAGCGGCGTATCCGGTCCGCCGATACTTCCCTGAATCGCGGCTGGCGAGAATTGATATATCGCCGGAAGGCCGTTGTTGAAGCTTCCGAACGATGCGGTGACCGTGCTCGGAATGCCCCGAATCAGGCTATGATCGAAAACGGTGACGTTTTTGAGCCAATCCGTCGGCTCGATCAGCAAAGACGCGCGGAACGAGGCGGTGCGATATTCGTCGACATTGCGATTGGAAGGCACCAGCTGCCCCGGCGTCGCGAAGCCCGGGCTGTTGGCCGGATCGGCGAAATTGAGCTTGCTCATGTCGATGGTGTACGGACTGAACAGAAATGTTTTCACGTTTCCGCCGTCGTGGCCGATCTGCCCGGCGAGGCGCAGGGCGATCTTGTCCTGGACGATGGGCAGGTTGATCGCGCCCTCGAACTGGGTGCGGTCGTAGGAGGCGAGGTCGACCGAGCCGTAACCGCTGAACTCATGGGTCGGCGCCTGCGAATAGGTCAGTATCGCGCCACCGATCGAGTTACGACCGAACAGCGTGCCCTGCGGACCCTTGAGGACCTGAATGTTGGCCATGTCGAACGTCTGGATCAGCGAACCGTAGTTCGGAAGCGGCACGTCGTTGAAATAGGTCAGCACGCCGGGCGCGCCGGTGCCCGTGACCGCCTTGGACTGGCCGCGCAGCACGACGAAGGGATTGGCCACGGTGCCGCCGCCGGCAATGTTCAGGCCAGGCGTCAACCGCGTCAGTTCGAGCGTGTTGGTGACGCCCTTTGCCTGGAGCTGGTCCCCGGAAAAGGCGGTGATCGCGATCGGAACCTTCGACACGTCTTCCGCGCGGCGGCGGGCGGTCACGATGATGGCATCGCTGTCATTGCCGGCAGCGGCCTGGGGCGTGGTATCCGTTTCCTGGGCGAAAGCACCCGTAGGCGCCATGACCATGCACGCGGCAGCCGAAGATAGAAGAATATACTTTTTCATATGTCCCTCCCTGAAATAGGAACTTGATTAACCAGATCGTTTATTTGTGGATTGCCCAAACGCGACGACGGCGCCCGTTCTTCGGGTCGCATCGTGCGGCTTTGCGTCTTTGGGGAATGCCTAAAATCAAAAAACAGCACCTCCCCGCAACGTCTTTTATTGGCCTATCACTGCCCTGCGCGGAAATGTGCGGAACAGCGTGGCGTGAAGACGCAGTAGCGTGGCGGAGCCTGTGCCGCAAGTCCCGCGCACGAAATAACTTACAACTGGTATGTAGCAATCGGGCGCCGGACGGCCCATCATATCCGTGCGATTTGGCGGGTCAGGTTCCCATTGCACGGCCCGCATCTTTACTGATACACCAATGAATAACTATTAATCATAAATGAGATGGAGGGCGATCGAATGGGGCATGATTATACAGGCAAGGCGGCGCTTGTCACCGGGGCCGCGTCGGGTCTGGGGCAGGCCACGGCGCTTGCGCTCGTGCGGGCGGGCTGCGGCGTGCTGGCGGTCGACGTGGCGGCAGAGGGGCTGGCCGCGACGGCAGCCGCGGCGCAGGCCGGGCCAGGTTCCATACAGACGCTGACCGCGGACCTTTCGGACCTGGAACGCTGCGCGGCCGTCGTGGAAAAGGCGGTCGGCGCGTTCGGACGTCTCGATCTTCTCTGCAACATCGCCGGGATCGCGCGGATGGACTATATCGCCGCCGTGACGCCTGAGCAGTGGCGGCGCATCATCGATATCAATCTCGCCGCGCCCTTCTTCCTGTCGCAGGCCGCGCTGCCGCATCTGATCGAAACAAAGGGCGGCATCGTCAACGTGGCATCCAGCGCCGGCATCCAGGGACAAGCCTATATGAGCCCCTATAGCGCCAGCAAGGCCGGGCTGATCGGCTTGACCAAGGCGATGGCGATGGAGCTTATCCATGCGCCCGTCAGGATCAATGCCGTGGCGCCCGCGGGCATGAAGACGCCGATGGCGGCGCCCGGCCATCTGGTTCCGCCGGAAGGCTTCTCCGTCGATCTGCTGATGCGCTATGCCGGCATCCGCGAGCAGGCCGATCCGGAAGCGGTGGCGGACTTCATCCTGTATGTGGGGTCCGGGCGCGGCGCCTTTTTCCATGGCGCGTGCCTCAGCATGGATCAGGGGCAGACCGCGGGCTGACCGGGAGGGCGCGCGTTGAAGATCGAACCCTTTACGATTGCCGTGCCGCAGGAAGAGATCGACGCCCTGCGCGCGCGCCTGGCGGCCACCCGCTGGGCGCCGGAACTGGGCAATGCCGATTGGTCCTACGGCGTCAACGGCGCCTATCTGCGCGACCTTGCGGCCTATTGGCGGGACGGGTTCGACTGGCGGGCACAGGAAGCGCGGATGAACGCGTTCCCGCACTTCAGGACGGAGATTGACGGCATTCCCATCCATTTCATCCATGTGCGCGGAAAGGGACCCGACCCGGTCCCGCTCATGCTCAACCATGGCTGGCCATGGACCTTCTGGGATTTTCAGGACGTCATCGCCCCGCTTGCCGATCCGGCCGCCTTCGGGGGCGATCCCGCCGACGCCTTCGACGTGATCGTGCCGTCCTTGCCGGGTTTCGCCTTTTCAGGGCCGCTGCCGCGCGAGGGGATCGGCTATGTCGAAACCGCCGACCTCTGGGTCCGCCTGATGCGCGGCCTGGGCTACGATCGTTTCGTCGCCCATGGCGGCGATGCGGGAGCATTCGTATCGGCACGCCTCGGACATGCGCATGCCGATGCCATGATCGGCGTGCACCTGAACCTGCCGGTGCTGCCGGGCGTGCCCTTCGATGCGATAGACCCGGACGATTTCGGGCCCGAGGAGCGCGCCATGTTCGAGGCGCAGGATTTCGAGGGACGCCACCTGACCCACCTCATGGTCCACATCCACGAGCCGCAGACGCTGGCCTGGGCGATGCACGACAGCCCTGTCGGGCAGGCGGCCTGGATGCTGCACCGCCGCCGGGCGTGGAGCGATTGCGGCGGCGACGTGGAGACCCGGTTCGACAAGGACCGCCTGCTCACCCATTTTTCGCTGTTCTGGTTCACGAACAGCTTCGCCGGCTCGATACGCTATTACCGGGCGTCCGCTTTCCATCAACCCATGGGGCTTGCGCATCACCGGTCCCCGGCGATCGAGGCGCCCACCGGCATCGCCGTGCTGCCGCGCGAGCTGGGGCATCTGCCGCGCTCGCTCGTCGCCGCGCACAGCGACCTCAGGCATTGGTCCATCCTGCCGCGCGGGGGGCATTTCGCGGCGGCCGAGGAACCTCAACTGATAACCGGCGATATTCGCGCCTTCGTGCGGCCCTTGCGCGCCGCCTCGGGCAAGGAACGGTGATGCCGCGGGCCGGGCAGCGCACGCCGCCGATCCGCGGGACAAATACAGCCCGGTACAGCACCGGCCATCCGTGCTATGCCGCTGAAATGGAGACAGGATCATGAACGGACTTCTGGGCGTTGGCGTTATCGGGGCGAGCGTGGCGGGGAGCTGGGGCGGACAGGCGCATATTCCGTCCATTGCCGCCTCGCCCGACCTCACGCTCGCCGCGATCGGGACCAGCCGGATGGAAACGGCAAGAGAGAGCGCGGCGCATTTCGGCGCACCGCTCGCCTTCGACGATCCCGCCGCTCTGGCGCGCGATCCGTCGGTGGATATCGTTGCCGTGTGCGTGCGCGTGCCGGAGCACGAACGGCTGGTGATGGCCGCGCTCGACGCGGGCAAGCATGTCTATTGCGAATGGCCGCTGGCGCGCGACACGGCGGAGGCGGAACGCCTGGTCGCCGCCGCGCAGGCGGCGGGCGTCGTCCATCTGGCGGGGATGCAGGCGCGCGCGGTGCCGCATATCCTGCATCTGAAGCAACTGATCGAGGCGGGCGAGATCGGCCGCGTCCTTTCCGCCTCCCTCGCCATTGCCGGCCAGTGGTCGCCGGTGTTTCCCGCCAGCATGGAATATCTGCAAAAGCTGGAGAGCGGCGGCAATTACTTCACCATCGCGGGCGGCCATGCGATCGATGCCTTTCGCCATGTGCTCGGCCCGGTCGCGGAACTGACGGCAACCGCGGCGATCCAGGTGCCGGAGGTGCAACTGTTCGATGCGGGCCGCGCGACGGCCCGCACGGCGCCCGATCATTTCGCCTTTTCCGGCCGCCTCGCATCGGGAGCGTTCGCATCGTGCGAGGTGCGGGGCCTTCCGGCGGGCGGATCGGGCCTGCGCTTCGAGGTCAATGGAGAGAAAGGTTCGCTGCTGATCACCGCTGCCGGGGCCAATCCGATGATCCAGATGTCGGATCTGACCCTGTCGCGGGTGGCGGAAGATGGCGCGCTGACGGCCGTGGAGCCGCCCGCCGACTGCTTCTGGGCCGATGCTTCGGTCGGTCCCCATGCCATCGGGGTCGCACAGAATTACGCGCGGCTGGTCGAGGCGATACGGGGCGGCAGGCCGGTGCCTGCCGATTTTGCCGCGGCGCTCGACAATCATCGTCTGCTGGACGCCATCCGGCTGTCGGCGGCGGAAGGGCGCAAGGTGGCGGTCGGGGCCTGAAGAGGCAGGCGGCCGCCCGGTTGAATCCATCAAACAGGCGTGGATTCAACGCCGGCCGCTGCGCAGCCGCCACGGCGGGGCCGGTGGCGCTTTCGCGGCGCCCGATAACGGCACCGGCATGGCGCGCCATGCGGGAACCAGCTTTCTTTCATAGCGCCAATTGGCCCAGAGCTGCTGCATCATGCGGGACGCGGTGCGCGCGCGGCTGGGCCGCGCCAATGTGAAGCCGGAGGCGGCACGGTCGGCCAGCGAAAGGGGAAGATCGGCAAAGCCCCCCATCCCGATACCCGGCAGGCGCCGCGCTTCCCGGCATAATCGCTCGAACCGGCGCATGACCGCGCGGTTGGGCCGCTCCCGGTCGCGGGAGAGCATTTCGAAGCTGTGCGTGACGACCATGAAGACATCGTGCCGTTCCTGCGCGGCATGGCGCAGCCCCGCCCGCATTTCCGTGGCGGACAGGGCGCAGATCTGCGCGGGCCGGAAACGGCCCGGACGATCCGCTATGCCCGAAACCGGCAGTTCGATCACGCCCAGCCTGCGATGCGGCCCGGCGAGGCCGTCGACGCGGATGTCGCAGCCATTCCCCAGATAGGCCAGGTTGACGCTGCTGTCCCATGGGATGCCGACGCGGGACAGGGCGCGCAACGTGTCGTCGTTCGCTCCGAAATTCCCGGCGCGAAAGGCGGTGACGGCCGGCGCGCCCGCCTGTTCGAGCAAATTCCTGCCGAGATCCAGAAGCCGCGTCTGGTCGGCCAGGGAAAAATCGCCGATATTCCGGCCCTGCCGCCCCTCCACCGGCGATGTCTTCGCCCATTGCAGCCATTCGGTATGGACATGGAGCTGGATTTCATGGCCGCGCTCGACGACAGCGGCGACGATGGACCGCAGGAAATCGGGGCCGTAGACAAGCGCGGGCATCGGATCGAGAAAGAAGACGCCCTTGACGCCGTGACGCTCCATCAGCGTCATCTGCCAGCCTATGCCATAGGGCTGGCCGTCCACCTCGCCCCATATGGATCGGCGCAGATTCTCCTCCAGCCCCGCTCCGCGCTGAAAAAGCGCGGCGGACAATTCGGTATCGACGGTGATGCACAGCATGGTCATGGGCGGGGAGAATCTCCGGGGCATGACGGAGGTTCTAGCGGCCAGATGTTAAGGACCTGTAATATCGCCGTTCCGGGGCCGGGTTCCGCTTATTCCCTCAGCGCGATCATGGAGATCTGGCGGCCATAATCCGCCTCGCCGCGATGGCAGGATCGGCGGTAGCTGTAGAAGCGGTCGGCCTGGCCATAGGTGTCCTGATCCAGCATCTCGATGGTGCGGATTCCGGCGTCGGCCAGCCGCGCGGCGACATAGGCGGCGATGTCGAACTGATGATGCCCCTCCCGCCCCGGCGTGAAGAAGCGCGCATTTCCGGCGTCGTCCGCTTCGAACCGATGGACGAAATCGGCCGTCACTTCATAGGACGCCCGGCCGATGCAGGGGCCGATGGCGCAGGCGATGGCCTCCCGCCGCGCGCCCAGCGCTTCCATCGCCGCGATCGTGTTGCCGGTGACGCCGCCGATCGCGCCTTTCCATCCGGCATGGGCCGCACCGATCACCCCGGCCTGCGCATCGGCGAAGAGCACGGGCACGCAGTCGGCCGTCAATATGCCCAGGATCAGGCCCGGCCGGTCCGTCACCATGGCGTCGGCGGCGGGCCGCGCCTCTTCCGCGACGGGACCGCCGACCGTCACGACATCGGGCGAATGAACCTGCCGCACCGTCACCAGCGCAGCGCCCGGCAGCAGCGCGTCGCGCGCCAGATCGCGGTTGCGGAGTACCGCTTCCCGGTCATCCCGCGATCCCAATCCCACGTTCAGGCCGCTGTGGATGCCGGTCGAAACGCCGCCTTTCCTGCTCGCAAAGCCGTGCATGACACCCGTCAGGCTCCGCGCCCGCAGCAATTCTATCATCCTGTTTTCCTTTGCGGCCCTTTGAATAGGCGTGTCCCGGATACGCAACATACTTGCGCGGAGCGGATTAGGCGATAGGTTCCGCTGCAAGGACATAGCGGGAAGGGCGCGCGCCGCCCTCGGGGAAAAGATGATGATTAAGGGGCTGCAACCATGATCTTCGGACGTATCAAGCCTCTGGACGCCATATTGGCCACGGCGGAGAAGAAATCCCTCGTCCGCACATTGGGGCCGATCCAGCTTACGCTTCTGGGGGTCGGGGCGATCATCGGCACCGGCATTTTCGTTCTGACCGCCGCCGCCGCGCAAAAGGCCGGGCCGGGCATGATGTGGAGCTTCGTGATCGCGGGGCTGGTCTGCGCCTTCGCGGCGCTGTGCTATTCCGAACTCGCCTCGATGGTGCCGGTTTCGGGGTCCGCCTATACCTATACCTATGCCGTGGTGGGCGAACTGCTCGCCTGGATGGTCGGCTGGGCGCTCATCCTCGAATATGCGGTCGCGGCCAGCGCGGTGTCGGTGGGATGGTCCGGCTATTTCATGGGCCTTTTGAAAAGCGTGACGGGGCTGGAACTGCCGCAGGCGCTGTCCGCCGGTCCCGTGTGGACCATGAACGGATTGATACCCCATGCGGACTTCACCCATGGCTTCATCAACATCCCGGCCATTGTGATCGCATTGGCGGTGACGGCGCTGCTGGTGATCGGCACAACGGAAAGCGCGCGCGTCAATGCCGTGCTCGTCGCGATCAAGGTGGCGGCGCTGACCGCGTTCGTCGTGCTGACGCTGCCGGTGCTGGACACAGGCAATTTCTCGCCCTTCGCCCCTAATGGCTGGTTCGGGCCGGAAGGGACCAGCGGCATGGGGATCGTCGGCGCGGCGGCTTCCATCTTCTTCGCCTATGTCGGCTTCGACGCGGTTTCGACCGCCGCCGAGGAAACCAAGAACCCGCAGCGCAACGTGCCCATCGGCCTGATCGGCAGTCTTGCGATCTGCACCGTCTTCTACCTCTTCGTCGCCGCCGGCGCGATCGGCGCGATCGGCGCGCAGCCGGTGGTCGGCCCTGACGGCGGGCCGGTAGCGCCCGGATCGCAGGGCTTCGCCATCGCCTGCGCCACCGCCGCCCATGCGGGCGATCTGGTCTGCTCCAACGAAGCGCTGGCCCATGTCCTGCGCGCGATCAACTGGACGGTGGTGGGAAATGCGCTGGGCCTCGCCGCCAACCTTGCCCTGCCCTCCGTCATCCTGATGATGATGTTCGGCCAGACCCGCATCTTCTTCGTCATGGCCCGCGACGGCCTGCTGCCGGACAAGCTCGCCAGCATCCATCCCAGGTTCAAGACGCCCCATGTCGTCACCATGGTCACGGGCGTCTTCGTCGCCATCGCCGCGGCCCTGCTGCCGGTGGGTCAGTTGGCGGATATCTCCAATTCCGGCACGCTGTTCGCCTTTTTCATGGTGTCCATCGCCGTGCTGGTGCTGCGCGTGAAGGATGCGGACCGCCACCGGCCTTTCCGCACGCCTCTCGTCTGGGTGATCGCGCCGCTCGCGACCGTCGGCTGCGTGTTCCTGTTCCTCAACCTGCCCGTCGACGCGCAGATGGTGCTGCCGATCTGGGGCGGCTTCGGTCTGGTGCTCTATTTCCTCTACGGCCATCGCAAGAGCCATGTCGGGCGCGGCATCATCGACATTCATGAAGAGGACGCCGACGCGCCGCCCTTGCCGGTGCCCCCGATGCCCGGCGCGCCGACGCCGGGCGGCAGGGACGCCTGATCGAACGGGGCGGGGTTGCGAAGGCGGCTCCGCCCCTTCCTCATCCCGCGCGGCGCAGACCGGCTGCCGGAGCCTCCCCGACAAAGGGCAGGACGTTGGCGATGGCCCTGTCGACATAGGCCGCCTTTTCCCCCACGGGCGCCACATAGTGCAGCGCCGCTTCCGCATCCGCGCGGGTCGCCAGGCGCAGGATCAGCCAGGCCGCGAGATACTGGCTGGCAAGACAGCCGCCCGCCGTCGCCACATTGCCATGCGCGACGAAGGGGGCTTCGATCACCTCCACGCCCGCCTCCTCGACCCAGGGCTTCGTCGTCAGGTCGGTGCAGGCGGGGAGCTTGCCGATCAGCCCCAGCTTTGCGAGCAGCAGCGTTCCGGAGCATTGCGCCCCGATCAACTGGCGTTCGGGGTCCAGACGGATTTGGCGCAGCATATCGGCGTCTTCCGCGATCCGGCGCGTATGGATGCCGCTGCCGATCAGGACCGCATCGGCCTGCGCCGCATAGTCCAGCGGCTCTTGCCGGGCGATGGCGGCGCCGTTCATGGACGTCACGCTTTCCGTCGGCGAGGCGATGGCGATTTCCCACCCTTGCGGGCGCATCCGGCCCAGAATTCCGGCCGCTATGAAAGAATCGAGTTCATTGAACCCATCGAACGTCAATATGGCTATCCGCATTCCTGCCCTGCCTTCTCAAATCCCGGCCTGCCTTGAACAGGTCCATGCGGGCGAATCCAACGCCCGTATAGGGCCAGTCGGCGCGATCCGGCCCTGAAACCCGGCGGCGTTGCACGTCGAAGCGGGATCAAAACGGCAGATCGGTTGTTTGCGCAGCAGCGGCTCCTTCCGGGGCTTCCCAACCGGGCCGATCGCCACCCTGAACCCGGCTATCGAGAGAGGATCGTCGTCATGGCCCGCTATGACAGGCTTCGGAATCAGATGGTGGATGTCCAGATCGCGCGGCGCGGCGTGCGGGACGAGCATGTCCTGGCCGCGATGCGCGCCGTCCCGCGCGAACATTTCGTTAGCGAAACGATGGCCGAGTTCGCCTATGAGGATTCCGCCCTGCCGATCCAGGAAGGGCAGACGATCTCCCAGCCCTATATCGTCGCCGTCATGATCGAGGCGGCGCAGGTGCGCCCGGGCGACCGGGTGCTGGAGGTCGGCGCCGGGTCGGGCTATGCGGCGGCGGTGCTTGGCCGGATCGCCGGCCGCGTCTTGGCCATCGAACGCCACGAGGCGCTCGGACAACTTGCGGCGGAGCGCATGCGGGCGCTTGGCTATGTCAATGTCGATGTGCGGATCGGCGACGGGACAAGGGGATTGCCGGAAGAAGCGCCTTTCGACGCGATCCTGGTCGCGGCGGGCGGGCCGGCCGTGCCGCACGCGCTCAAGGAGCAGCTGGGGATCGGCGGCCGTCTGGTGATCCCGGTCGGGCAGGCCGGCAACCAGACGCTGTGCAAGGTCACGCGTCATTCCGCGACCCGTTATGAAGAGGAGAATCTGGGCGCCGTCACCTTCGTCCCGCTGATCGGCGAACAGGGGTGGCAGGAGGACGGTCGCCGCGCCGCGACCAACCATTTGCCCGGCGCTTCCCGCGGACAAGGCCCGGCCGGGATGATCGCCGATGCCGCCGAGGATCTGCCCGCCTTCGACGATCCGGCCTTTGGACGGCTGTTCGACCGCTTCGCCGACCGGCGCGTCGTGCTTCTGGGCGAGGCAAGCCACGGGAGCAGCGAATTTCATCAGGCCCGCGCCGCGATCACGCGTCACCTGATCGAATATCACGACTTCACCATAGTGGCGGTGGAAGCGGACTGGCCGGATGCAGCGGCGGTCGACCGCTATGTCCGCCATCGCGGCCCTCATGGCGATACGGAACAGCCCTTCCGGCGCTTTCCGACGTGGATGTGGCGCAATACCGATATCCCTGCGCTGATCGCCTGGATGCGCGGCCATAATGCGGGCGTCGACGACATGGCGCGGCGGGCGGGCTTCTACGGCCTCGACATCTACAATATGTCGGGGTCGATCGGCGCCGTGCTCGACTATCTCGACCGCGTCGATCCCGAAGCGGCGAAGGTGGCGCGCCAGCGGTACGGCTGCCTCACGCCGTGGCAGACAGACCCCGCAACCTATGGCCGCGCCGCGCTCAGCAAGGGCTATGCGGAATGCGAGCAGGCGGTGATCGAGCAATGCCGGGACTTGCTGAAGAAGCAGCTCGACTATGCCGCTGCGGACGGGGACGCCTTCCTCGACGCGGCGCAGAACGCCAGGCTGATCGCGTCGGCCGAGCGCTACTATCGGATCATGTATTATGGCGGCGCGGAAAGCTGGAACCTGCGCGACACCCATATGTTCGAGACGCTGCAAAATCTTCTCGAAGCCAAGGGGCCGCACGCCCGCGCGATCGTCTGGGCGCACAACAGCCATATCGGCGACGCGCGCTTCACCGACATGGGCGCGGTGCGCGACGAGATCAATATCGGCCAGCTCTGCCGCGAGGCGTTCGGGCGCGAGGCGGCGCTCATCGGCTTCGGCACGCATGGCGGCACGGTCGCCGCGGCGGCGGACTGGGACGGCGCCATGGAGGTGAAGCGGGTGCTCCCTTCCCGCCCCGACAGCTATGAGCGGCTCTGCCACGACAGCGGCAGGGACCGGTTCCTGCTGGACCTTTCTCCCGGTGCGAACGAGCCGCTCCGACGGCGGCTCGCCGAGCCGCGGCTCGAACGCTTCATCGGCGTCATCTACCGTCCCGAAACCGAGTTGCAGAGCCATTACAGCCAGGCGATCCTGCCCGAGCAGTTCGACGCCTATGTCTGGTTCGACGAGACGCAGGCGGTGACGCCGCTCGGGCCGGAACATCATCGCGGCGTGCCCGAAACCTATCCGTTCGGGGAATAGGCCGGCGGCGCGCGGACAGATGCCCCGCGCATGTTGAACATCTTTCGACACCGCGTATAGTCGGACAGGTGCATCCAAGCGGCCGTTCGCGCGTTGGCGCAGAAGAGAACGCGCCAGGCAAATGGAAAGGACCAAGCGCGATGGCGGATTTGCCAGAGCTGGACATCTCCCGCCGGGGCATGCTCGCCGGAGGCACGGCGACCGTCGTGATCGCGGCGAGTCCCGTTGCAGCAGCACAGGACAAGGAGCCGATGCAAGCCGATCCGCCCGCGCCGATACCGCTCAGCTTCGAGGTGAATGGAGAGAAACGCGATCTCACCCTCGACTCCCGCACCACGCTGCTCGATGCGCTTCGGGAGCATCTGCACCTTACCGGCACGAAAAAGGGCTGCGACCATGGCCAATGCGGCGCCTGCACGGTGTTGGTGGACGGCGTGCGGATCAATTCCTGCCTGACACTGGCCGTGATGCACCAGGGCGACAGGATCACGACCATCGAGGGGCTGGGCACGCCCGATAGGCTGCATCCGATGCAGGCCGCGTTCGTGCAGCATGACGGCTATCAATGCGGCTACTGTACGCCGGGGCAGATCTGCTCGGCGGTGGCGGTGCTCGACGAGATCGGGCGCGGGGTGCCCAGCTATGTCGCCGCCGACCTGACGGAGCGTCCCCGGATGACCGACATCGAGATGCGCGAGCGGATGAGCGGCAACATCTGCCGGTGCGGCGCCTATTCCAACATCGCCGAGGCGATGGCCCAGGTGGCGGGAGAGCGCGCATGAGAGCCTTCACTTATGAACGCGCGGACTCCGCGCGGGATGCTGCCGCCAGGGCGGCGTCCACGCCGGGCGCGAAGTTCATCGCGGGCGGCACCAACCTGCTGGACCTCATGAAGCTGGAGATCGAGACGCCGCGCCACCTGATCGACGTGAACGGCCTGGGCTTCGACAGGATCGAGAAGACCGGCGACGGCGGCCTTCGGATCGGCGCGCTGGTCAGGAACACCGACCTGGCCGCCGACATGCGCGTCCGCAAGGATTACGGCGTGCTCAGCCGCGCGCTGCTGGCGGGCGCCAGCGGGCAGCTGCGCAACAAGGCGACCACCGCCGGCAACCTGCTCCAGCGCACCCGCTGCCCGTATTTCTATGACACCAACCAGCCCTGCAACAAGCGCAAGCCCGGATCGGGCTGCGCCGCGATCGGCGGCTATTCGCGCCAGCTTGCGGTGATCGGCTCCAGCGAATCGTGTATCGCCACCCATCCGTCCGACATGGCAGTGGCCCTGCGCGCGCTCGACGCGACGGTGGAGACGGTGAATGCGGCCGGTCAGGCGCGGGCCATTCCCATCGCCGATTTCCACCGCCTGCCCGGCGATACGCCCCATATCGAAACGGCGCTGGCGCCCGGCGAGTTCATCACCGGCGTGACCCTGCCAAAGCCCATCGGCGGACGGCATTATTATGAGAAAGTGCGTGACCGCGCCTCCTACGCGTTCGCGCTCGTGTCCGTTGCCGCGGTGATCCACAAGGACGGCACGGGCCGCGTGGCGCTGGGTGGCGTGGCCCATAAGCCGTGGCGCGTCGAGGCGGCCGAAACGGCGATGCCCGAGGGCGCGCGGGCGGTGTCGGCCCGCCTGCTCGCGGGGGCCAGGCCCACCCATGACAACGCCTTCAAGGTGCCGCTCGCGGAACGGGCGCTGGCGGCCGTAATGATGCAAGCGAGGACCGCATGAAGTTCGACACGCCGGCCGGCGCCAACCCCATCGACCGCACGGCGGTGGTCGGCCGGCCCCACGACCGCATAGACGGGCCGCTCAAGACCACCGGCACCGCCCCTTACGCCTATGAGCATCATGCCGAGGTGCGGAACCCGGCCTGCGGCTACATCCTTGGTTCGGCCATCGGGAAGGGACGGATCGGGGCGATGGACCTGGCCGAGGCGAAGACCGCGCCCGGCGTGCTTGCCATCGTGACCGCGCAGGATGCGGGCAAGCTGGGCAAGGGGAAATTCAACACCGCCAAACTACTGGGCGGCCCCGATATCGACCATTACCATCAGGCGATCGCGGTGGTCGTCGCCGAGACGTTCGAGCAGGCCCGGGCCGCGGCAGCGCTGATCCGCGTCGACTATATTCGCGCCAAGGGCCGCTTCGACCTGGCCGAGGAATTGAAGACAGCGCCGCTTACGGGCAATTCCAACGGCGGTTCACCGCCCAAGGAAGCCCGCGTCGGCGATTTCGAGCAGGCCTTTGCCGCCGCTCCGGTAACGCTCGACGCCACCTACACCACGCCCGACCAGAGCCACATGATGATGGAGCCGTTCGCATCCCTCGCGGCATGGCACGGCGACGAGCTGACAGTCTGGACTTCCAACCAGATGATCGACTGGGGGCGGACCGACCTTGCCATCACGCTGGGCATCCCCAAGGAGAAGATCCGCTTCCTGTCGCCCTATGTGGGCGGCGGGTTCGGCGGCAAGCTGTTCCTGCGCGCCGATGCGGTGATGGCCGCTCTGGGGGCAAGAGCGACGAAACGGCCGGTCAAGGTCGCCATGCCCCGCCCGCTGATGGCCAACAATTCCACCCACCGCCCGGCGACCGTCCAGCGCATCCGCATCGGCGCGACGCGCGAGGGAACCATCACCGCGATCGCGCATGAGAGCGGATCGGGCGACCTGCCGGGCGGCCGCCCCGAAACGGCGGTCAACCAGAGCAAGCTGCTCTATGCTGGCGCCAACCGGCTGACGGCGATGCGGCTCGCCGTCCTCGACCTGCCGGAAGGCAATGCGATGCGCGCACCGGGCGAGGCGCCCGGCATGATGGCGCTTGAAATCGCGATCGACGAGATGGCGGAGAGGTTGGGCATGGACCCGATCGCCTTTCGGGTGAAGAACGATACGCAGGTCGATCCGGAAAAGCCCGAGCGCCCCTTCTCGGAACGCAACCTCGTCCGCTGCCTGCGCGAGGGGGCGGACCGCTTCGGCTGGGCGCGCCGCGATCCCCGCCCCGGCCAGGTGCGCGACGGCCGCTGGCTGATCGGCATGGGCATGGCGGCGGCATTCCGGAACAGTTCGCTCGTCCCGTCCGGCGCGCGCGTGCGGCTCGGCCGGGACGGCATCCTCGTCGTCGAGACGGACATGACCGACATCGGCACCGGCAGCTACACCATCATAGGCCAGACCGCGGCCGAAATGCTGGGCCTGCCGCTGAACAAGGTGCAGGTGAGGCTGGCCGATTCCCGCTTTCCGGTTTCAGCGGGATCGGGCGGACAGTTCGGCGCCGCCAGTTCGACGTCGGGGGTCTATGCCGCCTGCCTCAAGCTGCGCGAGGCGGTTGCCCAGCGGCTGGGCTTCAATACCACCGACGCCGTATTCGAAGGCGGCACGGTGAAGAGCGGCAACCGCTCCGCGGACCTCGCCGACGCCACGCGCGCGGGCGATCTGACCGGCGAAGACAAGGTCGAACCGGGTGACCTTGAAAAGAAGTACCAGATATCCACCTTCGGCGCGCATTTCGTCGAGGTGGGCGTGGACGCTTATACGGGCGTCATGCGCGTGCGCCGGATGCTGGCGGTCTGCGACGCGGGCCGAATCCTCAATCCCAAGACGGCGCGCAGCCAGGTGATCGGGGCGATGACCATGGGCGTGGGCGGCGCGCTGATGGAGGAACTGGCCGTGGACAAGCGCTTCGGCTTCTTCGTCAATCACGACCTCGCCAGCTACGAAGTGCCCGTGCATCTCGACATTCCACATCAGGAAGTGCTGTTCCTCGACGGAACCGACGACAAGGCCAGTCCGATGAAGGCGAAGGGCGTGGGCGAGCTTGGCCTGTGCGGCGTAGGCGCGGCGGTCGCGAACGCGGTCTATAATGCGACCGGTGTGCGCGTGCGCGACTATCCGGTGACACTCGAAAAGCATCTGGACCGCCTGCCCGGGGCCGCCTGACCGACCTTCCCGGCACCATGCGCCGTGAGGCGTCCGGGCAATGACCTCTCTTGTCGCGTCCCCCCAATCCGGGTTTGCTTTTGGCCATATGTAGTTGCAGCCCCGATCCTGCGCGATGGTTGTTTTCGGCCAGGAGCGGACATTTCCCCTCATCCGTTGGCCATTCAGCGCGCTTCGGAAATGCGATGGCGGAGTCTGCGGCGTCCCTTTCATTGCGGGTTGTTAACTAATAGCCGGTAGGATTTTTCGGAGCAGCAGCAAGAGCTTGGATTGAGATGCATTCGCGACGGGCATCCGTTGACAGATTGACGACATGGCTTCTGGGTTCGCGGTTGAGCGTTCCCGAAGCCATTGCGGTTCAACTGATGAACGGCCTGTTCACGTCGGTTCCCATCTTTCTTGGCGGCATCATGAACATCTCCGCGGTGGCCGCCGTCGCGGCGTCGCGCCATCCGTCGGCCGCGTTCATCGGCTGGCTGCTGTTCGAGATCGCACTCGGCATGCTCCGGCTGGCTATCCTCGTTCATGGGCGGCGGGCGATCCGGGCGGGACGAACGCCGCCATGCCTGCTGTCCGCGCTGCTTTCCTGCGTCTGGGCCGGTTCGGTAGGTTTCGGCACATATCTTTGCATCACCAGCGGCGACTGGGTCCTGGCGACGATCGCCTGCCTGTCGGCCGCCGCGATGGTGTGCGGCATATGCCTGAGGAATTTCGGTACGCCCAGACTCGCGGCGATCATGGTTTTTCTGGCGCTGCTGCCCTGTGTCGTCGCGGGATTGCGGACGGCCGAACCGATCATGCCGATCATCAGCGTGCAGTTACCGATATTCTTCCTGACGATCTTCTCTGCGTCCTACTCGCTGCACCGGATGATGGTGTCGCGGATGACTGCATTGAACGACCTTCAACGCAGCGAATCACTCAACCAGACCATCCTTCAGGCCAGTCCGGACTACACGCTCATTCTCGACCCCACGGACAGGGTGATCTTCTGCAATCGGCCCAATTCGGCCGATTCCGATCAGGATTCGTTGATGGGCCGCGAGTGGATGGGCTTGCTGCCCGAAGAGGATCATGCCCTGGGCATCCAGGCTCTCGAGGATGCGAAGGCCGGCAAGTCGGCCAACCTGGTCACCCATCACTTCGATGCAAGCGGCCGGAAACGATGGTTCGACATCATCGTCAATGAGATCTGCGACGGCTCCGGACGCCTGATCGTGGTGTCGAGAGACATCACCCACCAGAAGAAATCCGAGGAGGAAGCGATCTGGATGGCGCGGCATGATGCGCTGACCGGCCTGCCGAACAGGGCCTTGCTCCAGGATCGCCTGGACCAGATGCTCGATGATGCGGGTCCCGCGATGACCGGCGCCCTGCTCATCGTCGACGTCGACAATTTCAAGTCGATCAACGATACGCTTGGCCATGACGCGGGCGACGCATTGCTCTGCGCTTTCGCCGATCACCTCCGCGCGGCGGCGGCCGGGGACGACATCGTCGCGAGGACCGGCGGAGACGAATTCGCGCTCATCCTGGCCGCCCGGTCGGATGCGGAGGTCGAGCGCACGGCGGAGAAGATATTCGAGCGATTGCGTGAGCCGTTCGCCCATGGCGGCCGCCTGATCGATTGCGGCGCCAGCATCGGCGCGAGCTTCATTCCGCGCGACGGCAAGCTGCGTTCGGAAATCATGAAGGCGGCCGATATCGCGCTCTACGCCGCAAAAGCCGGCGGCAGGGCGCAGCTGCGGATTTTCGAGCCTGCGATGATGGTCGAGGTCGACAGGCATCAGACCATGATCGCATCAGCGCGCTATGCGCTCCAGTGCGACACCATCATTCCCCATTATCAGCCCAAGATTTCGCTTCGCACGTCGCAGGTCGTGGGCTTCGAGGCGCTGCTGCGCTGGAGGGATCGCGACGGCGAACTGCGGCATCCGGGCCTTATCCAGGCGGCATTCGGCGATCCTGTCCTGAGCGGTCCCCTGAGCGAACGGATGCTGGAAAGGATCCTGGATGATGTCGGACATTGGGTGCAGGCCGGGATCGCATTCGGTCATGTCGCGATCAATGTCACCGCCGCGGACTTCCGAAGGGGCGGCTTTGTCGAAACCATCCTGCCTCGGCTGGGCGCAAGGGGCGTGCCGCCCTCGTGCATCCAGATCGAAGTGACCGAAACCGTGTTCCTGGGACAAAGCGCCGAAGACGTCAAAGACGCGCTGCGGCGGCTCAGCGATCACGGCATCCGCATTGCACTCGACGATTTCGGCACCGGCTATGCCTCGCTGTCCCATCTGAACCAGTTTCCCGTCAATCTGCTCAAGATCGACCGCTCCTTCGTCGAGAAGATCGGATCGAACGCGGATGCCGAAGCGATTTCGGCGACGGTCATCAACCTGGGGCATTGCCTCGGCCTCGAAGTCGTGGCGGAGGGCGTCGAAACGGCGGATCAGGAAATGCATCTGATGGCCATGGGCTGCGATACAGGACAGGGCTTTCTGTATTCCAAGGCCATGCCGATGGAGGATGTCGAGGCGTTTCTGACGTTCAGGAGCAGGACGGTCCCACGCAGGGAAAGGCTGGCCAGCGGATAGCATGCATCCACGCGCGGCCCCCGCGCGTTGAAGGCGGATGTCATTCAGGATCGGAACGGCGGGGTGGAGTATCGCCTCGCACCATGCAGAGCGGTTTCCGGGCCAGGGCTTCGTGCTCGAACGCTATGCCGAGCGATTCTCCTGCGTCGAGGTCAATTCCTCCTTCTATCGGCCGCACCGTCCAACGACCTGGACACGCTGGGCGTCGATCGTGCCTCCGGGATTCCGCTTCGCGGTCAAGATGCCCCGCACGATCACCCATGAGCGCAAACTCCGCGATTGCGGCAGCCTCGTCGCCCGGCTGCTCGACGAGACGTCCGGACTTGGCGAGAAGCTCGCCATTCTGCTCGTGCAGCTTCCGCCCAGCCTTAGCTATCAATCCGGCGTGGCCGAAGACTTCTTTCTCGAACTCACCGCCGCGACCCCGGCGCGCATCGTTTGCGAGCCGCGCCATGCAAGCTGGTTCGAAACGGCGCCCGATCACCTCCTCGCGCGTTTCGAAATCGCGCGGGTCGCCGCCGATCCCGCCAGGGTTCCAGCGGCCGCCGTGCCGGGCGGCTGGCGCGGTCTATCCTACTGGCGCCTGCACGGATCGCCCGTCATCTACCGCTCGCCCTACAGCGCCGAACAGCTCGACCATTATGCGGCGCTGCTCGCGCGCGAACATGCCGCCGCCGAGCCGCCCTGGTGCATATTCGACAATACCGCGGCGGCGGCGGCCACGGGCGATGCCCTTGCGCTTTGCGAGCGGTTATCCTCGCTCGACGGGCGCGCGTTCTAGCTGCCGTTGGCCTCCACGGCGTTCGCCATGTGCGAATTGTCGGCCCCTGTTTGCGCCGTGTTGAAGAACCCTGTGGCAAGCAGGATTGCGAAGGCGATCACGACCAGCGCCAGACTGATGCCCAGAACATAGCGGGTGACATGGGTGGACGCGCCGCTGCGGGCTTCCGTCCTGGAAACATGCGTGACCACCTCGCCGTCTTCATTTTCCTTGCGCATCGAGACTCTCCTTCGCAAGGACAACAAGATCCCGTCGCGCTTGTTCCCCGATGCGACGCCATGGTTCGGACAGAGGAAGGCCCGCCTGAAATTCGCTTCATCTCGCGCGGCGTCATGCAACGAATAGGGCGCCCGCGCGCTTCACCCTGGCGATGGATATGAGCACGCTGGATGAAGGAGAACCCGTCCCTCCGCGCACCGGCCGCAAAGGCCGGCGCCTGCATGTCCTGCGCACCGCGCTGCTCGCTGTTTTCGGCGCGATTGTCCTGGCGTGGCTGATCCTGTTCGTCACCAAGGGCCGATTCCTGAAGCACCCCGTCGAACGGACCGTCGGCAGCCTCATCAACCGCAACGTCGCGGTGAAAGGCGATTTCCAACTCTACTTCGCTCCGCTGGAGCTGAAGTTCTACGCGGAAGGGCTGTCCATTTCCAATCCCGGCTGGGCCAGCCGGCCTCATCTGTTCACGGCCAGGAAGATCGATGCGCGGATCGCGCCGCTCTCGCTGATATTCGGCAAGCGCCGCCTCTATCGGCTCGACCTGACGGACGGGGCGGCCGACCTGGAATGGAATAGGGCGCATGATCGCAATACATGGACTTTCAGCGACAAGAAGGGCGGCGAGCCGCTCCAGTTCCCGCGCATCGATCGCGCGACCGTCGCGGGGACGACAATGCGTTATGCGGATCCGCAAATGCCTCTTCTTGCCGAACTCGGCATCGGCACCATTACATCGGCCAATGCCCGGATCGGGAAGGCGGTCAAGGTCAAGGGAACCGGCCGTATCCGCGATACGCCGTTCCGCCTCGCCGGAGACCTCCTGTCCCCCGATGCAACCGTCAATCGGGGCCGGAACCAGTTGTCGCTGCGCATCTGGGCGGCGAACAATATCGTCGATATCGCGGGTGTCCTGCCCTCCATCGCGGATGTCGAGAACGTCCCTTTGCAAACCCGCGCAAGGGGGCGGGACCTGTCCGAGCTGCTGTGGATCATCGGCGTCGCCATCCCGTCCACGCGCACCTATGCCCTCAAAGCGCAACTGGTGAAGGATAAGGAGACTTTCCGCTTCACCGGCCTCAGCGGCACGTTCGGCAACAGCGATCTGGCGGGAAGGCTGACCGTCACGAACGGTCAACGCCTCCGCCTCGATTCCGCATTGACGACACGGCGCCTCGACATCGTGGATGCCGCCCCTTTCATAGGCTATAATCCGGACATCGTGGCGTCGAAAGGCGCTGTGGCAGCCGCGGCGGCAACAGGCGCGGGGCCGCAACGGGTCCTGCCCGAAGCCGCGCTGCCGGTGGCGACGATGCAGCGCTTCGACGCCGCCCTCAAATGGACGATCGGCGTCGTGCGGTCGCGGAACGTGCCGGTTTCGAATATCGATCTGACGCTGGCGCTGGATCGAGGCCGGCTGGCGCTGTCTCCCCTCACATTTTCCATGGCGCGGGGCAATGTCGCCTCCGACCTCATATTCGACACGCGCAGCCGTCCCGCCGCCAACAGCTACGATATCCGGCTGGCGCCCACGCCGATGGGCCGGCTGCTGGCGGGATATGGCGTCGCTGAGGCGGGCACCACGGGGATGGTGAGCGGCCGCATCAAGCTGGATGGCCGGGGCGATACGATACATGACGCCCTGTCGACGGCGTCCGGCCGCATCGCTTTCGTGATGCCCAGGGGCAGCTTCTGGACGCGCAACGTGCAATTGTCGGAACTGGACGTGGGGACGTTCGCCTACAAGATGTTCCAGGGCCGTCTGAAGGAGCCGGTCGCCATCAATTGCGGATTGATCGCGTTCACCGTTCGCAACGGCATCGCGGCGGCCGACCCGATCCTCATCGACACCAGGAAGAACGTCATCCTGGGACGCGGCGGATTCAGCTTCCGGACCGAAGCGGTCGATCTGGCGATCAGGGCCGACGGGAAGAAATTCAGCCTGTTTTCCGGACAGTCGCCGGTTGGCCTCGGCGGCACATTCGCGCGGCCCTCGCTGAACGTGATCAGCCCGGAATTACTCGGCCGGGCGGGCGCCGGGCTGGGCCTGGCGATTGTGGCGACGCCGTTGGCCGGGGTCCTCACCTTTGTGGATATCGGGGATGCCAAATCCGCGGCCTGCGGACCGGTGCTGTCGGCGGCAACCGCGAGCGCGCAGCGCACCACGCGGGGCAAGAAGCGCGACGATGTAGGCGCCGGCACCCGAAACTGAGCCGGATCGGCCGCCGCGCCGGCAATCGCGTCCGCCAGCAGCGGCGGGCCAATCGGACTAATCTGTGTGAGTCCGGCGGCGCTTTCCGGGAACGGCCGACGCGCGCTCCGGTTGGGATCATCGGGCCGACATCACAGGGAACCGTTTTCTATCATGCGACAGGCGGCTTCAGGGCTATGGGAAATCGCGCGCGCATGACCGATCGCACGCATCGCTGGATCGCGGCAATGCGCGCGCAGGATTACGCCGCGGCCTGGACGATCTCGGACGAAGCGCTTGCGCAGCGCGATGCCGCCAGCCGCGACGATCCCGCGCTGCCCTATCATCTGCGATGGGTCTGGGATGGGCGGGACTATCGCGGCAAGCATTGCCTGGTGCGCTGCTATCATGGCCTGGGCGACACGATCCAGTTCGCGCGTTTCCTGCCCTTGCTGGCGGAACGAACGGCGTCGCTGCGCGTCGAGGCCGATCCCCGGCTGCTCCCTCTCATCGATGCCGTCGTGAGCAAGGTGGGAGGCAGCGGCATCGGCCTCATCCCCTTCGATCCTGCCCGTCCCGCCGCCCCTTCGGACTGCGATATCGAGATTACCGAACTGGATTTCGCCTTGCGCGCCACGCCGGCCGATGCGCGCCTCCCTTATCTTTCCGTCAGCCAGGCCCTGTTGCCGCGCGGCACCGTCGGCCTGTGCTATGGGGTGGGGGCATGGGACAGCGGGCGCTGCGTGCCGCCCGATCTGCTGGCGCCTGTCTGCAGCCTTGCCCCTTGCCTCACGCTGATGCCGGAGCCGACCGCCCTCGACGTCCTGAACCCGGCCGGCTGTCCCTTCGACATGGAAACCACCGCCGCCCTGACGGCGGCCACGGATCTTGTCATCACGGCCGATACAATGATCGCTCATCTTGCCGGCGCGATGGGCAAGCCGACCTGGCTGCTGCTGAAGGCCGAGCCGGACTGGCGCTGGCCCGTCGGCAGCCACCGCACGCCATGGTATCCTTCCATGCACATCTATGCCCAGTCCGCGCCGGGGGACTGGGCCGGCGTACTCGCGCAAGTGTGGCACGATCTCGCGGCGCTCAGGTTCAGGACAGCAGAAAGGTAAGTCGCCCATGGCCACCATGCGCAGTCCCAGCGTGCCCGTTTCGTGGGGCGAGCTGCTCGACAAGCTGACGATCCTGGCGATCAAGCGGAAGCGCATCGCGGCCCCCGCCGCACGCGCGCATGTCGACAGGGAATATCGCCTTTTGCAATCGATCGGCGCGCAGGCGCTTGTCTCACAGGAGGTCGGCCGCCTGGTCGAGCGGCTCCGGCAGGTGAACGAGCGGCTTTGGGAGGTCGAGGACGCGATCCGGGGGCAGGAGGCAGCCGCGGACTTTGGACCCGGCTTCATCCGTCTTGCCCGGACGGTCTATAAGGTGAACGACCGGCGCGCGGCTATAAAACGCGAAATCAACGCCCTGCTGGACTCCGAACTCGTGGAGGAAAAGAGCTACGCTCGTCCGGACAGCACCGCTCCGGCGCCGATGCCCGGGCCGGCCATGCCGCCGGGGGCACAGGTGCGGGGCATGGCGGGCCGGGCCGGAAACGGCCGCTGATGCACGGGACGCAGACGATCACCCCCATGCGCGTCCAAAGGCTTGGCGTCCTCACCTTTCACCGCTGCATCAACTATGGCTCCTATTGGCAGGCGCGCTGTCTGGTCGAAGGTCTGCGCGGCATGGGCGCGGACGCGGTCCTGCTCGATCATCAGTCCACCCGGGTGGAACGGGCCGAATTGCGCTGTGCCTTCCGTCCCGTTTTGCCGACCCGCACGCCCCGATCCGACTTTCCGGCCTATGCCCGAAAGGCGCGCAAGTTCCGGCAGGCCTTCGAGCGGCTGCCCCTTTCCCCCGCCTTCCCGCTCGACCGTCCGGAAGAGATTCAGGATTATGACAGCGTCGTCGTCGGCAGCGACGAGGTGTGGAATTTGCAGCACCCCTGGTATGGCGGGTGCGCGACATTCTATGGGGCGGGCATATCCGCGCGGCTCGTCGCCTATGCCGCGAGCTTCGGCAATCATGATGCCGCAAACGGCCTGTCGGAGCATTGGGCACGGCGGCTTCGGAATTTCGCGGCCTTGTCCGTCCGCGACGCGAACAGCCGGGAGATCGTGCGCGGAGCGCTCGGATACGAAGCCGAGCTGGTCCTTGATCCGTGCCTGCAATTTCCGCCGCCGCGCGCAGCGGAAGCGCGCGAAGACAAGGCTTATGTCGCACTCTATGGCCACAATTTTCCGACCTGGCTCAGCGAACCCATCCGGCGGTGGGCGCGGTCGACCGGCCGCCGCGTCCTCAGCATCGGCTATCGGAACGACTGGGCGGACGAGCAGCGCATCGCGGCCGGTCCCGAGGCGTTCTCCGATCTGATCGCCGGCGCGGACGCGGTCGTCACGAATTTCTTCCACGGCTGCGTGTTCGCCCTCCTGAACAAGCGGCCTTTCATCACCGCGCCATCCCCCTACCGCGTCAACAAGGTGCGCGGCCTCATGCACAGTCTGGGCACGGAAGAACGGATGATCTCGGAAGCGACGGACGATCCTGCCTATGCGCGCCTCCTCGAAGAGCCGATGGATGCGGCTGTCGACGCGCGGATCACGGCATGGCGGCGGCATTCCGAGGCCTATCTTCGCCGGGCGGTGATGCCGTCATGAACGATCGCGATGCACTCGTCAGCCCGCGCGACATGGTTTCTTCGGGGCTATGCACCGGCTGCGGCGGCTGCGTGAGCCTGGCCGGCGGCGCACAGGCCCGCATGGCCTGGGACGCCGACGGGCAGTTGAAGCCGCAGGGCGACAGGCGCTGGCACGAAGGCCGAAGCGCGCCGTTTTCCGAGCGCTGCCCCTTTTCCCCGCTGGCCGCGAACGAGGATGCGATCGCCGCCATGCGCTTTCCTCAAGCGCCCCATGCCGACCCATGGATCGGACGCTTCGAAGCCGCTTACGTCGGACATGCCGCGGAAGCGGGCTATCGCGAGCAAGGCAGTTCGGGCGGCATGGTGAGTTGGGTCGCGGCCGAGCTTCTGCGGCGGAAAATGGTCGACGGCATCGCCCATGTCGCACCGGCCGATCCCCGCGAGGGCGCCTTTTTCCGCTATCGGATCGCACGCGATCAGGCTTCGTTGCGGGGCGGCGCCAAGTCCCGCTACTATCCGGTCGAGATGTCGGCCGTCCTGCGGGAGATGAGGGAGGTGCCCGGTCGCTATGCCGTGGTGGGCATACCCTGCTTCATCAAGGCGGTTCATCTCGCCTGCCGGAGCGATCCCGTCCTGCGGGAACGGATCGCCTTCACTCTGGGACTCGTGTGCGGCCATATGAAGAGCCGTCATATGGTGGAAAGTTTTGCCTGGCAGATGGGACTCGGGATCGATGAAGTGCGCGAGGTCGACTTCCGCGTGAAGAACCCGGACCGGCCGGCGAACTGGTACACCGCCCGTCTTGCACGTCGCGACGGCGAGGTGCGAATGCGGGACTGGTGGCACCTTGTCGATGGCGACTGGGGATCGGGTTTCTTCCAGAACCGGGCCTGCGACTTCTGCGACGACGTCGTGGCGGAGACGGCGGACATCTCCTTCGGCGACGCCTGGGTGGAACCTTACTCGTCCGATGGCCGGGGCACAAATGTCGTGGTGGTCCGTTCGCCTGCTCTGCACAGGATGCTGGAAGACGGCCGCGCGGAGGGCCGCCTGGCGCTCGATCCCATAGATGCCGCGTTCGTCAGGGAAACGCAGGCCGCCGGCTTTCGGCAAAGGCGCGAAGGTCTGGCCTATCGCCTCGCGTGGAAACGATCGGGCGTGAAGCCGCGCAAGCGCGTTGCCCCCGAACGGCGTCATCTGCCGCTGCGTCGCAAGCTGGTCTACCGGCTCCGCCATTGCATCACACGCGGCAGCGCCGTCATGTTCCGGCTCGCCAGATGGCTGCGCAGGCCGCGCGTCTTCATCCTCTGGGGACGCGCCGCCCTCGCCCTTTATCAGGGACTTACCTATTCGCGCGGGCGGCTGGGACGCGTCTTCGACCGGACGGAAGCCTTTTTGACGCGGATGCGATGAGTTTCCGGCGAAGCAATGGGCCGCTCGCAAATCGGGGCCCATCACATCTCTTATCCCAGCAGCCCGGCCATGCTTCGGACTGAGGGGAAAGGAGTCTAGCTCCCGTTGGGACCACCGCCGGGGCTGGTCGCGCCGCCGCCCATGCCGCCCATGCCGCCGGCGCCCACGGCGCCGATATTGCCGAAAATCTCCTGGAACAGGCTGCGGTGACGGCCAAGGGTGGGGGTCTTCTCGCCCCAGGGACTGACCTTGGCGACCTGCTCCAGTCCCATGCGGTCGACCGCCAGGACATTGCCCGCCGCATCGAATCGCACATGCAGCACGGTCTGCGCCACGGGCTTCGGATTGGAAAAGGCCAGCGCGCGCATGTCGCGCGACACATAATACCAATCTTGGTCGCCGAACTGCGCCGCGAAGCTGGGGCGGCCCAGCGTGCCTTCGACCGAAGCGCGGTTATCGATGCCCGGCTGGATCGAATCGACCAGCAGCTTGTCGACCTGATACCCCTGATGCGTGCGGATTCGCGCGCAGCCCGACGTGCCCAGAAGCAGCGCGCAAAGGCCGACCGCGAGCATGATCCGCCCGCTGCGGGACTGGCGGCTGAACTGGCGCATGAACTTCTCCTGCGGGGACCGGCCCCCAAACCCAAGAAACATAAAGCCGCCATTGCATCGGGCGGCCCGCCGATCAATATGGAAATGCGTCGGCCTCGGCAAGGGGCCGCGGCGCGGGCGGCCCATGCCGCCCTTCAACCGACCGTGAAAAGCAGGCAGACCATGTCCGATACCGCCCCGTCCTTCCTCCAGCGCCTGTTCGGGCGGCGCGATCCCAAAGAGGGGATGATGCCGCTTTACAACGCCATCGTGGCGGAGGGCCGCCGGCCGCATTGGTATCTGGATGGCGCGGTTCCCGATACCATCGACGGGCGCTTCGACATGATCGTCGCCATTCTGGCGCAGACGCTGATCCGGCTGGAGCAGCAGGGAGCCAAGCAGGAAAGCGTCTGGCTGACCGAATTGTTCGTGGACGACATGGACGGCCAGCTTCGGCAGGAAGGCATTGGCGATGTCGTCGTGGGCAAGCATATCGGCCGCATGGTGAGCGCGCTGGGCGGGCGTCTGTCCGCCTATCGCGGCGCGCTGGAAGGCGGCGGGGATTTCCGCGAGGCATTGCGCCGCAACCTCTATCGCGGCGCGGAGCCTGCGCCCGAAGCGCTCGCCCATGTCGAGGGCGCGTTGCGGGAACGCTGGGTGCGTCTGGGCTGCCTGTCCCGCGACGCGCTGCTGACGGGAGATATGGGATGAGCGTCACGCCCGCGCCCGAATTTTCCCGCCCCGTCCGCCTCGATCAGCTCGGCCGTCATGCCGGTCCCATCGTCATCGCGGCGGATGCGGCGGAACGCGAAGCCTTGGCCCGCCGCTTCAACCTGCTGGCGCTCGACCGGCTGGAGGCGGACTATGCGCTCTCCGAAGAGGAGGGCGCGATCATCGCGCGCGGCCATGTGCGTGCCGCCCTCGCCCAGCCCTGCGTCGCGACCGGCGTGCCAGTGCCGGAGACGATCGACACCGGCTTCACGCTGCGCTTCGTGGCCGAGGACGGCGCCGAAGCCGAAAGCGAGGAACTGGAGCTCGACGCGGAGGACTGCGACACCATCGGCTATAGCGGCAACGTCATCGACATGGGCGAGGCGGTCGCGGAAACGGTGGCGCTGGCCATGACGCCCTTTCCCCGCTCGCCGCAAGCCGACGCCTACCTGCGCGACGCGGGCGTGCTGACGGAGGAACAGGCCAGCCCCTTCGCGGCGCTGCTCTCGCTCAAGGGGGACGGGAAATGAGGTCGCTCCTCGGGGCGTTGCTGCTTTGCGGCCTGACCCTGCCAGCCTTCGCCGCCGAGCCGTCCGCCCTGATCGGCGAAAGGCGCGCGCGGGCGGAATGGGCGAAGGCGGAAAACCGCCAGGACTGCGCCCCGCTGGCGCTCGCGGCATCGGGCGAGCCGGAAGGCGCGCCGCGCGCCGCCGCCTTCGGCGGAGGATGGGGCGTCGCCTTCGACCTGCCGGAGCTTCGCAGCGCCTATGGCTTCGCGGGCACGGGCCTGCTGCCGGACGATGATGCGGATGCGGCGGTCCAGCGCGACAGGCTCTATCGCCAATGGCCGTATTTCCGCGATCTCGCGCAATTCCCCGCACCGTCCTTCGCGGGCTATGGGCAGGAAGGGGCGGAACCTTATCCCGCCGGCAATCCCGAAGGCGCGGGCCTGCAATCGCTCGCCTATGTGCGGATCGCGGGACAGCGATGCACCTATAATGTGTGGAGCCGGATCAGCCGCGCCCATCTGGAATGGATGCTCGGCACTCTGCGGATCGCTGCCGACTGAGTTCTGTTTTCCTTTCGTTCCGGCCATGGCATAAGGCCGCGCCATGGAAGCCGCGCCGCCCCCGCCGCGAAAGATCATCCATATCGACATGGATGCCTTTTACGCATCGGTCGAGCAGCGCGACGATCCCACCCTGCGCGGCAAGCCCATCGCGGTCGGCGGCGGCGGTCCGCGCGGCGTGGTGGCGACCGCCAGCTATGAAGCGCGGCCCTTCGGCGTGCGGTCCGCCATGCCCGGCGCGCGGGCGCGGCGGCTCTGCCCCGGCCTCATTTTCGTGAAGCCCCGTTTCGAAGTCTACCGCTCCGTTTCCGCGCAGGTGCGCGACATATTTTCGCGCTTCACCGACATCGTCCAGCCGCTCTCGCTCGACGAAGCCTATCTGGATGTCACCGCCAACAAGGCGGGCATCGTCTCCGCCACCCGCGTCGCGGAGGAGATCCGCCGGCTCATCCACGAGGAAACCGGTCTCACCGCCTCCGCTGGCGTGTCCTACAACAAGCTGATCGCCAAGCTCGCTTCCGACCAGAATAAACCGGACGGCATATGCGTCGTGCGCCCGCAAGAAGGCGAAGCCTTCATCGCGAAGATGCCGGTGCGGCGCATCCACGGCGTCGGCCCCGTCACCGCGCGGCGGATGCAGGCGCTCGGCATCGAAACCGGCGCAGACCTGCGCGCCCGCGATCTCGCTTTCCTCCAGGCGCATTTCGGCAGCTCTGCGCTGTTCTATTACCGGGCGGCGCGCGGGCGGGACGACCGCGCCGTCCATGAACGGCAGGACCGCAAGTCCGTGAGCGTTGAGGACACTTTCTTCGACGACCTCACGCAAGAGGCGCGGCTGGTGGAGGAGATCGACCGGATCGCGGCCAATCTCTGGGGCCGGATCGAAAGATCGGGCGGCTATGGCCGGACCGTGGTGCTCAAGATCAAGTTCGCCGATTTCCGCATCATCACGCGCTCGCGCAGCTTTTCCGCGCCGGTGCGCTCAGCGGAACTGCTGGCGGAAACGGGACGCGCGCTCCTGCGCGGACAGCTTCCGCTTCGCATGGGCGCGCGGCTGCTGGGCCTTGGCGTGCACAATCTGGAAGGCGAACCGCACGGCGACGATCAACTCGCCCTCGCCCTGTGAGCCTTGCTCAGAAGGGCAGCCAGGTCCGTTTTTCGGTGAACTTCATATAACCGGCATTGATGCCCAGCCGGTATCCCACGCCCATGCGGATGGGAATCAGCACGACGCTGCCCCAGCGCAGATAGCTGGCGTTGAACCCCCCGACCAGATAGGCCGTGCCTTCCGCGGCGGGAAAGCGGTGATACAGGTCCTGCGTGTCATAGAGATTATAGACCAGCACGAAGGTGTTGCCCGCATTCCCGCCCACATCGAAGCCGATAGAGGGACCGGTCCAATAGACTTCCCGCTTGCCCTCGATCTTGTGGTTGAGCGTGCCCGATCCGTAGCGCAGGCCGACAACCAGCGCGCCCGAAGCCTCACGCCCGGCGATATAGGCATTGGGGCGGCCCTGGTCCTTCAGGATCTTCTCGATGATGCCGGCCAGCCCCTCCGCGCCCTTGCCGAACACGCCTTCGGCCGCGCCGATCAGATCGTCTTCCTGATAGGAGTCGCCGGGCGAGGGCGCGGCGGGCGGAGCGTCCGAGGCAAGGGAAGGCGCCGCCGCGCCGGGAGCGGACGACGCATTGCTGCCGTCATAGACGCCGCTATCGCTCCGGACGGCCGGGTCGATGCCCGGATCGGTGGGCGCGCTGCTGGCCGGGGGTGGCGGCGCAAGATCGGCGTCGATGGCGGTATTGGGGTCGACCGTGCGCACCTGCGCCTGCGCGGCCAGCGGCGTCAGCGCCATGCCGGCGATCGCCGCGGCCAGCGTACCGCCGCGCGCGAAGCGGGCCGTGACCCGCGCCAAAGTCCCGATCATGCCTTGAGGCTCCCCGCATTCCCGCTCTTAACCATCCCACAGATTATCGCCAGTCAAGCTGAAACGGCAATGAACGAACGGCGACCCGAGTCGATTCCGCGCCGGAACGAATCCGGCATGTGTTTTCCGATGACGGCAAGGCGAATATGGCCGTTGCCATGGGGCCGGTCCCTCGCTATAGCCCCGTCCCAGCCAAGCCGCTGCCCGCCTCATTGGGATGGGCATGATTGCGGAGACGTGGGTGAGTGGCTGAAACCAGCGGTTTGCTAAACCGTCGAGCCCTTAAGGGGGCTCCCCGGGTTCGAATCCCGGCGTCTCCGCCAAATCATCATCCGGTTATCCTTGCACGGATCACAGCATTCCCTTCACGCCGATCGGTATCGCGTCCTTGGTCTTCATGCGCTTTCGCAACCCTGCTGCTCGCACGGGCGTTGTCCCGGGAGGAATATCGGAAACAAGCTCCTGATTTGGGGAAATTCTTTAATCAGTGCGTTATGGCGGTGGAAGCAGTCACCTGCGAGCGCTCTCTGGTGCGCCCTTCCGTTTTGACGGGAGTTAACCTGAAATCGGCTGTTTCGGGAGCATAGATGCCCGACACTGGGAGCCGCGACACCGCCGTCCGCTCCCACATCCCCATGGATTTCCCGCGGACCAATAACGGGAATTCAGATCCGCTCTTCCGGTGGAATTAAGACTCTTGCGCTTGCCTCGGCGGAAATCCCACCAAGTTGCGAAACAGCGTGGCGAAGCGACCACCGATGCAGGCTGCCCCTCCCTTTATTGAAATACTAGATTGTTTAAATGTTAGTGATTAGCATGAAGCGGAACAAGGAGAGGTGAGTCATGATCAAGATTATCTGGTTGCTGAAGCGCAAGCCCGGAATGTCGAAGGAAGCGTTCCGGGAACATTATGAGAACAGCCATGTGGTGCTGGCTCACAAATATGTCGGGCATCTGCTGGAAGGCTATCATCGCAACTACCCTATCGAAGGATGGCTCGCACCCAGCAGCAAGCGCGAGGACGGCGTGGTCGAGCCGTTCGAATATGACTATGACTGCATCACCGAGATGCGGATCAAGGATGAGGAGGCCGCAGAGGAAATGCTGCGTATCTTCAACGACCCCGTCATCGGCAAGATTTTCGTGGATGACGAGCATCGCTTTCTCGATCGCAAACTGGTCGTCATGCTGAAATGCGATGAGGTGAACACCGGCACCGGAACCGGCCATATGGCGCCGCCCAAGGAGCAGCTGGCAACCCAGAGCCCGGTCCTGGCGCGCTGAGATAAACAAAAAGGGCGCGACTTGAGGAAGCCGCGCCCTTTTCCCATGCGCGCCGAAGCGCGCGTCATCAGGCCGCCTGAGCGACCTTCGCCACCTTGCGGGGCGTGATTTCCTCAAACAGTTCGCAATACAGGTCTTCCGCCATCGCCTCGCTCATCGGCATCCTGTCGGTGCCCACCCGCGACATCATGTCATCGATCACCGCCTTGGGGTCATCATGGCTGACTTCATAAATGGCGAAATAGTTCCATGCGCCGGGCTTCATGGGATCGCCCTTCAACCTGAACCGCTGGGCAGCGGTGAAGCCAGGGATGGCCAGCACGTCGTCGAGATGCTGATTGTTGTACCAATCGTTGAATTCCTCTTCCCGGCCTTCGACCGGCCGGGTCAACACCACTAACTTATACTCACCCATAGTCCTTCTCCTCTTCTAGCTATAAGGGGCGACCGTCACCCGCATTCCATCCATTTCCGGCGTTACGACCACCTGGCAGGACAGGCGGCTCGTCGGCCGGCGATCAGCGCCGAAATAGAGCGTGCCGTTCTCCATTTCCGATGGTTCTCCCACGACGCCGAACCATTCCGGATCGACATAGACATGGCAGGTCGCGCAGGCGCAGCTTCCGCCGCAATCCGCCTCGATCCCTGGAACGCCATATTCGACCGCGGCCTCCATCAGGCTTGTCCCGCTCATCGCCCGGACCGGGCATTCGCGCCCATCGGCCGTGACGAAGGTGACGCCGATGGAGGCACCGTCATTATTCTGCTCAGCTTGCTGCAACGGCCGCCTGTTCCTGCTGGGCCACGCGCTCCATCCCCTGGATGACCGACATGCTGTAAACCTTCTCCAGAAAGCCTTTCACAAAGTCGGGATCGCCATCCTCGGGCACGTCGAAGCGGCTTTCGCATGTGATCCGTGCACGGTTGGCGCCCAGATCCTCGACGATCGTCGTCGCCAGATAGTTGCGCATGCCGCCCGCCGCGACGCCCTCGACATTGTAATAGATGCGCCGCGCTTCGGGGTCGGCGTGGATCAGCGTTTCCTCAAAAGTCGGCGGAAAACCGCTATCGGGCGCGAAATGGCACACGCGGGTGCAGGGGAGCACATCCACGCGACTGCCTTCCTTCAAGGTCGTATCCGTAAGCGGGGCCGGTGCATCGGGGCCTTTGGCCGCCCATTTCATGACCGCCGGCCAGTCCCGCAGGATGGCCCATATCGCGTCGGCCGATGCATTCACCTCACCGGACGAAAAAGCCGATCCTCTTTTGAAATTCGCCATTTTCCACTCCTTATATTGCCATGGCTGTTGGTCGACGGGCGTCATGCGGACGCCCGCCAATATGGTTTTCGTCCAGAATCTGGCGCACCGTCACATGCGCGTCGCGCGCATAATCGCGATACTCTCCCAGCGCGCGCTCGAATCGCTCTATGGCCGCCAGATCCTCCCGCACTGATCCATCCACCGCCAGCGCAGCATGAAAGATCCGCAAGGGCCGACCGTCGCGCCGCGTGATACAGGCTGCGGTTCCGGCGAGCTTCCGCCCCTGCCAACGCAGATTATATTTGCCGTCGCAATGGGCGCCGGGGACGTCGCCCTGATCGCAGAGGATGCCGATCCGGGCCATCGCCTGGCGCAGGACGGACAGGAGCATCGCATAGTCACGCTCTATCGCGACATCCTCTGCCGGAGCGGCAAAGCGGATCAAGCTGAAATTCCATATGCCGGGACGATGCACCACCGCCGTCCCGCCTGACCGGCGAGCGACCACCGGCCATCCGGCGGCGGCGCTTTGCGCGCGGGCGGCGGCGAAACGGGGAGATCGCGCCTGTTTACAGGATGCTATAATGGACGATTGGTTGGACCAGAGGCGAAAGAGGAGCGGACCGCGATCAGGGAGGTTGAGGTCGCGGTCGACCGCCTGCTGCCGCCCGGGAAAGCCGGTGTCGACAAGGAGCGGCCCCGGCGCGGCGTCCTGAAGAGCGCGGACGAGGCGTCGACCGAGGGGCGAGCTGAAATCGCATCCCCCCGTCCGTGCGGACAGGGGCAGCGGCGGATTACCCTCCCTATATCTCATTCATCCGCCTCCATTAATTATTCTAACATTCTAATGCAGTTTTCCGGGGGAGTCCATGCCGCTATTGCCTACGGCGCTGCTTGCTGCGCGGCGGCCGCGAGATCCCGCCCGATCGCATAGCCGAAGGTCATCGCCGGCCCCAATGTGATGCCGCCCGAAGGATAAGTCCCCGCCATGACAGAGTTCATGTCGTTCCCGCAGGCATAGAGCCCCGGTATCGGCCGGTCATCGTCATCCACGACCCGCGCGCGCGCGTCGGTTCGCAGTCCCAGGCTGGTGCCGATATCCCCGGGATAGACCCTGACCGCATAGAAGGGCGCGCGCACTATGGGTGCAAGACAGGGGTTCGCGCCCGCATGATCACCATCGCCAAGGTAGCGATTATAGCCGCTGTCTCCCTTGCCGAAGGCGCGATCCACGCCGGACCGGGCATCCGCATTGAACTGCTCCACCGTCTGTTCCAGCGTCTCGGGCGGCAGCGACAATGCCTGGGCCAGTTCACCAATGCTGTCGGCGCGGAACAAATAGCCCGCCTTGAGAAACTTGCGGTGCGATCCCGGCCCCGGGCGGACCAGCCCCATTCCATATTTGCGGATGAAATGATGATCGCAGATAAGCGTCGCCGGAATCGTCGGCACATACGCATGGTCCCGATGCATGGCGGCCACGAAGTCGTGATAGGATGAAGCTTCGTTGACGAAACGCCGCCCGACCCCGTTGACGGCGATCAGGCCAGGCTTGGCCCGGTCCATGATGAGATGGGGGCATTTAAGCAGGGTCCCGTCGGCCTGCTGGAGAATGGAAACCGGCGTCCAGAAACCATTGTCGCGGTTGATGTCATCCAGCCGCCCACCCGCCGCCAGGCCTAGCCGGATGCCGTCCCCGACATTGGCGGCCGGGGCCATGGAATGATGCAGATCAGGGAAGGGAATATGCGCGCGCATCATATCCCCGCTACCCGGAAAGCCGCCGGTCGCCAGCACGACGGCGCGATTGGCCTTCACCCGAATCCGCCGTCCATCGCGCTCCACATGCAGTCCGGACACAGTACCATCGGCGGACTGGAACAGGTCGAGGACGCTGGTGTCGTTCCAAAGATCAACGCCGGCATCCATGGCGGAACGGAGCAGCCGGCCGGCAAGGGCATTACCCAGCGCCAGCCGCGTTCCACGCCGGTGAAAGGTCAGCCGATCCCGCACATATCGCCCCACCAGCGCCGCCGAATGACGAAAGGCGGACCAGGACTTGTGCGCTTTCAAAAGTGCTTCAATGTCGTATTTCCCCACCATCATTCCGCCGAAGAGCAGGAATGTCGGCAATGGCGGGCGGAGCTGATCGAACGCCGGGCCCAGTTCGCGGCCATCGAATATGACGGGGTCCATCATGCGACCGCCGGAGGTCGCGCCCTCTTCCTCTGAATAATAATCCGGCCCCACCGACCGCGGCACCAGCTTCACGGCGCTCCGGGCATGCATATATTCGACCATTTCCGGCGCGGTATCCAGATAGGCGTCGATCAGATCCCACCGCGCCCGATTGCCCAAGATACGCCGCAGATAGAGCGCCGCCTTCTCCCGGCTGTCCTCGACCCCCAACGCATCCATGCCGCCATGGTTGGGAACCCAGACCACACCGCCGGAAATGGCGGCGCCGCCGCCAAAGACCGGCAGTTTTTCCAGCAGGAGAACATGTAGCCCCTCATTCGCCGCGACCGTGGCGGCGGTCAGGCCGCCGGCTCCCGATCCCAATATGACGACATCCGCTTCCTCGTCCCATCGTTCGGGAGGCGCCTTCAGGGTCACGCGCCGTTACCGCGCCGCGACCGGAAAGATGCGCTTGAAATCGAGGAAGGACATCCGCCACCGGACGAATTCGACCCGTTCGAACAGGTCCGCGGCCGTGAAGGGGTCGGCATCGATGAACGCCTGCGCCTCATCGCGGGTCTCCACGTCCAGCAGGATCAGGCCGCCGATCACCGACGTCCCTTCGTCATTCAGGAAACCGCCGCCGGCGATCACCTTCGTCACATTGGCCTCGAGATATTCCAGGTGGCTTTGACGCACACGGTCCCGGACATGTTCGTGGCCGGGCTTGTCATAAGTCGCGATCATGTAGGCCAAGTCTATAACTCCTTTGGTTTCGAAACGTAGTTCAGCTTATCGCAATGGCGGGGCTGCGCCGCTCCAGCCGCAAGCGCGTCAGCTTCAGCCGATGGATGGACCACCGGCCGTTCCTGCGCACATATTCCTCATGATAATGGCCAAAGCCGTGGACGGATTCGACTCCTGTCTCCCTGGCGCGGTCGGGCGGGAAAAAGACGAGGTCCTCCATCGCCCAGATGCCCGTTGCGTGGTCGGCCGACAGCAGTTCGATCTCCGGCATATGGCCGTGATGCACGCTGACCACGCCCGCCAGCACCTTCTTTATGTGCGCGATGGATTCGTCGCGGGGAAGAGGCTTCTCCTGCCCCTCCGGAAAGAATAATGTCGCATCGGGGGTGAACAGATCCCGCAAGGCGTTCCAGTCCTGGGTATCCGCGAACCGGAAATAGCGCGCCTTGAGGACCGATATCTCTTCTATGGCATGCAGCCGTTCTTCGACACTGAGCATGGTCACTTCCTTATGGACTGAGGCACCCAGGCCAGCGGGCAGCCATGCGGCGCCCGCCAGGGCACCGGCGCCGCCCAGCATCGCCCTGCGATCCATGGCCTATTCAGCCGCCAGCGCTTCGGCCCGGTCGCGCTGATAGGTCCCCGCCTTGGGCCCTTCATTCATGAACTGCCGCAGCGACCGATAGAAATTGGTGACCGACTTTTCCTGTATCGGATTCATCAGCGAACCGTTGAACGCTCGCGACTTCATGCCCTTGCGAACCGCCAGCATATTGGCAAAGTCCTGGACCAGGATGCGCCCCCAGTCCGCCGCCGGATCCTTCCAGTCGGCGAAGAACTGCCGCTTAAGCGGAGGCGCCTGCCCCTCGCCATATAATTCCAGCGACCAGACATCCATGATGCAGGTGTCGTGGTCATGCCCATTGGGACGGAAACGATACCAGATCACGCTGTCGATGCTCCCGTGCAGATAGATGGTGTTCGGGAACACATGCCAGTCGAGCCGGCTCTCCATGATATATTCGGGCGTAAGTTCAGTGGGCCAGGGCGCGCCTTCCTTGGTCGCTTCCTCCACCTGAATCCGGCCCCATTCGGCCAGCACCTCGAAATCCGACAGAGTCGAAGGGATCGCATCGAGCTTTTCGAGCAGGCGATAGGAACGGCCGCTGGCCATCGCCCCCAGATTGTTGTGGAATTCCGTCACGACGCCGCGAATGTGGTCGCGCACGTCCCGCTTGGGCGCGGGGGGAAGACGCGATGACCGCTGGTACGGGTAAATGCTGTCATTGTCGTACCACATCGCGGCATGACGGCCAAAACCGCTACTGGCCGAATAATCCTCCATATGCTCGATCAACTGCGGGTGCGATTGCTGCACATGGTAGAATTCGTTGAAGAAGCCCATGCCGGTCTTCCAGTTGCACGGCATGATCGCGGTCTTGTAATAGCGATAGCGCAGGTTCTGGAAATTGAACTTGCCGCAATAGTCATCCACCGGCGCCAGAAAATCGGCGAGCGGCTCGCAATCGGGGTCCATGTTGATGAAGACGAAACCACCCCACATGTCCACCCGGACAGGCTTCAGGGCGATGTCCGCGTCCGAGAAATAATCACCGAAATCCTTGCGGTCGATGACCAGGGCATTCTTGCCGTCGAGGTCGAATTCCCAGCCGTGAAAACGGCATTTGAACATCCTGGCCTTACCGCATCCTTCCGTCAGTTGCCGGCCCCGGTGCGGACAGACGTTATGAAAGGCCTTTACCTCCGTCTCGCTGGAGCGGACAACGATGATGGAATCGTCCACCACTTCGTACGTGACGAAATCCCCGACATGGGGGATCTCTTCAAGCCGACAGGCGATCTGCCACACATAGGGCCACAGCCGCTCTTCTTCGAAGCGCGCGAACGCGGCGCTGGACTGGTCATCCCTGGGCAGGAAATTGTCGGTCACTTCGGCCGTGGGAAATTGCTGCCTTGACTGGGTGCTCATCGCATTCCTCTCAAATCCGTTCTTTTCTCTTGTCTACAACGGCCACGAACCGGTAGCAAGGAACTTAAGTTCTAATATTTTATTGTTTTGAACCGTTCGCGGAGTATCGATTGGCCGACAGACGCCGCCGCCAGCAACGGACGGCGAACCACAGAGGAGAATGTCATGCGCGTAAACGTCCCAGCCGAGCATCAATTGCAGCCAACCGCCTTTGTGGCGACACATTACGCCCCCGACGTGGTGGGACCCGCCTTCGCCTATTCCAAGGCCACCTACGAGCATAGCCGTCTTTCTCTTCGCGAATTCGAGGCCGCACGGGCGCGGACCGCACAGATCAACGGATGCCTTCTCTGCCAGACCTGGCGCTCCGATCGCGATACGGCAGCCTATCTCGAATCCCTTGGCAGCAAAGCGGATTCGGTCGCCACGCGAGGCGGTCCGGCGCCCGACGAGCTATTCTATGATTCGGTGGCGGAATGGAAAACCGCGCCGCTTTTCAGCGAACGCGAGCGGATCGCGATCGAATATGCCGAAGGATTGGGCCTCGACCCGCATGGCATCGCCGGGAACGAGGATTTCTGGCGGCGCGCCAAGGCTGTCTATTCGGATGAAGAGATTGTCGATCTGTCCTACTGCATAGCCTGCTGGATGGGCCTTGGCAGGGTCGCCCATGCCCTGGGCATCGATGGCATTTGTCAGATACCGGCCCTGGCCAGGGAAACCACGCCCGCCTGAGGGCTTGGCGGACACCGGCGACCGTCCCGATGAGGCAGGGTCGATGCGACCGGGCGCTCAGACCGGGACGGCGTCGGGCTGGCGCTCCGGCTGGGCATCAGCGAAGGCGGGTATCTGCAGCAGACGCGCCTCCAGATCCAACAACGCCGGGAAGCGCGAGAGGTCCGTCTCGACACGGCGGGCATTATAGAGTTGGGGAACAAGGCAGATATCGGCGATGCTGAGCTTGTTTCCTGCCAGAAAGGCGCCCGAAGCCGCCGCCGCATCCTCCAGAACCGCAAAGCCGGATTCTATCCAGTGCCGTGCCCAGACGTTGATGCCCTCCTGCTCAAGGCCGAGGTCTCCGGCCAGATATTTCAGCACCCGCAGATTGTTGAGCGGATGAATGTCGCAGGCGACGATCTGGGCCAGCGCACGGACATGTGCCCGCTCCGCCGCGTCTCCCGGGATGAGGGGGGGGTCGGGATATATCTCTTCCAGATATTCCAGGATCGCCAGGCTCTGGCTCAGGCTGTGCGGGCCATCCACCAGGCAAGGCACGAATCCCTGTCGATTGATCGCCCGGAACGCGTCGCCCTTTTGCTCGCCGGTTCGCAGGTTGATCGAAACGGCGTCATGGGAAAGCCCCTTCAGCGCCAGCGCGATCCGAACGCGATAAGCGGCCGTCGATCGCCAATAGCCATACAGAACCCGATCCATTGCCTTCCCTTCAGGCGTGAAGCGACTGATGGACCCAGGCAGCCTTTGTCGAAACCTGGCGGGTTTCCGCCCATTCCTGCAACATGGGTTCCGCGAGTTCGCTTAGTTCCTGCAGCGCCTCAGCCGTTTCGGTGCGATAGGTCAGTTCCACCCGATGGCCATCGGGGTCATGGAAATAGATCGACTGGAAGATATTATGATCGATGGGACCGATCACGTCCACGCCATAATCGCG